>OQVS01000110.1_pt1 | contig 43307 bp, 37 predicted proteins | sample 1691601 | NCBI WGS metagenome assembly OQVS01 (sample SAMN03418268, study PRJEB22391) | human gut metagenome | biome: human-gut; feature: organic feature; material: feces | host: Homo sapiens | place: Tanzania | collected 2013-01 | reverse complement strand
CGACGATGATTATCTCGCCTTTGCTGTTGCGGGCTTTTATATCGACACGGTTGAACTTGTCTGTTTCGGTTTCTTGATTTCCTTCGCTTTCGAGTATCTCGCTGATGGTTATTTTCTCTCCTAGTAAAACGGTGACCAGTCCTTCGAGTACGGCGAAGTTAGCCTTGTCCCTGAGCATGCGTTTCACCGCCCAATCGAATCGTATGTATTTATTGTTGACTTCCATAATACTAATACTTCTCTATTTGACGACAAAGGTAAGATATTTCTCCGAAACCGATGGTTGATTTCGCAACAACTGTTTGATGGTTCATATCTTTCCGCCTATTCCTCTGAACTTTTCGACAAAGGCTGCTATCTTTTGGAAAACGCTTTGTTTCTTTGTAAGATATTGAGGGTTCAGCGGACTCATCTTTGGCAAAAGAGTATTCAGGTCTGTTCCGTTTTCGCCGGCATACTCTCGTTTCAAAGAAAGTTGTATATAGCGTTTTGCCTCTTCTACGTTTAGTTTTTCATCTGCAATAAGCTTTGCTGCCTCGGCTCTTTGCTTTTCTTGTGCGTATGTAAAGAATGCTTCCATTACGCCGGGCTTGTCCTCTATGATGTCCAAATTCGTTTCGTTTATAAAATCTACAATAAGGCTTTCCTTTGCCCTGTTGCCGACGCTCGCCCTGATTAAACGGCGAACCTCATTTACCAGAGCCGTTTTATCTTTTGTTTTCCGGTTATGCTCAAAAATCAATTCCAAAATGTAATCCAAATCTATCTCTTGGGATTTAAGCAAATCGATTTCAAAGACCACATCATCCCAATCGACTTCCGACTTGTCATGTTTCTTTTCTTCCTGTTCTCTTCTTCGCCAATCGCGAATATCGTTATAGGTCGAACGATAGTCCTGAACAATCCTTTCATTCAAAACTTCGGTATTCAAAAGCAAAGCAAGTTTCTCTTCATCCAAGAAGTAACTTTCCTTAAACGCTTCAAGTTCGGCATTATCGTTGCGGTCTATTTTTTGCAGAGCTTTAAGCATTGTAAATTCATCATAGTTCTGCAAGATATTTTCTATTCGCAAATACTCTCCGAACAACTTTACAAAATCTCTTTTATCAGCCTCTGTTTCTATTCTCTCCGGACTTGGGAACCTATTCTGCAACTCTTTAACCACAGACACATATCCCCTGCAAGACATACCGTTCACTATATCGGAAAAACCCTCGATATACTCTCTGTAACTCTTTTCAAGAATGACATTTCTTTTGTTTTTATCTCCGAACAAGGCTATGGCATCTATCGTTTCTTGCTCCAAGTCTCTAAACGTAACAATATTACCAAATGCCTTGGTCATATCATATATTCTGTTTGTGCGAGAGAACGCTTGTATCAAACCATGATAACGCAAGTTCTTATCTACAAAAAGAGTATTCAACATCGGAGCATCAAAACCGGTAAGGAACATACCGACCACTATAATCAAATCCACCTCTTGTTTCTTTACTCTGTTCGACAAGTCCCGATAATAGTTTTGAAACTCTCTGCTATCCACACCGAAGTTTGTACCGAACATCACATTGTAGTCTTCTATCGCCTTACTCAAAAATTCTTTGGCACTGCTGTCCATTGCAGTAGGTTCGAACGTCTCTTCCAAAATCTCACCTGCCGCATGCTGTTGTTCATTGGGAGCAAAAGAAAAAATGGTTGCTATCTTCAAAGGCTTTTCAGTATCTTTCTGCAAATTATTGAGTTCTTGGTAGTATAGTTTTGCAGCTTCAACACTGCTGACGGCAAACATAGCATTAAATCCAGCACGCCCACTATGGTTTCTGTGGGTCTTTATTCTGAAATTACGCAATATGTATTGTGATATTTCTCTTATCCTGTCGGGGTGCAGTAAAGCCTCTTTGTTCTCCAAGGCACTCAGTTTCTCTTCATTCCTTTCCCTCTCACAAGACTTGAATTTCGGTCTGACATCATTGTAATCGACCTTGAATTTAAGCACCTTTTCATCTCTGATTGCATCGGTAATAACGTATGAATGCAGTTCCTGACCGAATACGCTTGCAGTTGTTTCTGCCCCCAAAGCATTCTCCGGAAATATGGGTGTACCTGTAAATCCGAATTGAAAATATTGCTTGAACCTCTTCTTCAAATTTTTCTGAGCTTCGCCAAACTGAGAACGGTGAGCCTCATCAAAGATAAAGACCACAGGCTCTTGATATACCTCCAAATCGTTCTCCGACTTCATCAGATTGTTCAACTTCTGAATAGTGGTAACTATTATCTTATTGTCCTCCTTTTCGATATTTCGTTTCAAACCAGCCGTATTCTCGGAGCCGTTCACACTGTCGGGCGAGAAACGTTGGTATTCTTTCATTGTCTGATAATCCAAATCCTTACGATCGACAACAAAGAAAACCTTTGCGATGAAGTCGAGCCGTGTGGCAAGCCTTGCAGCCTTGAAACTCGTAAGCGTCTTACCCGAACCTGTCGTATGCCAAATATATCCTCCACCATCGGTCGTTCCCCATTTCTTGGCATTGTAGGCACACTTTATCTTCCACAAAATACGTTCCGTTGCAGCAATCTGATAAGGTCGCATAACAAGCAAGGTATTGTTTGCATCGAATACCGAATATTTGAAAATCACTTGCAATAAAGTGTTCTTTTGGAAGAAAGTCGCCGTGAAGTCTTTGAGGTCTTTTATCAAGGTATTGTCAGCCTCTGCCCAATTCATGGTGAAATCGAAACTGTTCTTTTCTCTCTTGACAGTGTTTGCAAAGTATCTGGTATCCGTTCCGTTGGATATGACGAAGAGTTGCAAATACTTGAACAAAGAATTTTCACTATTGAAACTCTCCTTGCTGTATCGGTGTACCTGATTGAAAGCCTCTCGAATAGCAACACCGCGTTTTTTCAATTCAACCTGCACCATGGGCAGACCGTTCACCAATATGGTAACATCATAACGATTTGCATGCGTTCCTTTCTGCTGAAACTGATTTATGACCTGCACCTTATTACGAGCGATATTCACCTTATCGACCAAGTAGATGTTTTGAATATGTCCATCATCGAATATAAAGTCATAGATGTAGTCGTCCTGTACCTTTCTCGTCTTCTCCACAAGTCCGTCTCCCGACTTATCGAGATACTCCTCCATGAAAGCCTTCCATTCCTCCTCGGAAAACTTCACATTGTTGAGTATTTCGATTTGCCTTCTCGCATTGGCAAGCAAAGCCTCCGGTGTAACTACATCGGAAAGATATTCATAGCCCTGATTTATCAAATCCTCAATGAACTCGCTCTCCAAAGCCGCCTCCGTCTGATAGCCCTGCGGTTGCTCCGCCAACACAGATTTTCTTGTATATTTGTCTAAAACTATGAAATTAGGCAATTCCGCAATAGTGTCGTATTGTTTCATCTCTCTTTCTCCATATTGATTTTTCATATCCCAATTCTTGTTTTACGCTCTTGGAAATGTCAAGAGTTTATTTCTGTAATACTCATATTGTTCTCCGACGGCTGCAATCTCCGAGGGCAAACCCTCGCTCAAATCATTTACAAGCGTTTCAAATTTATCAAGAATACCGACAATGCGTTCTTGTTCTGCAAGCTGAGGTATAGGTACCAATATATCCTTGATTTTATCAGGAGAAATTTCAACGACCTTTGTTCCATGTACAAACTTTCGCTTTTGTCGTGCGAACATTTCTGTTTGTGAATAGTAAGCAAGGTATTTCGGGTTTTGAGAATGCTTAAATATTGCAGTATGCCCACTAACTGCAATGTCATCTTCTCCCAACCATGCAACAGCCTTGCAACAGCCATCAACGTCTTCGCTCGTTATTGCAAAAATTATATCTCCATAAGATGCCAATTTTGATTTTGCAGCTGTCTCGTAAGATATTGTTGAGATAGTTTCGCTTGCGAATGTACCGTAATACGTATGTATCTGCCCGTAGTGGATACAAGGAAAGCCACTCTCAGTGAAATCTTTCTTCTGTAAGCCGCTTCCTCTTATAAATGTACCTATCTCACTCATTGTCAGCCACGGTACCCCCCCCGATTTTGTTAAAAGACAATAACTTATCTCTATAATACTCGTATTGTTCCTTCCTTGCTTGCAGCTCCGCCGAATAATCCGCAAAGCAGTCGAGAATTCTTACAATTTCCTCCTGCACTTCAAGCGGCGGAACAGGAATTTGAATTCGCTCTGCAATTTCTGAAGTTTTTACGGATGGGTAATTTTTATCGTCCACAAGTTCTCTCATGTCAAACTTCGATAAAACGTAATATAGATACCTGTCGTTTATTACATCCGTATTTGAAATGATAGCTGCTAAATGAGATACAACGTAAGATTCGATAGAAAGTCGAACTTTATGATTTAACAAGGTTGATGCCCCACTTTTAGGTATAAGTATTGTTCCTTTGGGCATTAGATGCATGTTCTTTGCTGCTGTCTCCGTAATTCTATCTGAAATTTCAGAAAAATCTACAGACATGTGCACTCTTCCAACATCTGATGTTCTACAAAAAGGAATTCCGTAATCTGAAAAATCAGAACTTTTTTGAGGAGCGGAACTTCCTGATATAACTTTTGCTACCTCTCCCAGCTTCTTATACTCCACTCCGTTGGGGCAGTGTTGCTTTATCAATTCTTGCAATTTGCTCATAGTCTGTTTACTTCTCCTCTTCTTCCAATTCCGCAACGATTGCCTCTATCTCTCTTCTCAGTTCGTTTTCTCTTGCCACAATGCGGCGAATGCGGGCATTCAATTCTTTTATGTCTATCGGTTTGCGTGTTTCCGGAGGTTCGACATAACTGCTTACAGACAGGTTGTAGTCATTTTCTGCAATCTTGCTGTTATCCACCAAAGCAGAAAGATGTTCAACATCTTTTTTATCGCCGAATAATTGAATTATTTTTGCGATATGCTCATCAGTAAGTACATTGTTGTTTCTCTCTTTTTTATAGAAGCTTTCACCTCCGGCATCTATAAACTGCGTCTTGGCATCGGGCTTATGCTTTGAGAGTACAAGAATATTCACGGCTATGCTCGTGCCGTAGAAAAGGTTGGGAGGCAGCGTTATGACGGTCTCCACAAAATTGCTATCGACAAGATACTGCCGTATTTTCTTCTCTATGCCTTGACGGTAAAATATTCCGGGAAAACAAACGATGGCAGCCCTTCCCTTGGCGGAAAGATAGTTTAAGGAATGAAGAATAAATGCAAAATCCGCTTTGGAATTGGGAGCCAACACACCTGCCGGTGCATAACGTTCATCGTTTATCAGCGTAGGGTCTTCGTTTCCCACCCACTTGACCGAGTAAGGCGGATTTGAAACAATGGCATCGAACGGCTTTTCCTCTCTGTAATGCGGATTGGTCAGCGTATCACCCAAAGCAATATCAAACTTATCATAGTTGATATTGTGCAGGAACATATTCATTCGTGCCAAGTTGTATGTGGTACGATTTATTTCCTGACCGAAGAAACCTTCTTCAATCCTATGAGTTTTCAAATATTTCTTTGCTTGAAGCAACAAAGAACCCGAACCGCAAGCGGGGTCATAAACCTTATTGATTGAGCGTTGTCCGTAAACTGCCAACTGTGCTATAAGTTTGGAGACATTTTGCGGAGTAAAGAACTCCCCGCCCGATTTGCCGGCATTGGCAGCATAATTGGAAATCAGAAATTCGTATGCATCACCGAAAAAATCTATCTCGCTATTCTCGAAATTATCGAAATCCAAACTTTTAATTCCTTCTATGACCGCCGCCAAACGTCTGTTCTTCTCCTCCACCGTAGTACCCAAACGATTGCTCGTGGTATCAAAGTCCGCAAACAATCCTTTGATGTCGTCCTCCGACGGATAACCCTTGGCAGAGTTTTCCACCGCTGCAAAAATAGCGGACAAATCAGTATTCAAATCAGTATTTGTGTTGGCTTTATTGGCAATATTGCAGAAGAGTTGACTCGGGTAAATGAAATAACCCTTTGTCCTTATGGCATCACATTTTATTTCATCGGGAATTTTCTCATCAGGTAAACTCGAATAATCAACATTTTCATCACCACCCTCCATATAATTGGTGAAATTTTCGCTGATAAACCTGTAAAAAAGCGTTCCCAACACAAATTGTTTAAAGTCCCAACCATCAACAGCTCCGCGAACCTCATTGGCTATCTTCCATATCGCAGCCTGTAACGCTTCTCTCTGTCTTGTACTTGTCATATAATATCCATTTGGTTTCCAATTTGCAAAAGTACAAATTTATGACGAGGATAACAAATATCCGTATTTGCAGATACTGTTGTTCGCTCGTCGGTTCGGACGGTGCGTTATTTGTTGTGTTGCAGTTTGTATATTTCTTTTTGTCGTTCGATTTCGGTGCGTAGTTGCTCTTCGGTCGGCAGGTAGGTTTTGTATTTGGCGGCAAAGAGTTGTTCGTTGCCTTTGAGTATGGAGTAGCGGGCTATGTCTTTGCTCGTTTCGGAGCAGAGAACGATGCCTATGGTCGGATTGTCGCCTTCGGTACGGTTCAATTCGTCGTACATGCGTACGTACATGTCCATTTGTCCCACGTCTTGATGTGTGATGGTTCCTATTTTGAGGTCTATCAGCACGTAGCACTTCAATACGACGTTGTAGAAGACGAGGTCGATGTAGTAGTCCTGTGTGTCCGTTCTCACCAACTGTTGCCGTCCCATGAAGGCAAATCCTCGTCCGAGTTCCATCAGAAATTCCTGCAAGTGGTTGATGATTGCCGTTTCCAACTCTTCTTCGGAGAATGTGTTGTCTTGCTTGAAGCCCAAGAACTCTGCCACGATGGGGCTTTTCAACAGTTCGAACTTGTTCGGCTCTTGTTTTTCCGTAGGCAGGGTGGGGAGGGTGTAGTGCCTCTCGTAGTATTGGGTCGAGATATTCCTGTCGAGCGTCCGCACGCTCCACATCTCTTTCGATGCCGTTTCAAGGTACCAACGGACGGCGGTTGTGTCTTCTGCTCTCAATGCTTTGAATATATGAGTCCAAGTGAGATTTGGAAATCGCGATTTCCAAATCTCGTAGTTGTCTGTTACAAGGTAGAATTTGCGGAATGAGCGAAGGTATCTCGGGCTGAATCCTTTGCCATAGCGGAGTGTGAGTTGCTTGGAAAGGTTCTCTATGATGCGTTCTCCGTATTCTGCTCTGTGTTCTCCGTTTTGTTCTTCTTCCACGATGCGGCGACCGATGTGCCAATAGGTTTCTATCATGGATTGATTGATGGCTGCGTAGGCTTGTTGCCGTCCATGCTCAATGATGGTGCATACATCGGAGTACAAGGTATAGTCGCTTGATGTTGTCGGCTGAACTACATGTTTGTTTATTTTCTTTTCCATGGTTTTCAACGGTTTGAATGATTTGCTATGTTTGTTGTTTTCTTTGTGTTTCTCTGCCTCGTGCTTTTCCGCTTAAAGGAATATTGTCGGAATCGAGTGATTAAATTCAACAAGGGCAAAGGTACGAAATTTCATTCGGATTGTGCTTGCGAAGGAATGCGAATGTGTTGCAGGAGTTGTATTTGCCGAGTGGTTGTGAGGTTCTGCTTTTTGGGGCTTTCGTGAAAACAAAGGGCTGTTCTGTCGTTGCGGAAGGGGGATATAAAAAGAGGAACCGCCTTTTCGGGGGCGGTTCCTCTCGTCTTAGTGTGTTCTACTACATCGTTTATTCTTCGGAGCAGGTCTTCGCACAGAGGAACTCGCGGTTCATACGTGCGATGTTGCTGCGTTTTATGCTTTTCGGGCATTCTGCTTCGCAGGCGTAGGTGTTGGTGCAGTTTCCGAAGCCGAGTTCGTCCATCTTGGCTACCATGGCTTGTACTCTCTTGGCTGCTTCGGGTCTTCCTTGCGGCAAGAGTGCCATTTGGGAGACTTTTGCGGAGACGAACAACATGGCGGAGGCGTTCTTGCAGGCTGCCACACAGGCTCCGCAGCCTATGCAGGAGGCGGAATCCATGGCTTCGTCTGCTTTGTGTTTCGGTATCGGTATTGCGTTGGCATCGGGTACGCCGCCGGTGGTGGCGGAGATGTATCCGCCTTCTTGGATTATTTTGTCGAAGGCTGTTCTGTCAACGACCAAGTCTCTGATGATAGGAAAAGGTTTGGCTCTCCATGGTTCTATTACGATGGTGTCGCCGTCTTTGAATCTTCTCATGTGAAGCTGGCAGGTGGTTACGCCGTCGTCGGGACCGTGAGGGCGTCCGTTGATATATAGTCCGCACATGCCGCAGATGCCTTCGCGACAGTCGTTGTCGAAGCATACGGGGTGGGATAGTTTATCGACTAATTGTTCGTTTAAGATGTCCAACATTTCCAAGAAAGAACAGTCGGGCGAAATGTTTTCCAATTTGTATGTTTCAAAGCGTCCTTTTGCTCTTGCATTCTCTTGACGCCATATTTTCAAGGTTAGGTTCATTTTACTTGTAATTTCTTTGTTGAACTTTTATAAATTCGTAATTCAATTCTTCTTTGTGAAGTTCGTGTTCGCCGTTGTCTTTGTATTCCCATGCGGCTACGTACATGAAGTTCTCGTCGTCTCGTTTTGCTTCGCCTTCTTCCGTTTGGTGTTCTTCACGGAAGTGGCCTCCGCAGCTTTCTTCTCTGTGGAGTGCGTCTTGTGCGATGAGTTCTGCCAATTCCACGTGGTCGGAGAAGCGAAGGGCTTTTTCCAATTCGGGGTTCATGGAGTTCGCATCGCCAGTTATGCGGACGTCTTTCCAGAATTCTTCTTTCAAGGCGTGTATCATCGGGATTGCTTTGGTCAGACCTTCTTTTGTTCTGCCCATTCCGACGTATTCCCACATGATGTTTCCGAGTTGTTTCTGGAAACTGTCCACGCTGCGTGAGCCTTTGATGTTCATGAGTTTCTCGATTTTGGCTGCGGCTTCGTTTTCTGCGGCTTCAAATTCGGGTGCTGTTGTCGGGATAGGAGAGGAGTAGATTTCCTTGGACAGGTAGTTTTGTATTGTGTATGGTAATACGAAGTATCCGTCTGCCAATCCTTGCATGAGGGCGGAGGCTCCCAAGCGGTTCGCTCCGTGGTCGGAGAAGTTGGCTTCGCCGGCTGCGAAGAGGCCTTCTATCGTTGTTTGCAATTCGTAGTCGACCCAGAGTCCGCCCATGGTGTAGTGTACCGCAGGGTAAATCATCATAGGTGTTTCGTATGGGTTTTGGTCGACGATTTTCTCGTACATTTGGAAGAGGTTGCCGTAGCGTGCTTCCACTTTTTCTTTGCCCAATCGTTCGATTGCGGATTTGAAGTCGAGGTAAACGGCTTGTCCGCTTCCCACTCCGTAGCCTGCGTCGCAACGTTCTTTGGCTGCTCTCGATGCTATGTCTCTCGGAACAAGGTTTCCGAAGGCCGGGTAGCGTCTTTCCAAGTAGTAGTCTCTGTCTTCTTCGGCTATGTCGGTAGGTTTCAATTTGCCTGCTCTTATGGCTTCTGCGTCTTCTTTCTTTTTCGGTACCCAGATTCGTCCGTCATTACGCAAGCTCTCGCTCATCAGGGTGAGTTTGGATTGATAGTCGCCGTGTACGGGTATGCAGGTAGGGTGGATTTGCACGTAGCACGGGTTGGCGAAGCATGCTCCTTTTTTGTGGCATTGCCATGCTGCCGAGCCGTTGGAGTTCATGGCGTTGGTAGAGAGGTAATATACGTTGCCGTAGCCACCCGTGGCGAGTATGACGGCGTGTCCGAACCAACGTTCGAGCTTTCCGGTTTGCAGGTCTCTTGTGATGATTCCTCTTGCTTTGCCTTCGACGAGTACCACGTCCATCATTTCTCTTCTTTCGTACATCTTCACGGTGCCGTCTTTGATTTGTTTGCTCAAAGCGGAGTAGGCTCCCAATAGAAGTTGTTGTCCGGTTTGTCCTTTGGCGTAGAAGGTTCTGCTGACTTGGGCTCCTCCGAAGGAACGGTTGTCGAGCATGCCTGCATAGTCTCTTGCGAACGGTACTCCTTGTGCGACGCATTGGTCGATGATGTTGTTGCTGACTTCTGCCAGACGATAGACGTTCGCTTCTCTTGCACGGTAGTCGCCTCCTTTGATGGTGTCATAGAACAGACGTCCTACGCTGTCGCCGTCGTTGGGGTAGTTCTTTGCTGCGTTGATGCCGCCTTGGGCTGCTATGGAGTGGGCTCTTCTCGGTGAGTCGGATATGCAGAATATCTTCACGTTGAAGCCCAAGGCTCCCAATGAGGCTGCGGCGGAGGCTCCGGCAAGTCCGGTGCCGACCACGATTACGTCCAACTTTCTTTTGTTGGCTGGGTTGACCAACTTTTGGTCTGCTTTATATTTTGTCCATTTCTCGGCAAGCGATCCTTGCGGGATTTTGGAATTAAGTGTTACCATGTTTTTCCGATTATATTTTCGTTACTAATGAATTTACTTGCAGAAGAGAACAAACAACGGAACGATGGCAAAGCCTGCCGGTACTATCACGGCATAGATGGCTGCCAGCTTTTCTATTGCGTTGTTGTATTTTTTGTGGTTCAAACCGAATGTTTGGAAGATGGAGTTGATGGCGTGGAAGAGGTGAACGCCCAAGACTATCAACGCCAATATGTATATTAAGGAATACATTTTGTTTTTGAACAGGTCGTTGCACATTACGTAGAAGTCAGGCTCATAATCCTTGAAGTCTTTGCCTGCGTAGCTTTCCAATTCTTTCTTGCCTTTGAGGTTGACGAGTTCTTTGCCGTCTTTCGCTATCTTATCTGCGGGTTGTCCTGTTTGTGTGAGTTGTAGGAACGGCATGTATTCCATTTGAAGGTTCATCATCATTTCCTGTGCTTTTGCTTGGTCTATCTTGCCGGCTTCCAACTGCTTTTGAATATCCAAGATGCGGTCTTGAATGTGCATTTGCAATTTTTCGGTCTTTACCGTGTATGTTCCTTCAACCAAGCCGAACTTTGCGAAGTAGAAGTTTATGAAGTGGAGAACGAGGAAGGCGAAAATCAAACCTCCCGTATAAATCATGTATTTGGAACCGAAATGTGTTTTGGTTTTGGAGGGAACCATGTAGCGTACGCTTCCTCTTGCCGCTCTGTTTTCAAGTGTCAGCAGGATTGCGACAACAACGTGAACGAGTATCGTTGCCAAGAGTACAATCTCGAATATCTTGACAATCCAATTTGTTCCCATGAAATGGCAGACGTTTCTGTACCATTCTCCTCCGTCATCTCGTATGATGCAGAGGTTTAACCCCATGTGCATTGGCAGGAATATCAGTAAAAAAGCTCCGACAGCTGCCAAAGTCATCTTCTTTGTGATAGATGCTAACTTAACTAACTTCATTTGTGTTTTTGATTTGATTATAAGTACTGATTTTTAAGTTTGCAAAGGTAGCAAAAAAAACGAGACAGCGAAATAAAAAAGGCTTTTTTTTGTCGGTTCGGAAATTTGTAGTAATTTTACCGTCCGAATCTGCGAGATGGAAAAACGGTGGAATATAAAGCAAAAGGGTGATAAAGAGTTGATTGCTTCTTTGGCAAGCAGGCTCTGTACGGTGGAAAACCCTTCAAAAGATGTGTTACGCACTTATGAGATAGTGGCCTCTTTGTTGGTTCAAAGAGGTATTCGTTCTTATGAGGAGGCGGAGAGGTTTTTCCGTCCCAGATACGAGCATTTGCACGACCCTTTCCTGATGAATGACATGGATAAGGCGGTGGAACGCATCATGTTGGCGATAAAGGCGGAGGAGAAGATACTCGTTTACGGGGATTACGACGTGGACGGAACGTCTGCCGTGGCTCTCGTGTTCTCTTATTTGGAGAAGTTCTATACCGAAATAGATTACTATATACCCGACCGCTACAAGGAGGGTTATGGCGTGTCTTTCCAAGGCGTGGAATGGGCAGCCGACAACGATTTCAAGTTGATAATCTGTCTCGATTGCGGAATAAAGGCTCATAAAGAGATTGCTTTCGCAAAGGAGAAAGGCATGGACTTCATCGTCTGCGACCACCATCTCCCTTCCGATAAGTTGCCGGAGGCGTGGGCAGTCTTGGATCCCAAGAGGGAGGACTCCACCTATCCTTACAAGGAGTTGAGCGGTTGCGGCATAGGCTTCAAACTGATAACGGCTCTTCAACGCGAGAGAAACCTTCCGTTCGAGGATTTGTTGGAGTATCTGGACTTGGTGGCGATAAGCATTGCGGCGGACGTGGTGCCGTTGACGGGTGAGAACCGTGTGCTTGCTTACTATGGTTTGAAGAAGATAAACCTCCAGCCCCGCATCGGATTGGAAACCATTCTGGCTTACAGCAACGTGAAGCACGAGAGCAACACCAAGGGCAAACTGTATTTCAACCGTGAGTTGTCCCTGAACGATTTGGTCTTCCTTATAGGCCCGAGGATAAACGCAGCGGGAAGAATGGAAAGCGGCAGGCTGTCGGTCGAACTGCTGAAAGCCAAGAAAAGTTCCGATGTCACGGATGTGGCGAAAAGAATCGAGGGTTACAATGCCAAACGCAAGGAATTGGACAAGGAGGCGACCAAGGAAGCAAAGGAAATGCTTGCACAGAACGAGCGTTTGAGAGGCGGCAAGGCAACGGTCGTTTTCAATCCGAACTGGCACAAAGGCGTCATAGGTATAGTGGCATCGAGACTGATAGAACAATACTATAAACCCACGATAGTTCTGACGCAGAGCGACGACCTGATAACCGGTTCGGCACGCAGCGTGAAGGACTTCGACATCTATTCCATAATAGAAAGCTGTTCGAGCTGCCTCACCCACTTCGGAGGGCATAAGTTCGCAGCCGGATTGAGTTTGAGACCCGAGTTCTTGCAGGAATTCACCGACCTGTTCGAGCAGAAAGTAAGCGAAAGCATCACGGAAGCTCAGACTTTTCCCGAAGTCGATGTGGATTTGGAGATAGATTTGAAGAACATAAACCCGCGCTTGTTCAGAATATTGAAACAGTTCGCCCCATTCGGTCCCGGAAACAACGTACCCGTCTTTTGTTCGAGGCGGTTGGTGGGAGCCGAACGCCCCACGGGAGAGGGAAAAGTGCGGATAGTCGGTTCGAACCATCTGAAACTTTCGGTTGTTTCCCGTGAAGTATCCTCCTATCCCTGCGACTGCATAGGCTTCGGCATGGGCGAGTACTACGAAAGGATAGCCAAGGGCGATAAGTTCGACATCTGTTATCAGATAGACGAAAACGACTACAACGGACAGGTAACCTTGCAGTTGAACTTGAAGGATTTGCATTTTTGTACGATTTAATCTGAGAAAGGAATTATGGCAAACGACGATAAAAAGATAATATTCTCGATGGTAGGCGTTGGAAAACTCATTCCGCCTTCGAGACGCATATTGAAAGACATATATCTATCCTTCTATTATGGAGCGAAGATAGGCATAATAGGCTTGAACGGTTCGGGAAAGTCCTCATTGTTGAAGATAATAGCCGGATTGGACAAATCCCATGAAGGCGAGGTGCATTTCTCCCCCGGTTACTCCGTCGGATACTTGGAACAAGAGCCACGCTTGGACGAAAACAAAACCGTGAAAGAAGTCGTCATGGAGGGAGTGAAAGAAGTCGCAGACCTTATCGACGAATACAACAAGCTGAACGAGAAGTTCTGCGAACCGATGAGCGACGACGAGATGGCGGCTTTGATTGAAAAGCAAGGCGAGTTGACCGAACTCATGGAGCAGCACGATGCATGGAATTTGGACAGCAAGTTGGAGAGGGCGATGGACGCCTTGAACTGCCCCGAGGACGATGCCTTGGTGAAGAACCTCTCCGGAGGAGAGCGTCGCCGTGTGGCATTGTGCAGAATCTTGCTTCAAGAACCCGACATCCTGCTCTTGGACGAGCCTACCAACCATTTGGACGCAGAGAGCATAGAATGGCTGGAGCAGCATTTGCAGCAATACAAAGGCACCGTCATAGCCGTGACGCACGACCGTTACTTCCTCGACCACGTCGCAGGCTGGATATTGGAACTCGACCGAGGCGAGGGAATACCTTGGGAAGGCAATTATTCATCTTGGCTGGAGCAGAAAACGAAACGCCTTTCCATGGAAGAGAAACAGGAAAGCAAGCGAAAGAAAACCCTGCAAAGAGAATTGGAGTGGGTGAAGATGAGTCCCAAGGCACGTCAGGCGAAGGGCAAAGCCCGTTTGTCATCATACGAAAAGATGATGAGCGAGGACGTGAAGGAGAAAGAAGAAAAATTGGAGATATTCATACCGAACGGACCAAGGCTCGGAGACAAGGTCATAGAGGTGAAGGACGTATCGAAGGCATACGGCAACAAACTCTTGTTCGAACACCTGAACTTTTCCCTGCCGCCTGCCGGCATAGTCGGCGTGATAGGAGCGAACGGAGCAGGAAAAACCACTTTGTTCCGCATGATAATGGGGTTGGAAAAGCCGGACAGCGGCAGTTTCGAGACCGGACCGACGGTCAAAATAGGCTATATCGACCAGCAACACCAAGACATAGACCCCGAAAAGAGCGTTTGGGAAACCATCTCCGCAGGAAACGAGCAAATATCCCTCGGAGGCAGATTGGTCAATTCCAGAGCCTACGTCTCACGCTTCAATTTCTCGGGAACGGATCAAAGCAAGAAGACCGGCGTCCTTTCCGGCGGTGAAAGAAACCGCCTTCACTTGGCAATGACACTGAAAAGCGAAGCGAATGTATTGCTTTTGGACGAGCCGACGAACGACATAGACGTGAACACGTTGAGAGCCTTGGAAGAAGGATTGGAAGACTTCGCAGGCTGTGCCGTCGTAATCTCCCACGACCGTTGGTTCTTGGACAGAATAGCCACACACATACTCGCCTTTGAAGGTAATTCGCAGGTTTACTTCTTCGAAGGCTCGTACTCCGAATACGAAGAAAACAAAAGAAAGCGTTTGGGAGATACCGCACCCAAGCGAATGAAATACAAAAAACTGATTGCAGATTAGTAACGAAAAGCACTGCGATTATGGAAGGAAAAATCGAAATCAAAATTTGTGTAGGCAGCTCATGCTTTGCAAAGGGTAACAAGAACAACCTCGACTTCGTGCAAGAGTACTTGAAGGTAAACAACCTGAACGCCGTGATTACCACCAAAGGACAACTCTGTACGAAGCAGTGCGACAAAGGTCCTGTCGTCGTCATTGACGGCGAGACTTACACCCATGTAAGCAAAGCCGTTTTGATGAACCTTCTCGAAGAAAAACTCAAACATGAAATTTTCCGAAGCAAAGATTCCGCCGATGCAAACGAGTAAGAAGCATAACGAAAGCAAAAGACTGCTCATTTGCACGGGAGCACCTTTTTACGAGAACGAAGATAAACAGATGGCGGAGCAAGTGCGTTTATACAGAGGAAAGAAAATCGTATGCGGAGGAACGACTTCGCAAATCCTTTCGAGAGAATGGAATGAAGAACTGACCATCGACCTCGACAGCATGAAAGCAGGACTGCCGCCTATGGCACGCATGAAAGGCACAGACCTCGTAACCGAAGGCGTGATAACGCTCCGAGCCCTGACAGAACTGCTGAGAGAGAACCCGCAAGACGAAAGCCGTCATGAAGGAGCCGCATGGGAGATATATCGAATGATAAAAGAGGCAGAGGAGATAGACCTGTTGGTCGGAACGAAAACCAACCCGGCACATAGAAGCCCGAGCCTCGCCGGTCTGTTGGCAGACAGGCAGGATTTGGTCGAAAACATGGCATATACGCTCGAAAAACAACATGGAAAAGAAGTAAGAATAAAACGTTTGTAGATAAAGAAGGGTAAGACAGAGGGGAAAGCAAGAACCAGAACAATACCAAGTGAGATATGTTAAAGGTAAGAATTTGTGTAGGAACATACTGTTACATAGCAGGAGGACATAAGCTGGCAAAGATGAAAAAGAACCTGCCCGCCGAACTCAAAGACAAAGTCGAAATCATCGGCTCCGCCTGCTTGGGCTGCCATGAACACGAAGGAGTGGCTAAACCGCCCTACGTAAAAGTGGAAGACGTGGTAATAGAAGAATGCACCGAAGACAAATTGCTGAACGAAATCCGCAAGCAACTCGATTTGGAAAGGAAATAAGGAACGAAGAACCATAAACAAAACAAAATACATAATGGCAATCAACAATGCAGTAGAAATTCGCAGAGAGATATTGACGCGTTTGGCACGTCTTATCGTAAACGACGAATTGGAAGAGAAAATAGACAGACTCCCTTTGGAGATGAGACCGAAGAAGCACGGAGCCACCCTACGTTGCTGTGTGCATAAGGAAAGAGCCGTTGTCAAATACAAAGTGATGGCACTCTTGGGCTTCAATGTCTATGATGAAAAAGACGAATTGGACAACCTTTCACACTATGTGAAGCTGAGAGAGACGACAGACAAGACACCGGTCATGATGACCGTGGTGGACGAAGCCTGCTCCTCATGCGTAAAGACCAACTACATAGTAACCAACCTATGCCGTGCCTGTGTGGCAAGACCATGCACTTACGCCTGCAAGAAAGGCGCAATCACTGTTGGCGAGCAAGCACACATCGACCCCGATAAGTGCGTAAGCTGCGGAATGTGCAAGGAAGCATGTCCATACCATGCAATCATATACCAACCTGTGCCGTGCGAAGAAGCCTGCCCTGTCGGAGCAATCACCAAGGACGAATACGGCGTAGAACACATCGACCCCGAGAAATGCATCTATTGCGGCAAATGTATGGTCGCATGTCCGTTCGGAGCAATCTTCGAGAAAACCTTCATGATAGACATCTTCCGCGACATCAAAGCCGGCAAGAAAGTCGTAGCCATGGTGGCACCGTCATTGGGCGGACAATTCAAAACCGAATACGGAAAAGTACTCACGGGCATAAAGGAACTCGGCTTCTCCGACGTAGTCGAAGTAGCATTGGGAGCAAACATAACCACCGACAACGAGAGAGAAGAATTCATAGAAAGAATGGGCGAAGGAGCACCGTTCATGACAACCTCATGCTGTCCGAGCTGGATGAACCTCGTGCGTAAACACATTCCGGAAATGCAACAATTCGTCTCCACGACCTATTCCCCTATGGTTTACACCGCAAAGCACGTCAAGGCACAAGACCCCGATGCCGTTACCGTCATGGTCGCACCATGCGTCGGCAAAAGAAGCGAAAGCTACCTTTACAAAGACATCGTGGATTACGTCATAAGCTACGAAGAATTGGAAGCCCTCTTCAAAGCCACCGACATGGACTTGGAAAGCCTTGAACCGACCGCCTTGGATCCTAACATAGCAGGACACGGCAGAGGTTTCGCCATGATAAACGGCGTAACAGCCTCCGTCAAAGCCACCGCACCGGATCCTAACGTAATCAAGGAGGTAATCATAGACGGCTTGAACAAACAAGTAATCCGTCAGTTGAAACAATACGCCAAGGACGGAAAATGCCCGGGCAACTTCATCGAAGTCATGTCATGCCCCGGCGGTTGCGTCAACGGTTGCGACACAATCAACAACCCAAAAACCGCAGCCCGTCAAATACTGCCGACAACCAAGTAAACAAGTGTAATACACAAGTAGAATGACGAAGAAAGGACGCTCTCGTTAAAGCCCATGGCATTACCATGAGTGTCCTCTCTTTTTTTTATCGAGACGAACACATACATAAACGCAACCATGAAAAAAATAATAATCCAAGCCCTTTCCTTCGGAATAATCTATTGGGCAATCTATCCCCTTGTCTCATTCCTTTTCGACCGGAAGTGGGATACTTCATCATACAACCTTACCACCCTGCTAAGCGGTATTGTATCAGGCTTTCTGTACGCCTTTTTGATGAAGTGGATAGAGAAAATGAAAAAGTCATGACAAAGGACGGTATTTTTCGATTTGTCGAATAACCGACCTATGACAGAGTAAAGAAATAAACACACAAACCGAGTCCCTGCCGACACAATCGACAGGGACTTTCCTTTTCATACCCCGCACCGACCCCCTCAACCTATATCCTTCGGCAATTTATCTCTCCGCTTCGGAAGAGTTATGCCTCTACTGCACACTATTCCCGTCGGACAGGAGATGACTTTCGATAATTGGTACTTATCCTCCCTGCCATAGAATATAATTTGCTACATTTGCACGATAAATTGCAACGAAAAATCATTGATGACTACCACAATCAACATATTGGACAGCGAATATTCGCATTGGCTGAAAGACCTTTGCAAGCGTTACCGTCGTAGCCGAATAAAAGCAGCCGTGGCGGTGAATGATACAATGCTTAAATTCTATTGGAGCTTGGGAAGAGACATCGTCATACTCAAAGCAGAAAGCCGTTGGGGAAGTAAATTCATGGCGAATTCGAGCAGGGATTTGAAAGAAGTCAACCCTGATGCAGCATGTTTCTCGCCGACCAACCTCTTGTACATGAAAAACTTCTATCGCTTGTACCATTCTTATTGCGAAATTACTCCCCAACCCGGGGAGCAATCGGAAGACAAATCCGAAAGTACGATTACCCAAGCCGTTTGACAGATTACTCCCCAACTTAGGGAGCAAATGGAAAGGGATATATTCGCACTGCCTTGGGGACATCACAAATTGATAATGGATAAATTCCTGAAAGAGCCGCAAAAGGCTTTGTTCTATGTGCATCAAACGGTGGAAAACGGGTGGAGTCGGAATATGCTTCATAATTTTATTGATACCGATTTGTTTGAACGTCAAGGTAAAGCATTGACAAACTTCAAGCATATCTTGCCGGCTGTTGACAGCCACCTTGCACAGGAACTCACCAAAGACCCTTACTGTTTCGGGTTTGCCGGAGTAACAAAGCCATACAATGAAGCAGTTCTTAAAAACGCCTTACTCGACACAATATCACCCGATTTCTTACGGAATTGGGTACGGGATTTGCATACGTTGGCAAGGAGTATAGGTTGCAAATCGGAGAAAAGGAAAACTTCATCGATTTGCTTTTCTATAATCTTACGCTTTCGTGTTACGTGGTCATAGAAGTAAAGATCGGTGCATTTGCTTTTGCAGATGTAGGTCAATTAGGCGGCTATGTGGCAGCATGTAATCATATCCTGCGTAAAGCAGGAAGAGACAACCCCACCATAGGCTTGCTTATATGCAAGGAAAAAGACCGCATACAAGCACAATACGCCCTTGAATCGAGCAGCCAGCCGATAGGGATTTCCGAATACGAACTCGAAAAATTCTATCCCGAAAAAGTAGAGGGAACAATCCCAACCATAGAATAATTGGAAGCAAAACTCAACACAGCCGAATAATTCCCGATTTCTTTCTTCACGCTTTTTGTTTCCTCCCTTTCAGCCATATCAGGAGCAGGTCGGCAGGGTCGGCGGTGGGTGGGAGGGGAGAGGAGGCTCGGAGGCGGCTTGCGGGGCAGTCCCACCATGGGACGATGCGGAGGGTTTTGTCCGTGAGACGTTGCAGACGGGGCAGGCGGCTCTGCCAAAAGGCAACGGCATCGAGGTCGGGGTAGAGTTCTATTTCGTTTCGCTCTATGTCGGCAATCATCTCCTCTCTCAGGTTCATCTTCCCTCCGCATGCCGTCCACAAGCGGCTGCGGTCGAAGAGGCTGAGCAGAACGGCAGTCTTCTCGCTTTCCACCACGGCGACTTTCCGTTCTTTGTCCTCTTTGAGCAGCTGTAAGCCGAAGAGGCATTGTCGCAACGTCCATGAGGCAGGAGTGGGAACTTTCCTGTGTACCCACTGCGGAGGACGGCTCTTGTCCCTTTTGCCGCTGAGAGGGTCGTAGTGCATTATCTTTCCCGTTCTCACCTTGCCGTCGAGGTCTTTCTGCCAATAGATGACACCTCCGCTGCGTGTCGAGCCGAGGTCATAAAGACGGCAGACCTCCTCCATGCGTTCTCTTTCGACGGGCAGGGTAAGCAGAAAGCGATAGAAATCGTTTTCCCTGTGATGACGGAAAAAAGGAGCGGTGTCCATCTCCAAAGTATGCGGAGCCTGCGGGTTCGGATTGCTTTGCAGATGAGGCAGACGGTCGGACGGCAGGTTGCCGTTGCGGTATCCCAAGGCTCTCGGCGGCAGATGATAGGCACATTTTATGCTCCTGTCGCATTTGCCCGCCCTCTCGTCCGCAAGATACGTCCCGAGGAGGTTGTCCCAATACCTTACGAAGGTTCTCTTTCCGCATTGCGGACAGATGAATTTGCGGCTGCTCCTGTCCAAGGAGTAGCGGTAGCGATAAGTCGTATTTGAATTTTTTGCTGTTGCCATGCTGTCGGTATCGTTGGAAATTTCTAACTTTGCACTACCTATCGTGAGATAGGGATTAATTAGTTTTAGCATCTCGGGGAGGAACAAGAATAATTTAATCAGACACAAGACAAGACGTTCCTTCCCATTTCTTTTACCCCTCCTCCCTATGGTTTTCCAATGGCGAACGATAAGTGTTTTTCTCCTTTATGTAAGCCTTTATTTCTCTGATTTCCCGAGCGGAATAACGGTTTTTCCATGCCCTTGTCCCGAACTTGGAGAGGTGGGACGCATGCTCCGGACGTTCGGCATTCAGACGGCGACGTATGCGGTAGAGAGTGGGTTGCGAAATACCCAGCATGTCCAATACCTCCTCGGTGAAGAAGCACGGATAGTCCTCGTCGCCCGCATTCAAACGACGGAATAATTCCTTCTCTTCCTGTTCCGCCTCCATGAAGCGGCGTTTCATTTCATTCATTTCGTTCATGATTATTTGCGTTTTTGGTGTTTTCTATCAGGTTCATATTCTTTGTCCCGCATATCCCTTGTCCCGTCCCATGTCCCACCCATATCCTATATATGGGTGGGACATGGGACGGGACAGTTGGGGATTTATGCTTCATTTTCGGATTTGATGATTCGTTGCACGGTGGATTTGCTTTGCGGGACAAGCTCCGATATTTCGCGTATGCTTTTTCCCTGCTTGTAGAGTTTGATGATGGTTTCTTTATCTTTCTCCTTTTGTTGCATGAGTGCGAGTTGCTCTTCGTTTACAGGGGGTATCACAGGAAGATAAGAGTTGATTTCCGATAGTTCCGTTCGTCCGCCGGTTGCGGTGAAGTTCATGTCGGAGTCGGTTTGCAGGTCGAAGGATTGTTGTTTGTAGTCGTTGGGGAGGTAGTTGCCTTTGACGATGCAGAGGTGGAGAAGGTCTTTGTTTCTCTTGCTGCGTCGCAACTCGATAAGCACACGCATTTTGGCTTCAAAGGCCTGCGAGCCGAGGGCGTTGAGCTTCGATGGAGCGGTGTTCTCTCCCGTTTTGCGGATATGGTGGGCGAACAAGATGAAACAGCCGTGGCGACGAGCCGTGTCGGCAAAGAGGTTGAGCAGATTGCGGATATTGTTGCTTTGGGAGATGTCGTCCTTGCATATATCGCCGAAGGTGTCTATGATGACCAAATCGACAGGCTTTGCAACAAGGCATGCTTCCACCTTTTCGGCAATGCAATCGCAGGAGAAGAGGAATTCCACCCTCTCGGCTTCCTCCTTGGAGAGTTGCCATGCCTTGTTCTGTCGTTTGAGCAGCTCGCTCATCGCACCGCTGTCGTCCTCCGTGGAGACGTACAGCACCCTCTTGTGAACGGGAAAGGTCTTCCAGAGAAGGAAGTCCCGTCCGCATGCCACACAGGCGGCGAGTTGTCGCAGCAGGGTGCTTTTGCCGCAGTCGCTACTGCCGATGACGGCACCCAGACCGCATTGCGGAAAGAGAGGTTCGACCAATACGGGTTGCCTCTCCGCCGGATTTTCCAGCAGTTCCCGCATGCTTGTGGTTTGTAAAGGGCTTGAAGTATTCGTGATAGCCATTGTCGTTAATCTTTTCGTAAAAAACAATCGAAATTCAAACCTGCGGATTGCTCCGTTTCGAGTTTCGACGATGCAAAGATAGAGGCTTAATGCCCTGTTCTCCAAATGCTTTTTCGGAAACAGGTAAAGCATCGGATGAGGTGTCGGAATGGAAATTTTCATCGACGAACCAGATTTTTTCCGATTAGGATTTCCAAAGGAGAAATATTGTTATTAAATTTGCAATCCGGTCGTGTAACCGTTGTTGGGCAAAGCATAGAAAAATCGGAGGCAGAAAGAAGCCTCGGAAATGCTTTTCGTGTTGCAGGTTAATCGTTTGCAGGTAGAAAAAACGATAGAAATTCATAATATGACAAAGGGTTTGCAAAACCATGGAGGACTTGGCAAGGGAGCGAAGCTCGCAAGAAACGGAATGGGACGCAGGTCTCGTGCAGGATTTGACACGGGAAGTATTCGACAGGTACTTCTACGTGAAATATCCCCCTGCGTGGTGGCAGAAAGTTTTGCAGACCGGCAAACGATGCCTCGGAATGCAGAAGAACAAGCCCAACGAAGAGAACGGAAAGCCCCTCTTGAACAATGCCGAGTTGGGTCGTTTGAGCTATATACTCCGAATGACGGCAGGAAATTTCAATAACGTCTTCGGCACAAGGATAAAACCCTCCAACATACCCTCCACGCCGAAAGGCTTCTGCAAACAAAGCGAGAATGAAGAACGAACGAATGTTTACCGTCTTTGTACGGACATATTCGACCGGCATGACAAAGTGCTGTTCGTGCCGAAGATGACCCCCGAGGACATAAAGCGGGAATGGGACGCAAAAGAAATGGAAACCGAAAGACGTATAGAAGAGTATAAAGCAAAGATTGAAGCAGAACATCGCAGAAGACAGAAATACAGACAACAATACAAACAACGTCTTGATGAATCCGACAACAATGAAAAACCGAAACCAGACCTTTAATCGGGAAGAAAAGAGGAGAGAAAGCACAAAAAACGGGAGGCTTCCAACCTCCCGTGCCGAAAAGAACCGTCCGTCGTCTATTGTTGCAGCCCGTTGACCTCCAAATCGGCAAGTTCATACTTGCTTTTCGCCAGAGACTTCATGAAATCCGCAGAAGGATAGAAGCGGCAACGAGTGTGGCGAATGGTTTCTGCCGTTACTGCGTCCGCACTATCCACCGCTTTGGCTGAAATAGCCGGAATGAATGAACCCAACAAGCCGAACTTCACCGCCTGACCCGAAAGCACATACTTGGAAACATGGATTTCCATCGCTTTCAGGCAAGCCAACACATCGGGATACGAAACCGTGGTCGATTCCGCAATGTCGCTTGCGATTTGGTCGATAAGCACGTCCTGACCTCTGAACAAACGGGCAAGGAACTTCTCACCCGGATTTCTGCCCACGCTGATGAGCCTTTTTACTTTTACATACTTGATAGCCATAGTACAATAAAATTTGAATTAAACAAAAACTTTAATTTGGAACTTCCAAGCGTTGCAACCTCTTTTCTTGTTTCCGAGAGCAAAATTACAACCATATTTCCCTGCTGCCAAATCCCTGAATGAAGTTGAACGAACTTGAATGAAGCGGACGAAAAACGATGAAACCCGAACAAAGAATACCCGCGTTTTTCACCCCGCCGACACCCCGTGAATCGCCGAAAGACAAAAACGAACCGCCCATTCAAAAAATCCGTTCGGCAAACGAACCTCCTGAAACAGGCTGACCTTTCACGCATGATTTGTACGAAGTGTATAGGTAGCCGAATTTCCCGCCGAATTGCCGAACGAATTTCCCGCCGAATTGCCGAACGAAATTCCGCCGAATGACCGGATGAAATTCCGCCGAATTGCCGAATATTTCGCTTGATTGCTTTGTAATTCAGTAAAGTAGGGTGCTTTTGAAAAGGTGTGCTGATTTCATGTTTCGGAGAACGTTTTTCGGTGCAGGTTGCGGGGGTGGGTGAGCATGTGCTTTTTTTGTGCGTAAAGGCTTCTTTTGTTTGAAGAAAACACTATCTTTGCACGAAAATATAATAAAGAGATATGGCACTGATTAAATCTATTTCGGGTTTCAGAGGTACGATAGGCGGTAGGGCCTCCGAGGGCTTGACACCTATCGACACGGTCAAATTCGTTTCCGCTTTTGCTGCTTTCATCAAGGAGTCGTACAAGAAGGACAAGATAACGATGGTTCTCGGCAGGGATGCGAGGATTTCGGGCGAGATGGTTTCGCATTTGGTTGTGGGTACGCTCATGGGTATGGGCGTGGATGTGATAGACACGGGATTGTCCACCACTCCGACGGTGGAGATGGCTGTGACGGATAAGGGAGCCGATGCGGGAATTATTCTGACGGCAAGTCATAATCCTATGCAATGGAATGCTTTGAAGTTCCTTAACGCAAAGGGTGAGTTCATTTCGGCTTCGGAGGGTCGCAGAGTGTTGGAGCTTGCTGCCATGGAGGATTTCACCTTTGCGGAGGTGGAGAAGTTGGGCAGTCATACGTTGGATTCCACGACAATCGACCGACATATAGAAAAGGTCTTGGCATTGGATTTGGTCGATGTGGAGGCGATAAGGAATGCGAAGTTGAAAGTGGCGTACGATGCCGTATGTTCGACGGGCGGATTGGTGTTGACCAAGTTGTTGAACGCCTTGGGAGTGCAGCAGGTGGTGGCTTTGAATGCGGAGCCTACGGGAAGGTTTCCTCACAATCCCGAACCGCTTCCTGAGAATATATCGCAGATTTGCGAGGAGGTGGTGAAGCAGGGTTGCGATGTGGGCTTTGTGGTCGATCCCGATGTGGACAGGTTGGCGATAGTGTGTGAAACGGGCAAGCCTTTCGTGGAGGAATACACCTTGGTGGCTGTTGCGGACTACGTGTTGGCACATACGCCGGGTGCAACGGTGTCGAACATGTCTTCGACCATGGCTTTAAGAGACATAACCGAAGCCAAAGGACAACAGTACTTTGCCTCCGCTGTCGGAGAGGTTAATGTGGTTGAGAAGATGAAGGAGAAGAATGCGGTGATTGGGGGAGAGGGCAACGGAGGAGTGATTTACCCCGCATTGCATTACGGAAGAGATGCCTTGGTGGGCATAGCCTTGTTTTTGAGCCACCTTGCCAAGAGCGGCAAGAAGTGTTCCGATTTGAGGGACGGCTATCCGGATTACGTCATATCGAAGAACAAAATGGAGCTTACGCCCGAGATGAACGTCGATGACATACTTGCCAAGATGGCGGAGAAGTATGCCAACTACGATGTCAGCACGGTGGACGGCGTGAAGATAATCTTCGACAAGCAATGGGTGCATTTGAGGAAGAGCAACACCGAGCCTATCATACGTATTTACTCCGAGAGCGATTCCCTGACCACGGCAGACCATTTGGCAAACGTGATAATGGAGGATATAACCAACATCATAAGAGAGAACCTCTGATGTAATTCCGAGACAGCATGTTCAAGAGCAGAAGAGAGGTCGTTCTCTTTGTCGTTGTGGTGATTACTGCCGTTTTCGCAATCTTTCCGAGGCTTGACTCGCAACCTCTCAGGGAGTGGGACGAGAGTCGTCTGGCGGTTTCGGCATACGAGATGTATGAAAGCGGCAATTACTTGGTGAGTACGTTTGAATATAAGGCGGATTTGTGGAACACGAAGCCGCCTTTGCTCCTTTGGTTGCAAGCCCTCGGCATGAAAGTGTTCGGAGTCGGGCTTTTGGCTGTGCGTCTGCCGAGTGCGATGGCACTGTTCCTTTCGGCTGTCGCCTTGTTCTGCTTTTTCGCAAAAGGGAAAAGACCGCTTGCCGGCTTTTATTCCGCAATGATATTGATTTGCAGCAAAGGCTTGCTGACGTACCACTTCGGCAGGAGCGGGGACTACGATAGTCTGATGACCTTGTTTTGCGTCCTCTACTGCGGTTTCTTCTATTTGTATCACCTCTTCGGCAGAAAGAGGGATTGGATTTTCTTTTCACTCTGCCTTTCCTTGGGAGTGTTGACGAAAGGCGTGCAAGCCATGATGCCCCTCGCCGGAATCGTGCTGTTCCTGCTGTGCAGGAGGGAATTGCTACGCTGTTTGCGACAACCGATAACCTACATCGGCATGGGTATCTTCCTGCTCCTTGTCGGCGGTTTCTACATAAGTCGGGAACTTGCTTCGGGAGGTTATCTGCAAGCGGTATGGAATAACGAAATAGGGGGCAGGTTCTTCACCGTCATAGAGGAACATAATCAAAAAGCCTCTTACTATTTGGATATGTTGAGAGTGGAACAATTCTCTTATTTCTTTTGGCTTTTCCCGATTGCATTGATAACGAACTTCTTCACCAAGGAGAAAAACCTGCGGCAGGCAAACCTGTACTGCGGGCTTGTTGCAGTGGTGTATTTGGTCATCATCTCCGTTGCAAAGACCAAGTTGGAATGGTATTCCCTGCCCGCAATTCCGGCTTTGGCTGCGGTAATCGGTCTGTGCTTCGAAAGGCTGCACCTGATTGCCGAACGAAAGATTTCCGAAAAGGCAAAGAACAGAGTTCTTTTCTCCTCCCTGTGCTTCATGGGAGCGGCGGTCGTTTTCTGCTTCCCTTACTCGCAGATTGTCCGACAAAACATAGAGTGCGAAGTAACGAACAAATACCTGAAAGAGGATAATGCCCGCGTGGATCTCATGAGAAGGGTAGCGGAGAGAAGAACCAATATGCCGTATAAGGAGATATGCTGTTTGAAAAACGAGAAAAGACAGTTGTATGTCTTTTACTATTACCTCATGGAGCGAAGCGGAGTACGCTTGAACGGAAAGGATTTGTCGGAATTGCAGGAGGGGGACTATGTTCAAGTGAACGATTGGGGCAATGAGGAAAAGATATTGCAAAACTATTTTGTGGAGGAAACAGACGCTACTCCCCCAAGTCATATATATTATATAAAATCCTTAAAACATAAAGAGAATGAAAATATCGGCAATCATACCGAGCTATAACGAGCAGGAGAACGTCGGATTGATGTACGAAAGAATGTCGAAGGTTCTTTCCAAGATAAGCGACGACTATGAGATTATATACGTCAACGATTGCAGCAGGGACGAGACGCTCCTTCGCATAAAGGCATTGGCGGAGAAGGACAAGCATGTGAAGTATGTGAGCTTCTCCCGTAACTTCGGACATCAGATTGCGGTGAGTGCCGGCTTAGACGTATGCCGAGGCGATGCGGTGGTGATAATCGACGGCGACTTGCAGGACCCGCCCGAACTCATAGAGCAGATGTACGAGAAGTACAAGGAGGGTTACAAGGTCGTTTATGCGAGAAGAACCTCGCGAGATGGCGAAACATGGTTCAAGAAGTTTACCGCCAAGATGTTCTATCGTATTTTGGCATCCATGACCAGCATAGACATACCGGTGGATGTGGGAGACTTCCGCCTGATAGACAAAGTCATAGTGAAGCACCTGCGAAATATGCCGGAGAAGTCCAAGTACATCCGCGGACAAATATCGTGGATAGGATACAAACAAACCTTTGTAGATTACCACAGGGACGCCCGCATATACGGCACGACGAATTACCCGCTCAAAAAGATGCTCCGCTTTGCCCTTGACGGCATAACGGCATTTTCGGACAAGCCATTGAAGATAGCTTCCGGCTTGGGTATCTTTTCGGCAATCGTTTCGCTGCTTGCCCTTGTCTATGCCTTGGTGTCTCACTTCTGTTTCAATAACACCATCACCGGTTGGACCTCGCTCATATTGAGCGTTTTGTTCATAGGCGGCGTGCAACTCATAACCATAGGCATAATAGGGGAGTACATAGCCAGAATAAACAACGATGTCCGCAACCGACCTCTTTACATCGTTGAAGAAAGCAATGCGGAAGCACAACCGAAGGAAGAAGAAAACAAGAAATAAATCATGAATAAAATAAGAATATGAAAGTGAAAGACAAAGAAAAATATTACAAGGTGTCTTACTACTGCACATTGGTGATGTTATTGCTTGCATTGGGTTACATAGCCTTTCTCTTTTACAGCAGAAACGTGCTGACGGACGCAATAATAGAGTGTGGATACGAACACAAATGTGTAAAGGGTAGCTTTTTCAGCGGTTATGAGTGCATCGATTGCAACAGCGAGGAGGCACAATAAACCTAACGCATAAGAAAAAGCAATGAAGTAAAGACGGATTGGAACAATCCGAAAAACAGATGAATAGCACGAGCCTGTGAATGAAATACTTCGCAGGCTCGTTTCTTTTTTTGCAGCCGTTAATCAAGATTACAGCTCCGAGAACGGGCAGGAGAGATAAGTCCTCTTATAATTCTCCACCCCTTGAACTCTCCATGCCGCACACGATTTCACGAACCGCCACCGCAGAAAAACGAACGGAAGAAAGAATTTTCCCTTTCGCCCGTTCGCTATCGGCAGACAGACTTCGCAACGATTTAATAAGACAGTACATACAAAAAGAACTTCTTTTGATGATAACGATGACAAGGATATTAACGCATTAAAGACAAAACAAACAGAGAACCAAGAAAAAACTCGGTTTCTTTACGCCAAAAGAGTGCTTTTCCGAGAACTTTCTGTAAATTTGCACTTATCGGTTGAATTCGCATTATGGTAAAAATTGATATCGAATATTTCCCAAGTATAAACTACTCATTGATTAGCAATAGAATAGCAGTCTGCCAATCAATAGAGATTATCAATGATGGGACAGAAGATGTAAGGAATATTATTATAGAATGTTCAGGAGACTTCTTTCAGGACTACAAATCAAGTGTGATTGGTATAATCAAAGCGGGTAAGTCAATCCGTTTTCAAGGTATGGATCTGTCTCCGGTACCTTCAAAGGTTGCGTCCGTTACAGAAAGAACGGTATCAACTTTCTTACTCAAAGTTGTCTCACAAGAGCAATCAGGCGGTATGAAAGAGCTTTTTTCTCAAAGCTATGATATTGATGTAATGCCATACGATCAATGGTTGGGAACAAGCATACTTCCACAATGCCTCGCTTCTTTTGTAATGCCAAACAACCCTGCAATTAACGCTATTGTCCTGAAAGCTGCAGCAAAATTGAAAGAGCTTACCGGATCATCAGCATTTACCGAATATCAGACAGGCAACTCAAATGAGGTTCGTAAACAAGTGGCTGCTGTTTATGGAGCTTTACATGCTGAGAATATCGTGTATCGTTCTGTTCCGGCATCATACGAAGCCATCGGGCAGCGAATCACATTGCCTGATCAGGTATTATCTACTAAGTTAGGTAACTGTATTGAGTTGACGTTACTGTTTGCAAGCGTTCTTGAAAGCATTGGAATCAATAGTGGAATTGTATTGCAGAAAGGGCACGCATACCTTGCTGTATGGTTAGTAGATGATTGCTGTCAGTATAGTGTTTGCGATGATTCTTCTTATATAGAGAAGAAATGTGCTAATGGTATAGACGAGATGCTGGTAATCGAATGCACTCAGATTACTTCTGAAAAGACAACATTTGAGAATGCGCAACGTATAGCCGAAAAGAATCTTGCAAACACCGATTTGTTTGACATATTCGTTGACGTTCGCCGTTGCAGACTTGAGCAGGTTAGACCTCTACCGCAGCGAACTCAGAATAACGGTGATTGGGAAGTGCCATCAGATGGAGTTACTCATGATGAATGTGTACTTAATGTAAAAGAACACTCTCGTTATGATTTGAGCAAAATAATGGACAGCAAACATGAGCTCACTAAGATGGACATCTGGGAACGAAAGCTTTTAGATTTCTCTCTTCGTAATTCGATGCTCAACCTCTATCTAAGGCAGAAGGCTATTCAGTTCATATCTTTTGACGTTGACCTGATTGAAGATTATCTGCAGGACGGCGAGGAATATGTTATTACTCCTAAGCCGAGTGTGGATATTAAAATTACAGGAGAAGAACGGCTTGTTCGCTCAAAAATGATGCCGGAACTTCACAATCTCATAACCAATGATATTAAGCATCATACGCTTCATACATATCAATCGGAAGCTGAAACTCGCAATACATTAAAAAACATATACAGAGCGTCTCGCAATGCTATTGAGGAAACCGGTGCCAATGCTCTATATCTTGCCATTGGTACATTACGCTGGTTTGAAACAGAACTAAGCGAGAAACCAAGATATGCTCCTATCCTTATGCTGCCTGTGGAGATGGTGTATAAGAAGGGTGATTACTATATCAGAACACGTGATGAAGAAATTGTTCTAAACATTACTTTAGTTGAATTTCTTCGTCAGAACTTTGACATAAGCATTCCCGGCCTGAATCCTTTGCCTACGGATAACCATGGTGTTGACGTGGCAAAAATTTTTGCCATTATACGTGAAGTCTTAAAGAATCAGAAGCGTTGGGATGTAGAAGAGGAAGCAATACTTGGTGTATTCTCTTTCAGTAAGTTCTTGATGTGGAACGATATTCACAATCATAGAGATGAATTTCTGGAGAATGATATAGTGAGGAGTCTTATCGAACAGAAACTCACTTTCAGACCAAATGAAGTTTCTTCGGATTTAAAGGATAAGGATAAAACGATTAAGCCGGAGGCTCTTGCCTTGCCTGTACCTATCGACTCATCGCAGATGTCTGCCGTTATTGAAGCCGGTCAAGGAAATTCTTTCATCCTTTATGGTCCTCCGGGTACGGGAAAGTCTCAGACAATTACCAACTTGATAGCCAATGCTCTGTTTCAAGGAAAACGAGTGTTGTTTGTGGCAGAGAAAATGGCAGCTTTGAGTGTCGTGCAGAAACGTCTGGAAAAAATCAATCTTGCTCCATTTTGTTTGGAGATGCACTCCAACAAAATTACGAAGCGTCATGTGTTGGAACAGTTGAAGATGGCGATGGAAGTGGCTCATATAAAGTCGCCAGAGGAATATTCTCGAATAGCCGATGAACTGTTTGAACAAAGATGCAAGCTTATTGAATACATGGAAGCTCTTCACGATGTGAAGGGCAAGGAAGGTATGTCCTTGTATGACTGCATCATAAGATATGAGTCAATTCATGCACCAGAGTTGGACATTGATTTCCAAGACAAAGAACTCAACGAGAAGTTTTGTGTAGAAAAGGTTGATAATTATCGTCACCTGTTATTGCAAAAATATCAGGCAGTCCTCAATCTGACAGGTCATCCATCTGTTCATCCATTGCTTGGTCTCTCTGTTGCAGAAACAGACCTTTGTGATGCAAATCGTCTTCCTGCAAGATTAAGAGAAACTCTTGACATTCTTGGAAATTGTATAGAGAATCATAACAAACTATCAAGAGCTGTAGAGTTAAAGAAGGATATTCTCAGAGATTGCACTACTGAGGTTTTCTTTCAGGATGGCGAAGCTCTATATAAAGAGTGGCGAGAAATAAAGGCTAAATGGTTTATACCTCGATTCTTCGCAAAAAGAAGCTTCATTGAGAAACTAAAGGCATTCAATAAACTGATAGTCGAGCAAGAGGTCGATTCATTTGTCTCGAAGATGTTTGACTACAAACAGTTGCATAGTGTTATTATGTCTGTGCATGGGGCTGTGAACAATACTTTTGGAACGAAACTAAATGAAGACCGGTTGCCAAGTATCGACGAATTAAAAGCGTTTACTCAAAAACTTGAAAAGTGGCTCGGTCATACAGACAAGGCAAGAGATTGGTATCAATGGTGCGCATATAAGAAAGAACTTGAAGAGACTGGATTGAGTGTGATTGCTCGAAAGATTGAGGCTGAGAATGTTCCGGCAGAGACCTTGTGCGATTCGTTCTTTAAGGTCATGTTCAAGAAACTTGCAATGGAAAAGATTGCAGGTTCTTCTGTATTGAGAACATTTGAGGGTTCTATCTTTGACGAGACTGTATCCCGCTATCAGAAGCTTACAGACGAATTCCGGATACTCAGTCAGAAAGAACTCTATACTCGACTGGCAGCAAATGTACCTCGAATGACTGATAGTATTGACAATAGCAGTCCTATTGGCTTCCTTAATAGAAACATTTCAAACGGAGGACGAGGTATATCCCTTCGAGACCTCTTTGACCACATAGAATCACTCCTTCCAAGACTATGTCCTTGTATGCTTATGAGTCCAATGTCTGTAGCACAGTTCTTGGACTTATCGCAGAGTAAATTTGACCTTGTTATCTTCGATGAAGCATCTCAAATGCCAACAAGCGAAGCTGTTGGAGCTATAGCCAGAGGAAAGGCTCTGATTGTTGTCGGAGACCCGAAACAGATGCCTCCAACGAGCTTTTTCACATCAACAAATGTCAGTGAGGAAGAAGCTGAAATTGATGACTTGGACAGCATCTTGGATGATTGTAATAGTCTTGGAATACCTTCACTCCAGCTCAACTGGCATTACCGTTCAAAGCATGAGTCACTTATCGCATTTTCCAATAATGAGTATTATGATGGCGAACTTATAACTTTCCCATCTGTAGATGACCAGACTACTAAAGTTAAATACAGATATGTAGAGGGTGTTTATGACAAAGGCGGTCGCCGTTCTAATAGAAAGGAAGCAGAAACTATTGTCGATGAAATAGTAAAGAGGCTTTCTTCTCCGGAACATGCCTATTACAGCATTGGGGTTATTGCATTTAGTCAAGTACAGCAGAATCTTATCGAGGATTTACTCACGGAGAGACTTGATAAGAATAAGAAACTTCGTGAAGCCGCCGAAGAAATATACGAACCAATATTCGTAAAGAACCTGGAGAACGTGCAAGGTGATGAAAGAGACATTATCATGTTTTCTATCGGTTACGGTCCCGACAAAGATGGAAAGGTTTCTATGAATTTCGGTCCTTTGAACAATGTCGGTGGAGAGAAACGACTTAATGTTGCGGTCAGTCGTGCAAGAAGAGAAATGATTGTCTATTCTTCTCTCAAGGCATCACAGATAGACTTGCGACGTTCAAAAGCTCGTGGAGTTGAAGGGTTGAAACACTTTCTTGAATATGCAGAACAACAAGTACTTGTTCAAACTTTCAATAACCGACAGGAAAATAACTCAGACTCTATCCTTTCCGAGATAATTGCTAAAGAGTTGTGCGCTCGTGGCTATGTGGCAAAAACAAATATCGGTCGTTCCAACTTCAAGATAGATGTAGCTATTGCCGACAAAGACAACAATGAAATCTATTCTCTTGGCATTCTGCTTGATGGAAGCGGTTATCACAATACACAAACTACAAGAGACCGAGAGATTGTTCAGCCAATTGTACTTAGGGGGCTTGGCTGGAAAATTATGCGTGTCAGAAGTGTCGATTGGATCAACAATCCTGAGCGTGTCATTGCTCGTATAGAAAAATGTCTTACAGATAAAGATGAATTCCAAGCTTCAGTAGAGACCGCAACATTCGATGTGTCAAATGAAACTACAGTTGAGATTGAAAGCGGAGTCAACGAATATAAGGAATACGCAGGCAAACTAACAAAATCCATGTCTGATGAACAACTGGCATTGGCTATCCTGACATGCGAACAGCCTATGACCGCAATGTATCTTTGTCGTAAGATTGCCGGTTTCCGAGATATGATAAGAGTGACACCAACCTTGCAAAATACAATAAAAGAGTTTGCAGACCGAAACCTGTTCACTCAAACTTTTGCTTCTTCATATGTATTATGGACAGACAAACACAAAGCAGACACCTTTGAAGGTTATAGACAAGCAAATGGAAGAGACATAACAGAAATCCCACTCATAGAAGTGATGAATGCAATGATCATTTCCATTAAAGAGCAACTCTCTATCCGAACTGATGCCCTGAGACTTATCGTAGCAAAAAAATTAGGTTTTACACGTCGTGGGACCAAGGTTGACCAAGCAATTAAAGAAGCTCTTGAAGTACTCGTCAATCAAAACAAAATAGTAATTACAGATGGCATGGTAAAATTAGTAGAGAACTAAAACACGCAACCTTAGAGAGTAAAGAAACATTGCATACGAAAGGATGTGACTTCTGAAATCTAAGATGGTATCCGATTCGCCATACTGTTCATAGCATTTGTTATATTGAAATTGTATTGTTTGCCGAAAGCAGATGCGAATGGTAGTATTGCCTTCAACATGAATCGCCACAGAAATATACGCACATCAATGAGCGACGATTTCGTTGTATTGATAACCGTAAAATTTGCTGTGAATCTCCAATGTGGAGCCTATTGTTTTGAACAAAAGAGCATCAAATTGCTCCATGATTGAAAATATCAACCAAATGAAATGAGTTTATCTGCTTTTATTTGTATCTTTGCCATGTCTGTTGAAGATTTGTTTGACAGATTTTGCAATGCCAAGTTAAGTGGATCTTCTGATATGACAAAATATTGAGAAACTTTTCTTGCTTGGGTGCTTGTGAAAATATTAAACTATAGTGTTACGGATATTGGGGGATTAGAGTAAGAAAATTTACTCACGTTGTAAAGAACTAAAAAGCCTTGAATATGATAAAGAGCATTTCGATAAATAACCTTGGTGTCATCTCACAAATGAATGTGAATGATCTTGGAAGCATAAATCTGGTAATAGGTCCCAATCAATCAGGTAAGACATTCTTTCTGAAAGCACTCTTTTCAGCCATTAAGACTATTGAGACTTATAAGCGGGGCAAAGAGAACCGTACCGATAAGGAAATACTTTCGGATAAGCTCTATTGGACGTTTCAGGCTTCGGAGTTGGGAAACATTGTAAAGAAGGGCGAGAAGAGTATGTCTTTTTCAATGGCTTCTGATGTTGACGAGATATTTGCATATTCCTTTGGTCCATCAACGACCAAGCAAGCAAATATCGATAAAAACACATTTCTGCAGCGTTCTTCAAATAGTGTTTTCATACCGGCCAAGGAGATAATCTCTATTAAAGACATTATCTTGGAGGCAAAGGATGAAAATCGCTTCGGATTCGAAGAACCGTATAGTGATTTGGCAAAAGCCTTGAGCCGTACCCAGAAAGGCAAAAACTTTAAGAGTTTTGCCGACGCTCGCCAGAACGTGAGTGATATGGTGGGAGGAAGGCTCGAATATAACGAGGATAAGAATGAATGGCAGTTTCGTGACAGTAATCGTCGCACATACGATATTGCCACAATGTCAGAGGGGGTTAAGAAACTCTCTATACTCGACCTCCTTTTAGGTAATCACTATCTTGACAACAAGTCGATAATACTTATCGATGAGGTTGAGGCCAATCTACATCCTTCTCTCATAAATCGTTTGCTCGAAACTATACTGATGCTTGCCAATGATGGTGTACAGTTTTTTATAGCTTCACATTCTTATTTTGTCATCAAGCGTCTCTATATTATGGCGCATAAGCACAGAAAGAGTATTCCTATCTTGTCATTCGACAATGGAGTGTGTGCGATAAGTGACCTTCAGCAAGAAATGCCAAAAAATCCTATCGTTGAAGAGTCTATAAACTTGTATAAGGATGAAATCAGTTTGTAGGTATGGAGTTCTATGAATCATTCATGAAATTCTGTTTTTCTGACGAAGATGTATTCCGTATAGAGAATGATCCGCTCGTAAGAGAATCGGAAGGCGTGAAAGCATGTGAATGCATTGTGCTTATCAACTCCAGAGTGGCATTGATAGAGGCGAAGGCTTCATCTCCAAAGGAGATATGTGGTGACAAGTTCGAAGAGTTCATCTCTGACATCAAACAAAAATTCTCCGATTCGCTTCGTCTTTTCAATGAAGTGAAAAACAAAGAGCATGGTGAAGAGGCATTTTTGCGTTTGCCGCTACGTTTGCAGAGACTGAGAATAACTGCTGACCAATATGTTATATGCCTGATTGTACATGCTCATCAGATAGACTGGTTAGTAGGACTTCAAGATGCATTTCGCGGAGCTATGCGTGATGTATTAAACCAATGGAATATAAAGGATTCACAAGTGAAGGTCTTTAATGAAGAGACAGCCCTTGAAAATCGATTGATTGTTGCTTTTATTCCAAAAGACGAGCGAGATATTGTTCGTGAAAAAAGTAGTATCAGTCAAGAAAAGATGAAGGACTGGTTTTCCAAACACATATAAGACTGCATGAAGCCTAATGAGTAATCGAAAGAAAGTAATGTCCTACTTATCGACAATAGTATTTATTCTCGGTACGATAGGTTTGATTTGGACTTGCAGCAATAGGCAGAATAAGAAGAAGGCGAGAGAAGTTTCTTATCCGCAAACAGATATAATCGAAGATAAGGAGAGTTTGTATGATTCGGTTGTCCATTATACAAAAGACAGCGTCGTATTCTTCAAAGATGGCAGGATTGTAGGTTTTTCCTCTCCGAATGATTAAGTCTGAACGGGGAGGCTTCTTTTGTTTGCTCCAAGTTTTTTCTCTTTTTCATAAGAGTTCAGCGGGAGCAGCTGTTTGTAAACTTTGGCAGGCGGATTGCAGGGTAGGGGAAGCCGGAGCCGGAAAACAAAAAAGGCAAGTTCCGAAGAATTTGCCTTTGTGACCACGGCAGGATTCAAACCTGCAACCTCCTGAGCCGTAATCAGGGACTCTATTCAGTTAAGCTACGTGGCCGTTGTTGTTTGCGATTGCAAAGGTACGACTTTTTCACTAATGTGCAAGGCTTTGTACGCTTTTTTTTCGCATGTTTCGTTCTTTTGATTGCAAACGGCTGATTTCCCGTAGGGAAAAACGTCATGTCGAACGGGGTGTTCGCTCAGATGTCTCTGACTTCGGCTTTTATTTTCTGCCAGCGTTCTGCGTCCATTGCGGTTCCCATCACTTCAATCACGTTGCCTGCCAGAATGCTGCCCGTTTTGCCGCATTGCAAAGGGTCTTTGCCTTGGCACAGGGCGGTGAGAAATCCGCCTGCATACATGTCGCCCGCTCCCGTGGTGTCTATCTTGTTGCGTTTGCTTTCGCATATTCGGAAGGTTTCGCCACGGTGTTTTATCAATGAGCCTTTGGCTCCGATTTTCACGATTGCCGTGTCGGCGTATCCTGCTATTTCTTCGAGGGCTTCTTCGGCTTCCTTGCCTGTGAAGGCCTTGGCTTCTTCTTCGTTTGCGAAGATGATGGAAATGCCTCGGCATGCTTCTTTGAGGAATTGCAGGTTCTCTTCAACGACGTTGTAGGAGGCGAGGTCTATGCTTATCTTGCATTGTGCCTGACGACCTGCCTGCATTATCTTGCGGAAAAGCGGACGGTTGCTTATCAGGTAGCCTTCTATGTGCAGGTAATCGTATCCGGCGAAGAGGCTTTCGTCTATGTTTTTATCCGAAAGGGTGAGGGCGGCTCCGAGGTTGGTGGCGAAGGTGCGTTCTCCGTCGGGGCTGACAAGGGCAAGTGCAAGTCCGGTTTGGCTGTCCGCTGTGCGGAATATGCGTGGGGTGATATTGTTCTGCTTCATGCCGTCGATGTAGAACGTTCCCAATTCGTCTTCTCCGACCATTCCGACGTATGCCGTGGGCGTTCCCATGTTGGCTGTGCCGATTGCGGTGTTGGCTGCCGAGCCTCCGGTGGTTCGGCGGCTTTGAAGGTGTTGCGTTTTCTCCTGCAAGCGCAGGCTTTCTTTCGCATCTATAAGTTGCATGCTGCCTTTGGGAAGGTTCTCCTCCCGCAAGAGTTCGTCGTTTTCCAAAAGGCATACCTTATCGACCAAGGCATTGCCTATACATATTACTTTCTTTTGCATTGTTTCCGTGTTGTTGTTCGGGTTATCTTTCTTTCGTATCGTGCTTGCGGCTCATTCTTCTTCGGTTCGGAAGAAGCTGAAATTCACTTTGCCGTAATGTCTTTGCTCGATGAAGAAAGGGTTGGTGTCGAATTTGTGTTGGGCACTGTGTTCCAAGATGAACAAGCCGCCGGGTTTGAGAAAGGCGGGCAGAACGAGTTCCGGTATGAGGTCGAATTGCTTCAACTCATACGGAGGGTCTGCAAAGACGACTCCGAAGCGTTGTTTGCTCCTGCCCAAGAAGTTGAAGACGTCCATTCTCAGAGGAAAGAGGTTGTTCACGCCGAATTTCTCTGCCGTTTGTCGCTGAAAGTCCACGCATTTGGGGTTTTGGTCTATGGCGGTTACCTGTCTTGCTCCGCGGGATATGAATTCGAAACTGACGGCTCCCGTGCCGCTGAACAAATCCAAGACATCGACTTCTTCGAATTCCACTCTGTTGCGAAGAATGTTGAAGAGGGCTTCTCTTGCCATGTCCGTGGTCGGACGTACGGGCAGATTGGTCGGCGGGTAGAGGCGTCTGCCTCTGAGGTCTCCTGCTATTATTCTCATTCTTATGCTATAACCAAGAAATAGTTTTGCAGGTTGACTTCATCGAACTCCATGCCTGCTTTTATGTTCTCCATAGGGTTGGCATAGGAGACGTCTTTGACGTAGCGTCTGAGCATTTGCAATTCTTCTCTTTCGTAATCATCGCCGGTCAAAAGGAGCTTCACCGCCTCGGTGTCCACTTCGGTTTGCTGCAAGATGAACAAGAGGTTGTAAATCAAGTCTGTCGTTGTGTCGCAGATGATGGTGTTGCTCATCGTGAAGCTGTTGCCTTTGAACAATGCCAAATCGAAACTCTTTCCTCTCTTGTTCAGAATGAGGGTGTTTTGCGAGAATTTGGATATGTCGTAGGCATATTCAGCCAAGACCTGATGTTGCGAACAGAATTCGGCGTTGTTCATCAGTATCTTCACTCCGCTGTATGTGTGTATGGGGTATGCGAATATGCTGACGGCGTCCAATTTTTCGCTTACGTCGGAAAGAACGGTCTCGTTTTCGTGAAGCGTAATCGTTGCTTTGAGATAGTCCTTGTTTTTCGCCTTGTCGTATAGTTTATACGGTATCCAGACGTTTTTACCCGTTTGGCAGATTACTTTGAGTTTCGCAAAGCGGAACATCTTCACCCCGATCGAGGAGAAGCATTCCCTTACCGTGTTCATCACTACCGGTATCGTTCCCGACAAATCGCAGTCGAAGTGTCCCACAGCCATGAGTTTGCAGCTGCCTTCTTCGATCAGCGAAAAAGAAAATCCATTTGCTTGCAGGCAAATGGACAATCTTGTTTGCGAGGAAACAACATCGGAATCAACCTTATGCAGTTGTGTCAGATTATATGTTCCCATTATTTCTGTTTGTTTATTCCCAGTTTCCGTCGGTTATAGGTTGATCCAAGTCTCCGACCTTCCAACCGGCGTATTTGTTCTTATCTTCCAATTCGGCTTTGCGGTTTATCACGTCTTGTTTGTCCATGCCGAAAGTGTATGTCTCTATCGGTGCGTTGACCAAGAATACGGATACTTCTATACCGCTTTTGGTTATCTTCTTCGCTTCGATGTTGAATTCCACTTTTCCGTTCTCGGAATAAGGTATGTATCTCAACTCCGCCAATTTCTCCTTAGGTGTAATCAACTTCTTCTCACTGTACAATTTCACGGTAGGGTTGACGTAGCTTGTGTCTCTCTTCAAAATTCCCTGCTTCAATGCTTCCGCTTCCGTCATGTCATCGGGAACGGTACCGAATTTCTGAACCAAAGGAACTTCGCCGTTTTCCATGAAAGCCATGAGGCTGTCGAAGTTTCCGCAGAACTCACCCTTTGCAGACTTGTAAGTCTCTTCGATTACGCGGATGTCTTTCAATTTGACGATTACTTCACTCGAACGTTTGTCGTACTCGCTGTCGAATTTGACAGGGTGCATTATGCAGTTATACAGAACGATTGCCAATACTATGACACCTGCTCCGAGAACGACCGAAATAATTGTATTTCTTACTTTCATTGCTGTTGGTTGTTTTTATGTTACTCTGTTGTACTCTGTTTTTTGACCTTGCAAAGGTAGTTGTTTTGTTTGAATTTGCAATATCCTTTCGCCTTTTTTTATCCATTTTGTTCTACGTGGCTGACTTGCACATCGAGTTCTTCGTCTTTTTGAAGCTCCGTTGCAAGCCGTTGCGCCATGTAAACGCTTCTGTGCCTGCCTCCTGTACAACCGAAATATACACTGAGGTTGGTGAAGCGTCTTTGCTTGTATCGGCGTATGCTTTGCATGACCAAGGATTTCGCTGCGGCGTAAAATTCCTCCGCTTCGGGTTCTTTTTTCAAAAATGCGATGACTTCGGCATCTTTTCCGGTCATCTGCTTGTATTGTTCGTAACGTCCCGGGTTCGGAAGGCAACGGCAGTCGAAGATGTAGCCTCCTCCGTTGCCGCTTATGTCGTGAGGATAGCCTTTCTTGTAGGAAAAACTCTTTATGGCTATGGTCAGCCTGTATGTGTCTCTGCCGAGTTGTCGCAGTTTCTCGTTGCAAACCATTCGGTCGAAAATCCTGTCGAGGCATGGCAGGTTCGGTTTCAGGCGTTTGGCGTTTTGCAGACGTGAGAGGTTGTCGAGGGCAAAGGGAATGCTTTGAAGAAAGTGCGTCTTCTGTTGAAACCAACCTCTGTAACCGTATGAGCCTGTTGCCTGCATAATCCGTATATATACGTAGGCGTAGAACCTGTCGATGAACTCCTGTTCATCGACGGGAATGAGCTTTTTCAACTCCTCCATGTATGTTTGCAGCAACTCCTTTCGCAGTTCCTCGCTCAAATCCGCCTTTGCATCGTAGAGCAATGAAGCCAAGTCGTATTGCAACGCACCCTGCCTTGCTCCCTGAAAGTCGATGAAGAAGATTTCTCCCTCTTTGAGCATTATGTTGCGGGATTGGAAGTCTCTGTAAAGGAAAAACGAGGTGTCCGTATCCAAGAGGTAGTGCGTCAAGGTGTCGAAGTCCCTTTCCAATTCCTCTTCCGAGAACGGTATGTCGGCGAGTTTGAGGAAATAATACTTGAAATAGTTCAAATCCCATCGGATACTCCGGTCATCGAAGCGTTTTCGCGGATAGGCGTTCGTGTAATCGAAGCCCTTTGTCGCCGTAATCTGCAAGCGGGGCAGTTCACGGACAATTCTTTTATATGTTTGTCTGATTTCCTCGGGGCTTGCGGTCTTGATGAAGTCGAACAAGGTGCGGTCGCCCAAGTCCTCCTGCAAGTAAATACCGTGTTCCAAGTCCTCTGCCATTATTTCCGGAACATTCACGCCCCTTTGCCGCAACTGTTTGGCAAAATCCACGAAAGCCCTGTTCTCTTTCTCGTCCGCATTATAAGCAGCCACGACGGTGTGCTTTGCGTTGCCGACCCTGTAATACGTCCTTGAAGAGCCGTGCGGGGCAACGGGGGTGAAGCAATCGGGCATTTCGCCGTATGTCTTACGGAACAATTCCGCTATTTCTTCTTTCATCTTTCAAACATTTCGCTATCATGAAATCGAGAGGGGTGGTCAACTTTATGTTCTCCCGTTTTCCTTCGCACAAACTCACGCTCACGCCCATGTTCTCTACCAACGAAGCATCGTCCGTGAACTTGGGGTCGTATGCTTGGCTGTATGCTTTCTGCAATAAAGCCAAATCGAAGCATTGAGGCGTTTGAACCAATTTCACTTTCGCACGTTCCAAGGGTTTGTTTTTATATCTGACCGAGTCCGTGCAGTTTATGCACGTTACCGCTGCACCGCTTGTTGCCGCTGCCTCGAAACAACGGTCGAATATCTCTTTATCTGCGAACGGCCGAACGCCGTCATGAATTGCCACAAGGGCGTTTCCGTCTTTTCTTTCTTCGATTGCGTTCACCGCTTCCCTGACGGAGAAAAACCTCTCGCTGCCGCCCTTGACCAATTCGTGTTCTATGTCGCAGGAGTACTCCCTGCACAACGACCTCCACAAGTCGAACCGTCCCTCGGGGAGAACCACAATCAAGCTTGCTTCGGGTACTGCCTCGTGAACGGCTTTCAAGGTTTCCAAAAGCACCACGCTGTTTCCCAAAGGGAGGAACTGCTTCTCCTTGGCGGCGTGCATTCTTCTGCCGCTGCCGCCTGCAACGATTATGACGTACTTCTTATATGATGAGCATTGCATCACCGTAAGTCAGGAACTTGTATTTCTTCTCTATCGCATATTTGTATGCCTTCATCGTAAGCTCGTAACCACCGAATGCGGCAGCCATCATGAGCATTGAGGACAATGGTGCATGGAAGTTGGTAATCATTGCATCCGCTATTGCGAAGTCGTATGGCGGAAATATGAACTTGTTCGTCCAACCGTCGTAAACCTTCACTTTGTGCGAGATTATGGCGGCGGACTCCACCGCTTTCATGGAAGTCGTTCCCACGGTGCAGACTTTTCTGCCCTCTGCCTTGGCTTTGTTTATGAGTTCGGCGTTTTCTTCCGTGATAATCATCTGCTCGGAAGCCATCTTATGCTTCGTCAAATCCTCTACCTCTATCTGGCTGAAGTTGCCCAATCCGCTGTGAAGGGTGATGTAAGCCGACTCCACGCCCTTTATTTCCATCTTCTTTATGACCTCTCTTGAAAAATGGAAACCTGCCGTAGGGGCAACCACGGCTCCCTCATGCTTTGCGTAGATTGTCTGATACCTGTAATCGTCCTCCGGAGACAAATCACGCATACGCAATAAGCTGTCGGGTAGGGGAGTGTGTCCCAATTTCTTCAAGATGGCATGAAACTCCTCATTCGTTCCGTCGAACAAAAACCTGAGTGTTCTTCCTCTCGAAGTGGTATTGTCGATTACCTCTGCCACCAACTCATCGTTCTCTCCGAAGTACAATTTGTTGCCTATACGTATCTTTCTTGCCGGATCGACCAAAATATCCCAAAGACGGGTGTTCTCGTTAATCTCTCTCAACAGGAAGACCTCAATCTTTGCATTGGTCTTCTCCTTGGTTCCGTATAAACGTGCGGGAAACACTTTCGTGTCATTGAAGACGAACAAATCACCCTCATCGAAGTAATCCAACACATCTTTGAAAATCCTGTCTTCGAACTCACCCGTATCCCTGTGAACGACCAACAACTTGGATTCGTCCCTTTGTTTGGAAGGGTGTTGGGCAATAAGCTCCGTCGGTAAAGTGTACTTAAACTGTGAAAGTTTCATATCGTGATTTCTCTTTTATTCAATACTCATACGTCTGCCGCAATGAAAAGGTTACATGCTTCCGAATGAAAGCCCGCTTCGTCGTTTTCTCTTTCCGAACCGCTGTCCGGAAGCAACCGGATTCACATTCCTGCCTCATCGTCGGCAAACTTCTTCTCTCGAAAACAAGAATGCGATTTCGCAAAAGAAAGGAGAAAGGCAGCAATGCCGCCTGTTCTCCCCAAACTAAAAAGAAAATAATGGTATCAACCTCTGAACAAATTATCCTTACCTATCGAGCCGACAAGCATATCGTAATACTCCTGACTCTTGACGTAGGACAATTTGTCCGATACTATCTGTAATTTCTGCTTTATCTCCTCCTGCTTTTCCTCCGTAAGGTTTTCTCCCTTTTTCAAGAACTCTATCAAGTACTTCTGGTGTCTCTGCCACAAGGCTATGTCGTTCACGTGCTTGTTTCGCAATCTCTCCTGATACCAATCGCTGTTCATCACGCTCTTTCTTGTGAACATGTT
>OQVS01000109.1_pt1 | contig 43404 bp, 30 predicted proteins | sample 1691601 | NCBI WGS metagenome assembly OQVS01 (sample SAMN03418268, study PRJEB22391) | human gut metagenome | biome: human-gut; feature: organic feature; material: feces | host: Homo sapiens | place: Tanzania | collected 2013-01 | reverse complement strand
TTCCTGACGGCAGCTTCAAGGAAGGTAAGAAGTTCCTGCATGTATCCACGGATGAAGTCTACGGCTCTCTTCCCGATGATGACAATGCGTTCTTCTATGAGACCACCCCGTATGATCCCCACAGCCCTTACTCTGCAAGTAAGGCAAGTTCGGACATGCTGGTAAAGGCATATATGGATACCTATCATTTCCCGGCCAACATTACCAACTGCTCCAACAACTACGGACCTTACCAGTTCCCTGAGAAGCTGATCCCGCTGATCATCAACAATGCATTGCACGGCAAAAAGCTTCCGGTATACGGTGACGGTAAGAACGTCCGTGACTGGTTATACGTAGAGGATCATGCCAAGGCGATCGATATGGTACAGGAGCAGGGAAGACTGTTCCAGACCTACAATATTGGTGGACATAACGAGAAGCAGAACATCGAGATCATCCATATCATCATCGAAACCCTGCAGGAAATGCTTCCGGATTCTGATCCCCGCAAGGCTCATATTAACAACGACCTGATCACTTATGTAGAGGATCGTAAGGGTCATGACAGAAGATATGCCATTGCACCGGACAAGATCAAGGCAGAGATTGGCTGGTATCCCGAGACCATGTTCAAGGAAGGCATCCGCAAGACTATTGCATGGTATTTCGAGCATGAAGACTGGATGAACAATGTGACCAGTGGTGATTACCAGAAATATTACACTGAGATGTATGAAGAAAAGTAAAGAATACCTGTCAAATGGGAACGATGAACGTCGTTCCCATTCGGTGTGTTAAAAAACAAGTAAAAGAAGCCCCAAAAGGGCAGATCGGAGGACGATATGAAAGGAATTATACTGGCGGGAGGTTCCGGAACCAGACTTTATCCCCTGACAAAGGCAATATCCAAGCAGATCATGCCTGTGTATGACAAGCCCATGATCTATTATCCCCTGTCAACACTGATGCTGGCAGATATCAGAGAGGTGCTGATCATTTCCACTCCCAGAGATCTTCCTGTATTTAAAGAACTGTTAGGAGACGGCAGCCAGCTGGGAATGCATCTGGAGTATGCGGTGCAGGAGCAGCCCAGAGGACTGGCAGATGCCTTTATCATAGGTGCTGACTTCATTGGAAATGACAGAGTGGCACTGGTGCTGGGAGACAATATTTTCTACGGACAGAGTTTCTCGGCAGTACTGCGGAGAGTAGCAGCCAGAGAAAAGGGTGCAACGATCTTTGGTTACTATGTACGTGACCCCAGAGAGTATGGTGTGGTAGAGTTTGACGAGAACGGAAAGGCACTTTCCATCGAGGAGAAGCCGGAGCATCCCAAGAGCAACTATGCGGTACCCGGACTGTACTTCTATGATAATGATGTAGTGGAGATCGCAAAGAATGTAAAGCCTTCTGCAAGAGGCGAAATTGAGATCACCAGCATCAACAATGAATACTTAAACCGAGGAACCCTGCAGGTAGAGACTCTGGGAAGAGGTTTTGCGTGGCTGGATACCGGCAATCATGATGCTCTGCTGGATGCTGCAGATTTCGTGGCAGCATTCCAGAAGAGACAGGGTCTGTATATTTCCTGCATCGAAGAAATCGCATTCAAGCGCGGATTCATTGATAAAGAGCAGCTGTTGGCGCTGGCAGAGCCGTTGTTAAAGACCAATTACGGAAAATATCTGGTAGAGGTAGCAAATGGACTCTAAGCTGCGAAAGATGGCGATCCTGGCCTCTATGGCAGTGATTCTGCTGGTTGCGCTCTTTGTGATGTATGTCAACAGAGAACAGTTCACAAATACTCCGGGACAGACCGGCAGTACGCAGGGGCTGGGCGCAGCGGATACGGCAGCATCTGCAGCAGACAGTACCGCAGAAGAACAAATTGTGGGAAACGGTCAGATCGGCAATGATCTGAAAGCATTTTTAAAAGACAATACTTTTTTTGATCAGGACGTAAATCCTGTGTTAGAGGCCGCAAAAGACAATAGCAATCGATTGTCTCTGGTAGCGACCTCTGTGGAAAAGGATCTGCGCATCCAGATTGTGGACAATGAAGGAATCCCTGTGACCGGCGAGAGTTTTTATGTGCGTCTGGACAGCATGGGAGATTATAAGGATCTGGATCAGGATGGCATCATTTATATCGGGGATCTGGATTCCGGAGACTATTATATTTCGCTTCTCCCCATCGAAGGATATAAGGTGCCGGTCAGCGAGACCAGAGTGCATGTCAAAGACAAGGTGGAATATCTTGCGATCGATGATATTTCACTGTTGATCAAAACAGAGGATGAAGTGGATGCGGACGCCGAGGATAGTGCGGTAGCTGGAGCACTGGCGGATGCGGATAAGACAGAAATACAGCAGCTGCAGACCACATCCGGCACCTCCAAGGTTGGTATTGATGTCTCTAAGTGGAACAAGGAGATCGACTGGGATAAGGTAAAAAATGCAGGCGTGCAGTTTGCCATTATCCGTGCAGGCTACCGTGGCTCCGTGACCGGAAGTCTGGTGGAGGATCCTTATTTTGCTGCCAATATGAAAGGCGCAGAAGCAGCCGGTATTCCGGTGGGGGTGTATTTCTTTACCCAGGCGGTGGATGAAAAGGAAGCAGTGGAAGAGGCATCTGCGGTCATCGAACTGATCAGAGATTTCAAACTGACCTATCCTGTCTTTATTGATACGGAAGGCGCAGGAGGAAACGGACGTGCAGACGGTCTGGATGCCGAGACCAGAACGCTGGTGTGCGAAGCATTCTGCCGTACCATAGAAAATGCGGGATATACCGCCGGTGTATATGCCAGCAGGAACTGGTATAACAATAATCTGCAGACGGCGAGACTGGAAAATTATCATATCTGGCTTGCGGAATATCGCAGTGTTCCGCTGTATCAGGGATATTACAAGACCTGGCAGTATACTTCCCACGGAAAAGTGGACGGTATCGAGGGCAGAGTCGATATGAACATAACCTATGAGTAACGATTCGGGGTGGTTCTGAATCATTAATAAAAATAGAGAGTGAGGAAAAAATAAATGGGCAAGATAACAGTAGAAACCTGTGAAATTGAGGGACTTAAAATTATTACGCCGACGGTGTTTGGGGATGCCAGAGGATATTTTATGGAGACTTATAATTACAATGATTTCAAGGCGGCAGGCATTCCTGAGGTGTTTGTACAGGATAATCAGTCTGCATCCAAAAAAGGTGTGCTGCGCGGCCTTCATTTTCAGAAACATTTCCCTCAGGACAAGCTGGTAAGAGTGATCCGCGGCGAAGTGTATGATGTGGCCGTGGATCTGAGAGAAGGATCCAAAACTTTCGGTCAGTGGTACGGAGTGCTTCTGTCTGAGGAAAATAAGAAGCAGTTCTTCATTCCGAAAAATTTCGCACATGGTTTCCTCGTACTGTCCGATTATGCGGAATTCTGCTATAAATGTACTGATTTCTATCATCCCGATGATGAGGGCGGCATTGCCTACAATACACCGGATATCGGTGTGGAATGGCCGATTCCCGAAGGTATGGAGCTGATTCTTTCCGATAAGGACACCAAATGGGGAACACTAGAGCAGTACATGAAGGATAAAGAGCATGAAAGTAAGCGTGAAAGTAAGTAAGAAAACGGGGATTTCCCTGTTTATAACGGTCGCAGTGCTCATGGCGGCAATTATCATATTCCATGAAAATCCGGGCCCGGAAGCAGATCCGCAGCAGGAACTGGCGAAAAAGATCATCTCATGTGTGGTGATCGTGGCGTCGTGCCTTGCCTTTATCCGCTGGTATGATAAATTTACCAGTCTGCCGGTAGAACTGTTCCAGAACAGGCATCTGATCTGGAAACTGGCAAAAAATGATTTTAAAAAGAGATATGCGGGATCTTACCTGGGAGCTGTGTGGGCCATGGCCCAGCCGGTAGTTACGGTTGCCATGTACTATATCGTGTTTGACAAGATCATGGGAAATACCAATACGCCCCTGCGGGAAGGGGTGGAGGTGCCGTTTGTGCTTTTTCTGACGGCAGGACTGGTGCCATGGTTCTATTTCAGTGAGGCACTGAATAACGGAACCAATGCGCTTTTGGAATATAACTATCTGGTGAAAAAGGTAGTATTCAAGATCAGTATTCTGCCGATCATTAAGATCATAGCAGCTACTTTTATTCATTTATTCTTTGTATGCCTGTTACTGATCGTGGCAGCTATTTACGGCTATTATCCTACCATCTATACCACGCAGATCATCTATTACAGTTTCTGCCTGTTTATTTTTGTGCTGGCACTCAGCTACACGACTTGTTCAGTAGTGGTGTTTTTCAGGGATCTGTCACAGATCATCAGCATCGGATTACAGATCGGCATGTGGGCAACGCCTATTTTGTGGAATCTGGATGCATTGTCCGATACCTGGATCATGATTTTGAAGCTGAATCCGTTAGTGTATATTGTGAACGGCTACCGCAGCGCAATTTATGAGAAAGAATGGTTTTTCCAGGATTTCTTTTCGACTATGTATTTCTGGATCGTGACAGTGGTACTGTTCGGCCTGGGAGCTGTGACTTTCAAACGACTGAAGGTACATTTTGCTGATGTATTATAAGGTGATGTCGGGGTCAAAAGCCCCCGACTTTGATGCCTACGGATTGTTCCGTGCTACGCACTCCCACAATCCGCCCCTCTATTCGCATATCGTGGGATTATCATCCCACTTTTATGCTCATATCGGGGCGGGTCCTAAGGTCTTTCACCCACTTACGAGCAAGCTCATATGGGCTTAGACCTTTTGACCCTGGCATCATAAGATGTGTCATAGAAGGATGATTTATATGGGGAGGAACTGCATGACGGAACTGTTTTGGGGGAAACAGAAAGGGTAAATGGATATGAAGGCTGCATGTGAAAAATTCAAAAAGATAGGTCTGTGGAAACCCGGAAAAGTCGTGCTGGCATTGGGATGCCTGGGGCTATTGTTCCTGACCCTGATTCCGCTTGTACGACTGACGGTATTTGCTGCACCGTATTACGATGATTATAATTTCGGACAGTTTGCCAGAGCGGCAATGATTCAGCAGCAGTCAAAATGGGCGGCAATTTCAGGAGCACTGGATTGTTCCAAAACCCAGTGGTATGCATGGCAGGGAACTTATTCGTCCATCTTTTTCATGACATTGATGCCTGCAATCTGGGGAGAACAATATTATTTTCTCGGATTGCTGTTTATTATTTTATTGCTTCTGGCGGGAACTCTTGTATTTACCGGAGTGATACTGCGGAAGGTGTTGGGAGCCGACAAATGGATCAGCCTTGCAGTACAGGCGCTGATCACGACAGCGGTATTTATGTTTATTTATTCCGCACAGACCGGATTCTACTGGTATAACGGCGGAATTCACTATGTAGGGATGCATGGCTTCGGCCTGTTGTTTTTATCTGCGGCCATCTGTCTGGAGAGAGCAAAAGGGAGGACATCCACCGGATTACTCTTTACGGCATCGGTTATTCTTGCGATGATCACCGCAGGAAGTAATTTTGTTACGGCATTACAGGGACTTTTAAGTCTGTTGACGATTCTTCTGGTAAGTGTTGTGATGGAGCATCGCAGACAGGGACTGTGGCTTTTGCCATCTACGCTGGTGTATATCATAGGCTTCGGACTGAATGTGGCGGCGCCCGGAAATGCTGTAAGAGCGCGTAACTATGTGGGCTGGGGATACAGCCCGCTGGAATCTATCGCCAGATCTTTCCTGGAGGCTGCAAAGCATATTCCGGAGTACACCGGTCTTATCGTACTGGCAGTCATGATCCTGCTGGTGCCTATGATCTGGCAGATGCTTAAGACAGTAACCTTTCAGTTCCGTTATCCCGGCGTGGTATTGTTATGGTCCTTTTGCATGTATGCAACCGGCTATACCCCCAGTCTCTATTCCCTGGGACATGCGGGGCTGTCCAGAACGCTGAACGCAGTAAAGATTACGTATTTACTGCTTCTGTTTCTGAATGAAATCTATTGGTGCGGCTGGTTGAAACGGAAATTAGAAAAGGGAACGAGGCACGAGACTGCAAAGCGACTGCTTGCGGCAGACGGCGGAGCGGTCTGGTGGTTTTATGGCATCATGGGTATTGTCTGTCTGGTGATTTTCAGTGTGTCACCCAATCAGGCAGGACATTATTCGGCCTACGGGGCATATTATTATGTGCACACCGGGGAGGCGAACAATTTCCATGAGCAATATCTGGAACGGGTGGAAAGTCTGTCCGGAGACGATGGAGATGTTACGCTGACGGCATACCGCTATCAGCCATGGTTTTTATATATGGGTGATATTACCGAGGATCCGACAGATGAAAGAAACCGGTCACTGGCCATGTGGTATGATAAGGACAGTGTGACACTGGTAAACGAGGATTAGAAATTTATGCAGGAAAAGAAAAAACTGGCCATTGAAGTAGACAATGTCCAGAAAATCTATAAATTATATGACAAACCTTCAGACAGAATGAAAGAAGCTTTCGGCTTTGGAAAAAAGAAAAAGCACAAGCTTCATTATGCTCTGAAGGGTGTGGATATGAAAATATACCAGGGAGAGACCGTAGGCATCATCGGTACCAATGGTTCCGGTAAATCCACGATCCTGAAGATCATTACCGGTGTACTGAATCCCACTTCAGGAAGAGTGCTGGTAAACGGACGTATTTCTGCCCTGCTGGAGCTTGGTGCCGGATTCAATATGGAATACAACGGCATTGAAAATGTGTATCTGAACGGTACCATGATGGGATTTTCCGAGAAAGAGATCGAGGCAAAACTGCCGGAGATCTTAAGCTTTGCGGACATCGGAGACTATGTCTATCAGCCGGTGAAGACATATTCCAGCGGTATGTTCGTACGTCTGGCGTTTGCTGTGGCTATCAATATCGAACCGGAGATTCTCATCGTGGATGAGGCATTGAGCGTGGGAGATGTCTTTTTCCAGGCGAAATGCTATCATAAGTTCGAAGAATTCAAAAAAATGGGCAAGACCATTGTATTTGTCAGTCATGATCTGAGCAGCATCAGCAAGTACTGCGACCGCGTATATCTGCTGAATCAGGGAAATATCCTGGGAGAAGGCAGTCCCAAGGCTATGATCGATACCTATAAGCGGGTTCTGGTGGGGCAGTATGACGGACCGGAGAGCGAAGGGGAAGAGACAGCAAGCCTGTTGGAGGATGCGGATCTGCAGCGGGCAGCGGCAAAGTCTGCTGATGAAAAGGGGAAAAATGTATCAGACGCTTCGGCAGCGGCAAAGGGGCAGAATCCCAATGCGCTGGAATATGGTACCAAGCAGGCGCAGATCGAGGACTTTTATATTACAGATGACAGAGGAGTACCAACCAATGCTATTTTGAAGGGCAGTATGTTCACGATTCACATGAAAGTGCGTTTTATGGAACATATCCCGGCACCGATTTTTGCGTTTTCCGTAAAAAATGTCATTGGCGTGGAGATCACGGGTACCAACACCATGATAGAAAAGGCCTTTTTGGACAGTGTGGAACCGGGAGATGTGAAAAATGTGACATTCACGCAGAAGATGAATCTGCAGGGTGGAGAATATCTGCTGTCTCTTGGCGTGACAGGTTACAATCAGGATACCTTTGAGGTATATCACAGATTGTATGATGCATTGAACATTTCGGTGGTGTCCAATAAAAACACCGTAGGATATTATGATATGGATTCCGAAACCAAAGTGTGGGATGAGGAAAAGGAGAAGTAATTCATGACAGAGACCATCGGCAAAGTGACACTGAATCTGGATAAGTATCCCGGAGAGGATTACTACTGTGACGGCAGTGTGGAAGACGAGATCATGGAAATTGTTAAAAAATACAGTACCGTGGAATACGACCGGATCATTGCAGAACGGAAAAGCTGGCCGATCCTGTATCATTTGTCTGCCCTTAGAGAAAATATTGTGGATTTTCTGCCGATACAAAGCACGGATAAGGTGCTGGAGGTAGGCAGCGGCTGCGGAGCCATCACGGGAGCGTTGTCCCGAAAAGCAGGGGAAGTGACCTGCGTGGATCTGTCCAAAAAGCGCAGCCTGATCAATGCTTACCGCCACAGTGACTGTGAAAACGTGACGATCCATGTAGGCAATTTTACCGATGTGGAGCCGGATCTGCCCGCAGATTATGACTATATCTGTCTCATTGGTGTATTTGAATACGGACAGGCATACATAGGCGGGAAGACGCCGTATGAGGATTTTTTGAAAATTCTGCAAAAGCATCTGGCACCGGAGGGAAGAATTGTCATTGCCATAGAGAATAAATATGGCCTGAAATATTTTGCAGGCTGTAAAGAAGACCATCTGGGCAGTTGGTTTTCCGGCATCGAGAATTATCCCGACGGCGGTGTGGTCCGGACTTTTTCCAGAAAAAAGCTGGAAGGGATCTTTGATACCTGTGGCGTGACAGAACGCAGTTTCTATTATCCGTATCCCGATTATAAATTTATGACAACGGTCTATTCGGATACCTATCTTCCGGGAAGAGGAGAACTTTCTAACAATCTGCGCAACTTTGACCGTGACAGAATGTTATTGTTTGATGAAAAAAGTGCCTTTGACGGCATCGTGGAGGAAGGCCTGTTTTCTGTATTCTCCAACTCTTACCTTGCGGTGATCGGGAAGCCTTTTGAACTGAAATATGTCAGATATTCCAATGACCGTGCAGAGAATTTCCGGATCCGTACGGAGATCCTGCGGGACGGACAGGGGCACCCGGCAGTACGGAAATACCCTCTCACCGAAGGCGCACAGGAACATGTGCGTCATATGGCGGAAGCCTATGAAAAATTAAAGGAGCGTTATGCGGGAAGCCAGCTGGAAGTCAATGTATGTCATTTAGGGGAAGAGAACGGTGTTCCTTATGCAGAATTTGAATTTGTACCGGGCAGACCTCTGTCGGAGCTGATGGATGAATGCCTGGACAGGCAGGATGTAGAAGGCTTCCATAAGCTGTTTGCGGAATATCTGGAGAGAGTAGGTTTCGGTGAAGAGAAACCTGTGGCGGATTTTGATCTGATCTTTGCCAATATTTTAGTGGATGGGGATCGGTGGACACTGATCGATTATGAGTGGACCTTTGACCGTCCTATAGAGACCAGAGCACTGGCGTTTCGTGCAATTTATTGTTATGTGCTGGAGGATGAGAGACGTAATGCTCTGGAACTGGAGCGCATACTGGATCGCCTGGACATCACGGAAAATGAGGCCAGACAGTACAGAGAGCAGGAGATGGAATTCCAGAAATATGTCACCGGACAGAAATTATCCATGGGAGAGATCCGCAATCTTTTAGGCGGTGAAATTTATAAGCCCACCGAATGGATCGGACGGTTCCGACAGACGGAGGGGGAACTCCGGGTACAGATCTACAAGGATAAGGGACAGGGATTTTCCGAAGAAAATTCCTATTTTCCCGAGAATGTGTATGTAGCGGAAAAACAGGTGGAATTTGCAGTGAAATTTGACGGCAATGTACATGCGCTGCGCCTGGATCCTGCCATGTGTTCCTGCATCTGTAAGATCAGGGAGCTTGCCATGAACGGACAGCCCGTACCGTTGCAGGATAAAAAGGTATTTGCAGCCAACGGCCGTATTCTGAAATCTACAGACGGTGCAGAGCAGCCCAGCGTGGTATTCCCCACAGAGGATCCCAATCTGACGATCCGTGTGGATGCCCTGGACAGAAAGGCAGAAAATACATTGACTGTAAAGATGGAGATCGTGCAGATTCCCCTGGCTATGGCAAAGGACATGGCAGGAAATGTGAAAAAATTTTTCTAAAGAAGTAATTTGATCAAAGGAGACAGACAGCTTGGGTATTCGGGCAGCGGTAAAGCAGATGTTGGTGGCACAGCAGGATAAAAAATATGAAAAAGAACTGGCACAGCTTAAGGTTACCTATGAGCAGTGGGCCACGGAGCAGGAAAGGGCAGATGCAGGCAATCCCTCGAAAGCAATGGGCCTGGAAACCGCAGAATTTGTAATTTTCCGGCAGGCGGAAGGACTGCTTGCGGAAAATGCACTGCAATGGATCAACGCTTACTTTGCAAGACACCCGGATGTAGAGATCGTCTATGGAGATGAGGATCTGTTGGGGGAAAAGGGGGAGCGCTGTACTCCCTGGTACAGACCCTGCTGGTCACCGGATACTTACCGGGCCTGTTTCTATGTGGGAAGTGTTGTGGCTGTGCGGAGCAGGCTGTTACAGAGACTCGGAGAAAAACCTGTTGTAACTGAGAGCGAGAGTACCGGAAAAGAAGTCCTGTTTACCAATGTAGAAGAAATCCGTCCGTTAATGGACCGGATATTCCTGGCAGCCGGTGGTTTCGAGAGAGACTGTCACACCATCGGACATATAGAAAAAGTACTGTTCCATGGTAATTTTCCTGCTTCCGGTATGGGAATTCAGGGACCGGAGCTATGTGCCGGGGAAACAAAGGAAGTGCGGAATTTCTGGGAGGCGTATCTGCGGACGGGGGAATCCCCACAGCTGGCCATGGAACTGGCAGCCGGAGCAGCCGAAGAGATCAAAGCATTGTTGGCGGGGGAACAGAAGGTTTCCGTGATCATCCCTTCCAAAGACAATCCTGAGGTGCTGGAGAAATGTCTGATTTCCCTGACCAGACGGCCGGAAAGTAAAGTTCCCATGGAGATCCTGCTGGTGGACAACGGAAGCTGTGTGGAAAACAAGAAAAAGACTGAGCAGCTGGCAGAACGGATCCGGGAAAGCGGGGTAACGGTCCGCTACATCTATGAACCGGAAGAATTTAATTTCTCCGCCATGTGTAACCGGGGGGCAAAGCTGGCGGAAGGGAACTATGTATTGTTCCTGAATGATGATATCGAAGTATGCGGTAATGACTGGCTGGAAAAAATGGTTCTGCATGCCATGCAGCCTTATACAGGCAGTGTGGGATTAAAGCTGTATTATCCCGACTCTGTGAAGATACAGCATGACGGTATTGTCAATCTTCCGGTGGGACCGGTGCACAAACTGCAGTTCATGGAAGATGACAGAAGCTATTATTTCGGCAGAAACCGCTACGATCAGGACTGTGTGGCGGTGACGGGAGCCTGCCTTCTTATAAAAAAAGAGGTATTTCAGGAGGCCGGCGGTTTTCAAGAGGCATTGCGGGTAGCCTACAATGATGTGGATCTGGGATTTCGCCTTATAGAAATGGGTTATTATAATGTCGTGTTGAATGACTGTTTTGCCTATCATCATGAATCCCTGAGCAGGGGAAGCGATGAGAGTCCTGAAAAAATGCGCCGTCTGACGGAAGAGAGAGAACTGCTCTATCAGATGCATCCACAGTTTCGCGGAGAGGATCCTTTTTATCCGCAGGGACTGAACAGAGAAGGACTGGACAGCCGTGTCGTTCCGGCCTATCTTACGGATCGGAATATTTTGCAGGAGCCTGTCTGGAAAGCGGGACTTCCCGGAGGAGAAGACCTGCAGAAGATTCGAAAGGATGAGTGCCTGATGGCGAGAGTGGAGACAGCGGGACCGGAGCGGATCCAGGGATACAGCGTGATCCTCGGAGATGACAATGCATGTTATGAGAAATACCTGCTGCTATTACCGGCAGAAACCGATGTGTCGCAGGATACGGATCGGGGCACTTGGTTTATGAAACTTTTGCCGGCGTATCGACAGGAACTGGAGGAAAATCTTCCGGATCAGAAAAATGTGGCGCTGGGAGGATTCTGCGTCAGTCGTAAGGGAGAGCAACTCCCCGCAGGAACTTACAGTATTGCGGTACTGGCCGTAAACCGTGTAAGTAAACTGAAGCTTTGGAACACTACGGGCAAATACATGACGGTGGAAAAATCCCGGGCAACAGAATAGAACAGGATGCGCCGCCATTCGGAAAAGTGGGGCGTATCACGGAGGAAACATATGTCAGAAAACAACACAGAGATGAATTATAAGGAAGCCTACGAAAGGGAGCATGAAAAGTGTGCAGACCTGGCGGACAAGATCGTAGTGCTGGAATCCGAGAAGGAGGATCTTCAGTTCAAGCTGGATCGGATCAAAAAGAATAAATTCTGGAAGGCAACAGGTCCTGCCAGAAGCCTGATCCATTTTGCACAGAGACAGAAGGACCGTCTGTCCCACTGCGGAGGACCGAAGGACATTCTGCGCAAGATCCGTAACAAGAGCCACCAGAAGGGTCTGATGGAAGCCTACGGTACCGGAAGCTTTCCCGATGTGGAGCAGAGAAAAAAAGAGGAAACTACCATTTTCCCTTATATGCCGAAGATCAGTATTCTGGTGCCACTGTGGAACAATAAGCGGGAATTCCAGATACAGATGTTAGACTCTGTAATGAATCAGACATATCCGAACTGGGAACTGTGTCTGGCGGACGGTTCCGATGCGGAGCATGCGTATATCGAAGAAATCTGCAAAGAATATGTGGCAAAGGCAGACGGCCGTATCGTATACAAACATCTGGATCACAACGGAGGCATTTCTTATAACACCAATGAATGTTATAAACTGGCTGCCGGGGATTATATCGGTCTGTTTGATCAGGATGATATTATCCACCCTTCCGTCCTGTTTGAATATGTGAAGGCGATCAATGAACAGGGCGCAGATTATCTGTATTGTGATGAGACGACGTTTAAGGAAAATGATATCAATAAAATGCTGACCATGCATTTTAAACCGGATTATGCGCCGGATAATCTGCGGGCGAATAACTATATCTGCCATTTCAGCGTTTTTTCCAGAAAACTGCTGGAAGGCGAGGAACTGTTCCGTACAGCTTTTGACGGTGCACAGGATCACGATATGATCCTGCGCCTGACGGACAGAGCACAGAAAATCGTGCATGTGCCCAGACTGATGTATTACTGGAGAAGCCATGAAGGCAGTACTGCAGCCAGCATTGATGCGAAGCCCTATGCCATCGAGGCAGCCAAGGGGGCTGTGGCGGATCATTTGAAAAAACATGGCTTCAAGCATTTTCAGATCACCAGTACCAGAGCCTGTGCCACCATTTTCCGGATCCGTTATCAGATCCTGGGAGATCCGAAGATCTCAATCGTGATTGCGAATAAAGATCATGTGGAAGATCTGAAGCGCTGTATCACTTCCATTCAGAAGAACAGTACCTGGAGCAATTATGAGATCCTTATCGTAGAGAACAACAGTACCACGCCGGAGATCAAGGATTATTATTCCCAGCTGCTTGGCCTGTCCGGCAGTGATTCCTACGCAGAAAGATGCAAGCTGCGTACGGTCTGCGGTCATGACGGTGGTATCCTGCACAGTGAGGATGGACGAATCTCTGTGGTGACCTATCATGGTGACTTTAACTATTCTGCGGTGAACAATCTGGGTGTATCCTATGGCACCGGTGAATATATCCTGTTGCTGAACAATGATACAGAGGTCATTACCGCCAACTGGATGGAAGAAATGCTCATGTATGCACAGCGGGAAGACGTGGGTGCCGTGGGAGCGAAGCTGTACTATGCGGACAAGACGATACAGCATGCCGGTGTGGTCATCGGACTGGGAGCCCATCGCACTGCGGGACATACCCATTACCGTATTCCGGTACAGAATCTGGGTTACATGGGACGTCTGTGCTACACTCAGAATGTCACGGCAGTGACAGGAGCCTGCCTGTTGGTGAAAAAGAGTCTGTATGAAAAGGTGGGAGGCCTGGAGGAAAGCTTTGTGATCTCCTTAAATGATGTGGATTTCTGCCTGAAACTGCGGGAACTTGGTCTGTTAAATGTATGGACGCCTTTTGCGGAACTGTATCATTATGAATCTGTTTCCAGAGGTCTGGATGATCAGGGAGAGAAGGCGGAGCGATACAACAAAGAATCCGAACATTTCCGTGAAAAATGGAAGGCACAGCTGGAGGCGGGAGATCCCTATTACAATCCGAATTTCTCGCTGGACCGCAGCGATTATGCCCTGAAGGATCCGTCAGTTAGCGGACGTTAAATAATTCTTTTCAGTAAAGGTAATCTATGGTAAAATATGTGCGGAAAGCGTTTACTGAAGAAAGATAAAGATAGCGATAAAACAGGAGGATAGGAAAATGAGTTATATGGACGAACTGAATTTCTGGTTGAATGATGATTATTTTGACCAGAAGACCAAGGATGAACTTCTGGCAATCCGCAACAACGAGGCAGAAGTGGAAGATCGTTTTTACAAGGAACTGGAATTCGGTACCGGCGGCCTGCGTGGTGTGATCGGTGCAGGAACCAACCGTATGAACGTATATACCGTTCGTAAGGCAACTCAGGGTCTTGCAAATTATATTATCAAGCGTGGTACCCAGAGCAAGGGTGTGGCAATCGCATTCGATTCCCGCCGTATGTCTCCCGAGTTTTCCGATGAGGCAGCAAGATGTCTGGCAGCCAATGGTATCAAAGCATATATTTTTGAATCTTTAAGACCTACCCCGGAACTGTCCTTTGCCCTTCGTACGCTGGGATGTACCGCAGGTATCGTAGTGACCGCAAGCCACAACCCTCCTGAGTACAACGGCTACAAAGTATACTGGGAAGACGGCGCACAGGTAACCGCTCCTATCGACAAGGACATCATCACCGAAGTACAGGCCATCAAGGATTATCATACCGTGAAGACCATGAGCAGAGAAGATGCTGAAAAGGCAGGTCTCTATCAGGTGATCGGTAAAGAGATCGATGACAAATACATGGCAGAATTGAAAAAGCAGATCATTCATCCCGATGTTATTCAGGAAATGGCAGATGACATCAAGATCGTATATACTCCGTTATGCGGTACCGGTAACAAGCCCGTGAGACGTATCCTTTCTGAGCTGGGATTCAAGCATGTCTATGTCGTTCCCGAGCAGGAGAATCCGGATCCGGACTTTACCACACTGGATTATCCGAACCCCGAGGATCCCAAGGCATTTACCTATGCGCTGCGTCTGGCGAAGGAAAAGGATGCGGATATCGTTCTGGCAACCGATCCCGATGCAGACCGTCTGGGTGTTTATGCAAAGGATCAAAAGACCGGAGAATATGTGGCATTTACCGGTAATATGTCCGGTATGCTGATCGCAGAATATATCTTAAGAGAGAAGACTGCAACCGGCGCTATGCCCGAGAATCCTGCACTGGTGACCACTATTGTTACCACCAATATGACAAAGCCCATTACCCAGGCTTATGGCGTAAAGCTGATCGAAGTACTGACAGGGTTCAAGTTCATCGGTGAGCAGATCAAGTTCTTCGAGCAGACTGGCAGCAACAATTATGTATTTGGTCTGGAAGAGAGCTACGGCTGTCTGGCAGGTACCCATGCAAGAGATAAGGACGCTGTTGTAGCTGTTATGTGTCTGTGCGAAGTGGCTGCATACTGCAAGAAGCATAATATGACTTTGTGGGATATGATGGTATCCATGTATGAGAAGTACGGTTACTTCAAGGAGACCCAGTATACTATCACCATGAAGGGTATCGACGGTGCAAGACAGATCGCAGAGATCATGGAAAAGCTTCGTAAGAATCCGCCTAAGGCATTCGGTGACCTGAAGGTGGAGAAGTTCCGTGATTACCAGAACGATGTGATCATTGACATGGAGACCGGCGAGAAGACCACCACCGGACTTCCCAAGTCCAACGTTCTGTACTTCGAGCTTCCCGACAACGCATGGTGCTGTGCACGCCCTTCCGGAACCGAGCCCAAGATCAAATTCTACATGGGTGTTAAGGGCAGCAGCATAGAGGATGCACAGGCTAAGGTAGAGAAGCTGACCGAGGATGTAAAAGCAGTACTGTAGTTTGCAGTTATTCAGAGCCATTTCGCAAATTGGGTCTGAATAGTATCAATATAAATAAGTATATTTTTAGAGCGAATCGTCCCATGGGGCGATTTGCTCTTTTGCAGCAACAGCAGAGCCATTTTGCGAATGGTGGCTGATGTTGCTGCTTATAAAAGGTGGAGGTATCCGTGGCAAAGCTGAATATAGCAAACCTGAAGAAAACTCTATATTATCTGCAACGTAACGGCCTGAGGGAAACCTGCATCTCTGTAAGGGAACGCCTGACAGAGACAGACCGCTATTTTTTTGTGCCTTGCTCGGAGGAAGAACTGAAGCGGCAGAGCGAACGCATCTGGGAGCATCCTGTTTTGTTCAGTATCGTGGTGCCGCTGTACCGTACGCCGGAAAATTATCTGAACAGAATGATAACCAGTGTAATGAAGCAGAGTTATCCGCACTGGGAACTGATTTTAGCTGATGCAACGGAAGATCACAGCCTGGAGAAGACCTTGAGACAACAGGGATTTCTTAAAGAACAGGTGCCAGAGAAAGGGACGGAGTCGGGTGCAGCGGATCCAAGGATCCATTATGTACATCTTACGGAAAATGCCGGAATTGCGGCCAATACGAATCAGGCACTCCCTTTGGCAAAGGGAGAATATATCGGCCTTTTGGATCATGATGATGTACTGACACCGGATGCATTGTATGAAATGGCAGATGCCATACAGGATAAAACTGACAAAGGTGTCGGAGTAGCATTTGCTTATTCCGATGAAGATAAATGTGATGGGGAAGAGACAAGGTATTATGACCCTAATCGAAAAGAAGACTTTAATTACGATCTGATCCTGAGTAATAATTACATTTGCCATTTTCTGGTCATGGAAGCAGGACTGATGAAAAAATTACAGTTCCGTTCTGCCTATGATGGCGCCCAGGACTATGATCTGGTGCTGCGGGCAGTGGCAGAGGTGCTTGCGCAGGACGGACAGGATGCAGAGGAGAGAATTCTGCATATTCCGAAGGTGCTGTATCACTGGAGATGCCATGAGGCTTCCACCGCAGCCAATCCCCACAGCAAGAGATATGCGTACGATGCGGGACGCAGGGCATTACAGGACCATGCAAAGATGCGGGGGATCCCGGCACAGGCGGTAGAGACCAGACATGTAGGATTTTATCGTTTACAGTATAAAGATGTATTACAGGATAGACCGGACGCAGTTGCCGTAGGCGGTAGAATTTTAAGCGGAAAGCACCACGGAAAAACGGTGGGCGGCAGAATGACAGCGGACGGCAGAGTGGTTTATGAGGGGCTGCCGAAAGATTTTGGTGGATATCTGCACCGGGCGGAGTTGTCCCAGGATGCGGAGGCACTGGATCTTCGGTGTCTGAGAATACGGCCGGATTGTCACGAATTGTTTGAACGCACAGTGGGAGTGCCTTATACCGAGGTACAGAGAGCCAAAGGACAGGAACCTGTATTTGACAGTACAACATTGCCGGCAGGAGCGGATATCCGGGCCTTAAGCCTGAAATTGTCGGATGTGCTCAGACGGCAGGGAAGACTGTTGTATCTGCCGGAATATCCGGAAAGGGTAAAGGCATTATGAAAGAGATAACAGTTGTGATACCAAACTATAACGGCATGAAATATCTGCCGGAATGTATGGCTTCCCTGTGCAGGGGACAGACACAGGCACCGGAGTATGAAGTACTGATCATTGACAATGGCTCGGCGGATGGCAGCGTGGAATATTTACAGAGATGGTGCACGGAAGCAGAGACCCCGCAGGGAGAGAAAGAACAGACGGATTGCGAAGTGAGGATGATAGCTTTGCCTGAAAATACCGGCTTTTGTCATGCGGTGAATCTGGGCATTCAGGAAGCACAGACGCCCTATGTGATCCTGCTGAATAATGACACAAAAGCAGAACCCGGATTTATCGGGGGATTGTATGATGCGATTGAAGCGGAGAAAAAAGTGTTTTCTGTCAGTGCCAGAATGCTCATGTGGGACAAGCCGGAACTGCTGGATGATGCCGGAGATCGTTACTGCGCACTGGGCTGGGCATATTCCCGGGGAAAGGGAAAACCGGCGGATAAATACGACAGACCTGTCAGAGTATTTTCCGCCTGCGGCGGAGCTGCCATCTACAGACGCAGAATTTTTGAAGAGATCGGTTATCTTGATGAGGAACATTTTGCCTATCTGGAGGATCTGGATATCGGATACCGCGCTGCAATCTACGGCTACGAGAACCGGTATGAGCCCTCCGCAGGGGTGCTGCATTATGGCAGCGCCTCCACGGGATCCCGCTATAATCCGAGAAAAACGGAACTGGCATCGGCCAACAGTATCTACGTCATTGCGAAAAACATGCCGCTTTTGCAGCGGGTTCTGAACTTGCCGTTTTTTTTGCTTGGATTTGGTATAAAATTTCTGTTTTTTTGTAAGAAAGGAATGGGAAAACTATATCTGAAGGGATTACTACAGGGGCTGAAGCGTTCGGTTTCCTCTGTGGGAAAACAGCATAAAATTCCCTTCCGGTGGGCGCATTTGTGGAATTATATGAAGATCCAGTGGCAGCTGTATCTGAATATTTTTCGAATTCTTATGAAATCTTAAGAAATTGCTTCATAAATTCTTAAGTTGAGAAAAGACCACTGTTATTGTAGAATGAAATCGTTAAAAAGAAGCTTTTCAGACTTAAAGATCGGGTGAGCCATTATGATAAAAGACAACCAGAAAGTCTTTAACAGGCTTCTTGTGATAATTGATGCAGTGATCACAGCAGTATCCTTTATCCTTGCCTATTATATCAAATTTTATATCCTAAATGACGGTCCGGGGCTCGGTGTCCTGCCGGTGCAGGATTACTACATGCTGCTTCCGTTTATTGTACCCGGCTACATGTTCCTATATTACCGGTGCAGTGTGTATTCTCCCAAACGTACCGTCCGCCGCAGACATGAGATTTACAGTATTCTGCAGGCAAACACCATTGGCCTGGCGGCTTTGATCATTATCATGTACATGATCATTCGTGAGATCAACTATTCACGTTCCGTCATGGTGATTTTCTATGTATTGAATGTCTTTCTGACCTCGGTATTCCGGATTGCAATGCGGAAAGTATTGCGGTCCATCCGGAAAAAGGGATATAACCTGAAGCATATTTTGCTGGTAGGATATTCCAGAGCGGCAGAGGAATATATCGACCGGATCTTGAACAATCCTCAGTGGGGATATGTTGTGTGCGGCATCCTGGATGAACACATTCCCGGCGGAACTACCTATAAAGGGGTAAAAGTCCTGGGAACGCTGGGAAATCTGGAGTATATCCTTCCGGAAAACAAACTGGATGAGATTGCCATCACGCTTTCCCTGAGGGATTACGATTATCTGGAAGGTATCGTGGGAATCTGTGAAAAATCCGGTGTGCATACCAAGTTTATCCCGGATTACAGCAGTCTGATTCCCAGCAGGCCTTATACAGAGGATCTGATGGGACTGCCGGTGATCAATATCCGTTATGTACCCCTGACGAATACCGGCAACATGATGATAAAGCGTGCGATGGATATTGTGGGTTCCATCTTTGGGATCATTATTACTTCGCCGATCATGCTGATCTCCGCCATTCTGGTAAAATGCTCCAGTCCGGGACCTGTGATCTTTAAACAGGAAAGAGTAGGACTTCATAATAAAACATTTTACATGTACAAATTCCGCAGTATGGCAATGCAGAGTGCATCGGAAGAGAAAAAGGGATGGACAGTACGGAACGATCCGAGAGTCACGGGAATCGGTAAGATCCTGCGACGCACCAGCATAGATGAACTTCCCCAGCTGTTTAATATTCTGAAAGGGGATATGAGTCTGGTGGGACCCAGACCGGAACGTCCCCAGTTTGTAGAGAAATTCAAAGAAGAAATTCCGAGATATATGGTCAAGCATCAGGTACGTCCCGGTCTTACGGGATGGGCACAGGTCAATGGCCTGCGAGGAGATTCTTCCATCAAGAAGAGAATAGAGTACGATATTTATTATATTGAAAACTGGACACTTGGTTTTGATATCAAGATTATCCTTATGACGTTCTTTACAGGATTTATCAATAAAAATGCATATTAATACAAGGAGAAAACAAGATGGCAGCAAATTCTAACAACAATGGCAGCAGGAAACAAAGACCTGCAGGAAATGGTCAGCAACGGATGTCTGCAAAGCAGCGCGAGGCCAAGAAAAGAAGAAAGGTTATCATCTTTGGTGTTGAGATCGTTGTAATTTTGATCATGGTAGCAGTATTGTACCTGGTAATGACGCATACCAACAATGAAGGACCCAAAGTAACGGTTCTGGAGACCGAAGAGCTTCAGATCCCGGAAGAGGTGCAGCAGGACGAGACCATGAAGGGTTATATGAATATCGCTCTGTTCGGTGTGGATGCCACCAAGGAAAGTCAGCTGTATAAGGGCAGCCGAAGCGACAGTATCATGATCGCCAGTATCAACATGGATACCGGTGATATCAAGCTGGTCAGCGTATATCGTGACACGTATCTGAATATCGGTACTGATTCTTATCAGAAATGTAATGCTGCTTACTCCTACGGTGGAGCAGAGCAGGCTGTTAAGATGCTGAACATGAACCTGGATATGGACATCACGAATTTTGTAACCGTTGGTTACAAGGGATTGAGTGAAGTCATCGATGGTCTGGGTGGTGTATATATTGATGTGGATTCCGAGGAGATCAAGCATATCAATAACTATCAGATCGGTATTGCTGAGGTTCTGAAATGTGACTATACACCGGTAACCGAGACCGGTATGCAGCTGTTAAATGGTCTGCAGGCTACCGCTTACTGCCGTATCCGTTATACCGCAGGTAATGACTTCAAGCGTGCCGCACGTCAGCGTGAAGTCATCCAGGCAATTGAAGATCAGGCAAAGAAAGCAGATTATGCAACGCTGTCCAAGGTATTTAACAGCGCCATTGATGATATTTACACCAGCCTGGATTCCAAGGATATCCTGGATCTGCTGAGCAATATTGCAAATTACCGTATCGTGGACGAGGGTGGTTTCCCCGAGGAGAGCATGCGTACCACTGGTAATATCGGTGCCAAGGGAAGCAGCGTAATCCCCGTGGATCTGGAAAGCAATGTTGTATGGCTCCATCAGTTCCTGTTTGACGATGCAAACTATACAGTTACCGACAGCGTTAAGGAATACAGCAGAAAGATTGAGTCCGATACTTCACCCTATCTGAACAAATAAGGAGAATATGACGGGAACACAAGGGAGTCTTCCGAAAGGATGGGACTCCCTTGTGTTTTAGAAAAAAACTTGTACAACAGAACCGGATAAAGTATAATAAACCAGAGATTCGGAAAGTAAGGAGTGCTCTGCAATGGAGATCGATGTGATCATTCCTCTGTATCAACCGGGGAAAGAATTATTTACATTATTGGATAAGCTTGACCGTCAGAGCGTACCGGTACATCAGGTGATCTTACTGAATACCGAGGAAAAATATTTTGAACAGCTGATCTACGGAACCAGATTTTTGGAAACCTATCGGAAGACCAAAGTATATCATGTGTCGAAACGTGAGTTTGACCATGGTGGCACCAGGCGCATGGGAGTGAATAAATCCTCTGCCGATATTTTTGTCATGATGACGCAGGATGCCATGCCTGCGGATGACAGACTGATTGAAAATCTGATCACGCCTTTGCAGGGGAAAGTGGCGGTATCCTATGCGAGACAGCTTCCCAGAGAGGATTGTGCTCCGGTAGAGTGCTATACCAGAGATTTTAACTATCCGGCGCAATCACGGATCAAATCCGCAGAGGACCTTAAGACTCTGGGAATTAAAACATTTTTCTGTTCCAATGTCTGTGCGGCATACCGCCGTGAGATTTATGAGGAACTGGGTGGATTTGTAAAACATACTATATTTAATGAAGATATGATCTATGCGGCGAAAGCTGTGGAAGCCGGATACGGGATCGCATATGCGGCAGAAGCCAGAGTGGTGCATTCCCATAATTATACGAACGGACAGCAGTTCCACAGAAATTTCGATCTGGGAGTATCCCAGGCGGAGCATCCGGATGTCTTCGCAGCATATCCTTCGGAGTCCGAGGGAAAGCGGATGGTGAAAGATGTGACGGCATATTTGCAGAAAAATCATATGACCGGCAAATTGCCCCATTTCTATATGCAATGTGCCTGTAAATATGCGGGCTATCTATTAGGAAAGAACTATCGCAGGCTTCCGAGAAAATGGGTACTTGCTTTTACTTCTAACCGGGAATACTGGAAACAGAACAGAAAGGATGCATGAATATGTGTGGTATCGTAGGATATATTGGAACAGAACAGGCTGCACCGATTATTTTGGATGGACTGTCCAAACTGGAATACCGTGGATATGATTCCGCAGGTATGGCTATTTTTGATGGAGAGAAGATCAACACAAAAAAAGCGGTGGGAAGATTAAAGGTACTGGAGAATCTGACCCATGGCGGAGAGAATATGAAGGGCCTCTCAGGCATCGGACACACCCGTTGGGCTACCCACGGTGCTCCCAGTGATCTGAATTCTCATCCTCATATGAATAATGCCGGAACCATTGCGGTAGTTCACAACGGAATCATCGAGAATTATATTCCACTGAAGAAAAAGATGCAGGATAAGGGTTATCAGTTCGTATCTGAGACCGATACGGAGGTACTGGCCCATCTGTTGGATTATTATTACAAAGGAAATCCTCTGGAAGCCATCACCAAGGTGCTCCATCGTGTAGAAGGATCCTACGCACTGGGAATTATGTTCTCAGATCAGCCGGATAAGATTTTTGCAGCCCGTAAAGACAGTCCGCTGATCGTAGGAAAAAGTGAGACCGGCAGCTTTATTGCTTCCGATGTTCCCGCTATTTTGAAATATACCAGAACCGTATATTATGTAGACAATCAGGAAGTCGTGGAATTACAGCAGGATAGTCTCCGGTTCTTCTCTGTGGATGAGGAAGAGATCGAGAAGCAGCCGGTCACCATCGACTGGGATGCCAATGCGGCAGAAAAGGCCGGTTATGAGCATTTCATGCTGAAAGAGATGTACGAACAGCCCAAGACGATCAATGACACGATTTCTCCCCGCATCAAAAATAATGATATCGTCATTGAGGAATTGAATATGAGCGATGAGGAGATCCGGGAGATCACCAAGATTCATATCGTAGCTTGTGGTTCCGCTTATCATACCGGTGTTACCGCAAAATATGTGATCGAGGGTCTGGCAAGAATCCCGGTAGAAGTGGATGTGGCAAGTGAATTCCGTTATCGTAACCCGATTCTCCAGAAGGGAAATATGGTCATTGTCATCAGCCAGTCCGGAGAGACCGCCGATACCCTGGCGGCACTGCGTGAGTCCAAGGAAAAAGGCTTCAAGGTACTGGGAATCGTCAATGTAGTGGGAAGCTCCATTGCCAGAGAGGCAGACAGCGTCATGTATACCTGGGCAGGCCCGGAGATTGCTGTTGCTACCACGAAGGCATACAGTGCCCAGCTGACGGCATTATATATGCTGGCAATGAAATTCGCAGAAGTCCGCGGTACTGTGGATGCGGAAAAATTCCAGGGCATGTTGACAGACTTAAGACGCCTGCCGGATCAGATTGAACTGCTGTTAGGCCAGAAAGAGAAAATCCAGCATTTTGCCAACCGTTACGTGGGAGCAAGAGATATCTTCTTCATCGGACGCGGCATTGATTATGCGATCTCTCTGGAAGGTTCCCTGAAGTTAAAAGAGATCTCCTATATTCATTCTGAGGCTTATGCAGCCGGAGAATTGAAGCATGGTACCATTTCTCTGATCGAGGACGGAACTTTGGTAGTGGCTCTGGCGACCCAGCCGGATCTGTTCCAGAAGACCATCAGCAACATGGTAGAGGTAAAGGCCAGAGGTGCATTCGTTATGGCAGTCACCATCGAAGGCAACAAGGCCATTGAGAAGGCATCGGATTATGTGGTATACATTCCCGAGACGAATCCGTACTTCACCAATTCCCTGGCAATCATTCCTTTGCAGTTGTTTGCGTACTATGTGGCGGTCGGTCGTGGCTGTGATGTAGATAAGCCCAGAAATCTGGCCAAATCTGTTACAGTGGAGTGATCATTTATAAGAAAAATACATCCCTGAGAGACGTAAAGTTTCTCGGGGATTTCTTTATGATTCATAATTGCTTCAGAAAGTTATCACAATTCGGTCACAATTGGCGGATATACTATGATCATAAGGTGAGAGGAAGAGAACGGTAAAAAGAGTTTCTCACTGACAGAATGGAGGAAGCATTATGTACGAGAATGATAATTATTCCGGTTATGGTACCGGTAATGTAAATACAACCGGTACATTCAGCGGAGCAGATCTGAATGAGACAAAAACAGAAAACAATTATGGCTATGAAAACCATAGTACAACGCAGAGTGCAGCGGGAAGCACCAATGGCTATACCACATACCAGATGGGAGGAAGCACAGGCAGTAACAGCGTAGAACCTAAGAAGACCAAAAAACATGGCGGTTATTTCCGGAAAGCCATGGTGAGTGTCAGCCTTGGTCTGTTCTTCGGATTGTTTGCCGGTATCGGCTTCTATGCGGTACAGCAGGGAACAGGAATGATGAAGACGAGTACAGACACTGCAGTGGTGGATGAGATCGCATCTGAGGCAACGACAGAAAGCACGCAGAGCGGCACACAGCTGGCAACCAGTGTTACTTATGTAGAATCTGATGTATCCAATGTGGTAGAAAAAGTCATGCCTGCCATGGTATCCATCGTTAATAATTTTACCGAGACAGCGAATGTCTTCGGTCAGCAGTATACACAGGAAGAAGCAGCCAGTGGTTCCGGTATTATCGTAGGTAAGACTGACGATGAACTGTTGATCGTATCCAATAACCATGTAGTAGAGAGCGCAGATACCCTGACGGTTACTTTTATTGATGGCAGCGAGGCACAGGCACAGATCAAAGGACTGGATTCCGATATGGATCTGGCAGTGATCGCAGTATCTTTAAGCGATCTGAGTGAGGATACCAAGAACGCCATTACCGTAGCTACCCTTGGCAGCAGCGATGAGCTGAAGCTTGGTGAGCCGGTGATCGCCATCGGTAATGCCCTTGGCTATGGTCAGTCGGTTACCAACGGTATCGTAAGTGCCCTGAATCGTGAAATTACTCTGGAAAACGGTGCTACCGGTACCTTTATCCAGACCAATGCAGCCATCAATCCCGGTAACTCCGGCGGTGCTCTGCTGAACATGAACGGTGAAGTCGTTGGTATCAACTCCAACAAGATCGGTGGTACGACTGTAGAAGGCATGGGTTATGCAATCCCTATTACTTCCGCAAGTCCTATTATTGCAGATCTGATGGAGCGTCAGACCAGAACTAAAGTAGCAGAGGATGAAGTAGGTTACATCGGTATCTCACTGCAGGAAGTAACTTCCCAGATCTCCCAGATGTACAATATGCCGGAAGGCATTTATGTAGTATCTGTTGAGGAAGGCAGTGCAGCAGCCAATGCAGGCATCATGAAAGGTGATATCATTACCAAATTTGACGGCAGCAGTATCACTTCCTATTCTGATCTGCAGAAGATGTTACAATATTACGCAGTGGGTGATTCCGTAACTGTAACGGTACAGAGACCGCAGAACGGTGAGTATGTATCGATAGAGTTGAATCTGACACTGGGAAGCAGACCTGCAGGCCAGAATAAATAAGCTTTAAAGATTTGGAAGATGCCCCGGGCGGAACAGATGATGTTCCACCCGGGATTTTTTACTTTACCAAAACATGAATAGTTATAAATGGTTATAAATGGTTTAGAAAAACTTAACTTGTGCCTCACCGGTGGATTGGGTATAATGAGCGTAGGTATGAGAAGAGGAGATTAGTGTGGGAAATAAGCAGGATAGGTTATTTTTCACACGGCTATTTGTGCCGCAGGCGTCACAAAACAGCCCTTATCGCAGAATCAAATTTGAAATTTGATTCGTGATTTCTCCGACGGAAGGGATCGTCTGCGGAATGGAGATTAACATGACAGATAATTACAATGATGATTATAGAGAAGTAATTCCCGAAGAGGAGAAAACCGAAACAAATGTGAGTGAACCCCGGGATAATGAGAGCACACAGGTGACGGATACTGCAAAGGAGAGCTCCGCAGACAGAAAGGAAGAGGACAAAAAAGACAGCAGCGAGTATGAAGATGTCTGCTTTATCTGCCGCAGACCGGAAAGTAAGGCCGGCAGAATGTTCAAACTCCCTAATCATATCTGTATCTGCGATGACTGTATGCATAAGACCATGGATACCGTGAGCCAGTTCGATTATCAGGGAATGCTGAATAATCCGAATCTGCAGGGGGATATGGGGCAGTTTTCCGGACAGAACGGATTCCCGGGCATCAGCTTCGTGAACCTGGCGGATCTTCAGGGGGACGGTGGGATCCCCAACAAGCAGAAGCTGAAGAAGAAAAAGAAGGCGGAAGGTTCCAAACCGGTATTTGATATCAAGGATATTCCCGCACCCCACAAGATCAAAGCAAGTCTGGATGAGTATGTAGTGGGACAGGAAAAAGCGAAGAAAATCATTTCTGTAGCGGTATACAACCATTACAAGAGAGTGGCTACGGATACTATGGATGAGATCGAAATCGAAAAGTCCAATATCCTCATGATCGGACCGACAGGTTCCGGTAAGACGTATCTGGTAAAAACACTGGCCAGATTACTGGATGTGCCCCTTGCAATTGCAGATGCCACTTCTCTGACGGAGGCAGGATATATCGGTGATGATATCGAGAGCGTGGTATCCAAACTGCTGGCAGCTGCCGGTAACGATGTAGAGAAAGCGGAAAAAGGTATTATTTTTATCGATGAGATCGATAAGATCGCCAAGAAGAAAAATACCAATTCCCGTGATGTCAGCGGCGAAAGTGTACAGCAGGGAATGCTGAAGCTGTTAGAAGGTGCCGAGGTGGAAGTCCCTGTGGGAGCCAACAGCAAAAATGCCATGGTACCCCTTGCTACAGTGAACACCCGTAATATTTTGTTTATCTGCGGTGGTGCATTCCCGGATCTGGACGAGATCATCAAGGAACGTCTGACCAAGACGGCATCCATCGGATTCAATGCAGAGCTGAAGGATAAATACGACAAAGATACCGATCTTTTATCCAGGGTGACCGTAGAGGATATCCGTAAATTCGGTATGATCCCGGAGTTCATCGGACGTCTGCCCATTATCTGTACCTTACAGGGACTGTCGAAAGATATGCTGGTGAAGATCCTGAAGGAGCCGAAGAATGCGATCCTGAAACAGTACCAGAAGCTGTTGGAGCTGGATGAGGTAAAGCTGGAATTCACGGATGATGCCCTGGATGCCATTGCCGAGAAAGCAATGAAGCGGGATACCGGTGCCAGAGCCCTGCGTTCCATTATCGAGGATTTCATGCTGGATATCATGTATGAGATTCCCAAGGATGATAATATCGGAAGAGTTACGATCACCAGAGAGTATATTGAAGGAACCGGCGGACCGATCATTGATATCCGCAGTAATGAGATCAAAGAACCTATGGACAATCTGAAGCAGATTTCCGCAGACGGAGATAATTAACCTATAAAGAAAAGAGATGCGGCGGTGACCACATCTCTTTTCTTTATTTAAAACGATGTTGTTTTTTCGGTTTCTGACGTCTTTTTGCTTCCCGGATCGCCTCCTTACGTCTGCTGCGAAGATCCTGATTCACTGAGCGGTAACGGGCTCTGGAATGATTCCTTCTGCGGCTGAACCGCCAGGTCAGACGAGTGCTGCGGTGGGCAAAATGATAATTTTTGAGAAAAGCCCGAAGCAGCAGAAGCAGGAAGATCACTACGGCAATTCCAAGGATCCAGAAGAATATCTTTACCACATTGATAAAAATAACTGCGGGTCCCCCTGAGCTGCTGTCGGTTTCCGTTTTAGAAGATTCCTGCGTTGCTGTGGGAATGCCGCCTACATTTTCGGGGGAAGCCTCCGTGGTTTCTGCAGACGGGTCGTCAGCAGCTTCTGAAGCAGATACTTCTTCGGAATCGTTGGAAGCGGCCGAGGTTTCAGCTGTTGTTTCATCGACAGTTCCCTGGAAGACAGAGCTTCCTTTTTCCGTGGCGGTGAAATCCAGTGAAGCCGTTCCCAGTACCACGTCGTGATACGTATAGGTGATCACTGCCACCTGACCGGGCTCGGTATTGTCATAAGAAATATCGGATATCGCATCCTGGAAAGTGATAGTGTTGGGCAAGGTGATACAATCATCCTGATTCAATTCCAAAATGGGTTTGGAATTACCGAAAATATCATTTCCGCTGTAAAAAGATCCGGCATTCTCGATATTGTACTTTGTCTCTGTCTGAGAAATGTTGACCTTCTGGAAATTACTGAAGCCGTAATCAAACAGTGAAATCGTGTCTTCGTAGTAATTGGGATTTTCATCCTTCATAACGACACAGATCAGCTTCATTCCGTCCTTTTCCGCACAGGATACCAGAGTACTGCGGGCTACATCGGTATATCCGGTCTTACATCCTACCAGATAGGGATAAGCATATTTGCCGCCGGGGATCAGTTCCATTTTATTGACTTCCATAATGTCATCCGGCTGTCGTTCGGAAGGCAGGATGTGAAGCATATGGGTCATGGTCATCTTACACAGAGCCTCGTTGGCAAAAAAGGCCTTACCGATCATTGCCAGGTCGTAAGCGCTGGTGTAATGATCTTCGTTGGGAAGACCGTTGGGATTGACAAAATGAGAATCCACACAACCAAGTTCTTTGGCTCTTTCGTTCATGATGGTACCGAAATCCTGCCAGGTAGTGCCGGAGATATGCTCCGCAACGGCAAAAGAGACCTCATTTGCGGAACGGATCAGAATGGCATTCAGACATTCTTCCATGGTCAGCTGTTCTCCGGGATCAATGGCGATATGGTTGCTTCCCGGATCAATATCATGTACCGCATCATAGGAAAAATCAACGATCTCATCCATGCTGCAACGCTCCGAAGCAATGAGCGTGGTTAAAATCTTGGTGGTACTTGCGGGATATTCTTTCTGATGGATATTTTTTGCGTAGAGAATTGCGCCGGTATCTGCATCGATCAAAATGGCGGATTCGGCGCTGACTACAGGGCCGGTAGGCCAGTTGTCAATGGCATTGGACTGTACGGCCAGTGATTGGTTATGAGCAATATTTTCTTCTTTAATAGTAGCAGCGGAGACATTCAGTCCCCAGGATGCAAAAAGACAGAGGGTCGTGATTCCCATAACTGCCTTTTTCAAAAACTTTCTGTATGAAAAATGCGTGAAAAAATGCATGAATAAATCCTTCCTGAAACAAAATGGTGTATGATAATGCGCATCTTTTATCATACACCATTTTAGGGAAAAACCAAAGTCCTAACTTTATTTTTTAGCTCTTTTTTAGACATACGGTTCAGATAGTCTTTTACTGTACGGAATACCGCAGATGTTCCTGACCGTCGAAGTCTTTCCACAGAAAGGTTCCGTTTTCCAAAAGTATATAACCATGCCAGCTGTTCTCCTTCGGAAGAGACACGGAGCCGGGATTCATACAGACATATTGCGCAGTCTCATGTACCACACATTTGGGAACGTGGGTATGACCATGCAGCAGAATATCTCCAGGATGCAGCGGCGGTAAATTTTGCTCGTTGAAGATATGACCATGGGTCGCATAGATAGCTGTGGTGCCGTCTGCTATGACACAGTAGTCACTCAGAACGGGAAAATCCAGGACCATCTGATCCACTTCGGCATCACAATTCCCCCGGACACAGTAGATGTCATTTTTTCTTGTATTTAATAAGGCAAGTACTTCCTTGGGGGCATACCCTTCGGGAAGATCGTTTCTGGGACCGTGGTACAGAAGGTCTCCCAACAGTAAGAGCCTGTCAGCATCCTCCCTGTCATAGGCAGAAAGCAGCTTTTTGCAGTAATATGCGGAACCGTGAATATCTGATGCAATCATCCATTTCATAATCATCTATACTTCGCAGAAATTTTGCGAATCCTCCTGCAGACAGTATAATACCGGGTGCGGTCACTTGACAAGATTTCCAAGATAAAGTACATTGACAATACAGATTTGAAACAGTTTTCATTTAAGAGAGGTTAATGCATACATGAGATTACGTAATATTACCGGTTCCCGGGAGGTAATCGCCGAGAGCCCCTATGTGGTGCCGGAAGATACTTTGGAGAAATGTTCCGGAACATGGCAGGAAATATTTGGGAACGATCATCCGATCCACATTGAGATCGGTATGGGAAAAGGACGTTTCCTGCATACACTGGCAAAACAGAATCCCCAGATCAATTATGTTGGAATTGAAAAATATTCCAGTGTGCTGTTGAGAGCCATTCAGAAGATGGAAGAGGAGGAACTTCCCAACCTGAAATTTATCCGCATGGATGCAGAGGATATTGATAAAGTGTTCGGAAAAGGGGAAGTAGACAGAATTTATCTGAACTTCTCAGATCCCTGGCCGAAGGACCGGCATGCCAAAAGAAGACTGCCCTCCAGACAGTTCCTGGCGCGATACGATGTCATTCTGAAAAAAGAAGGAACGCTGGAATTTAAGACGGACAACCGTCCGCTGTTTGATTTTGCGGTAGAGGAACTGGAACCTGCGGGCTGGCAGGCGAGAGCGATCACTTACGATCTGCATAACGATGCAGCTTTGATGGAAGGCAACGTTATGACGGAATATGAGGAAAAGTTTTCTTCTATTGGAAATCCTATCTGCAAATATATAATTTTCAGATAATTGCCCGGTCACGGCAAAGGATACTGTACAGAAAGCCGGGATTTGTATAGGGGATTCTGTTTTCAGGGATACTATTAACAAATTTCATTTCATTGGCGGTATATTGGATCCAGCTGATGACAGAAAGGAAGGATATTTATGGAATATACATTTACAGTTGCAAATTTTGAAGAAGAGGTTCTGAATTCCGAACTGCCGGTACTGGTAGATTTCTATGCAGACTGGTGCAATCCCTGCAAAATGATGGCACCCGTCGTGGCAAAACTGGCAGAAGCCTATGCCGGCAAGGTAAAGGTGGGAAAAATCAATGTAGACGAGAACATGACCATTGCCCAGAAATACCGTGTTGCCAGCATCCCCAATTTTGTAGTATTCAAAGGGGGACAGCCGGTGGCAAATTTTGTCGGAGCTATGTCTGAGGCGGATTTCAGACAGAAGCTGGAGGCGGCAGTTCTGTAAAATAGAAAGTTAGTGCAATAATCCCCGTAGCCCGCATTGAGGGTAAGGCCATCAGACCCGCACGTGCTTTTAGCACGATTCGCTTGCGAAAGTAGAGCGTAACGGTACGTAAGCGAGGAAAGTACCCTCGCAATGCGTCCCTTGGGACGCTATGGTACTGACGTCTACTTAGAGTCTGCTGTTCTTACCCCCAATGTGGGCTACTGGTTTCCTGAAAATAGCATGAAAAGAATGGATTTAGTGGAAAAGGGTACTTTTTAATAGGAAAATATGAGCTTTTTCCTGAAAATGATCTGCTTTTGACTAAAATAGTGGAAATAACTTCTTTTTAAGACGAAAAATCCACTATATTACTTTACTTTAATATTTTTAGTGGAATCAGTAAACAGAACTCCCGGAGTGGCAGAAGACCCTCAGGCAGATGTCTGTCGGAGAGTGCTGATATTTGCTTAAGCAGTGGTGAGTAATCAGGGTGGAGCGAACACGATGTTCGCGACAGGCGGCCGGCGACATGGATGTCGCCTAGAGCCGTGCCCGTCCGCATGAAAAATACTTTATCCACTGCTTTAGCAAATTCGCACTCGGAGACCGATCTCTGCCTGAGGGTCTTCTGCCGCTCCGGGAGTTCGTCCGGTTTAAATTCACTAACTTTTTATTTTATTAACCTTTGACTTCTCCATGATTTTTTCTGATTTCCTATTGACATTTATGCGTATTATGCTATTATAAACATATGAACAGTGGTTCATATGAACGAACATAAAAACCAAATGCGAATCATTAGCATCTGGAAAACAAAAAATGCAAAGGGAAGAAAGAGGAGGATATTACTATGAAGAAAACTTACAAGATCGAGGTAGACTGTGCAGCATGTGCTCTGAAGATGGAAGATGCAGCAAAGAAAGTAGAGGGCGTTGCAGATGCAACTGTCAGCTTCATGACGCAGAAGATGAAAGTAGAATTCGCTGATGGCAGCGACGAGAAGGCTGTTATGGAGAATGTAGTAAAAGCCTGCAAGAGAGTAGAGGACGACTGCGAGATCTATTTATAAGGTGTCTCTCAGAAAAGAGGAAGTTATGACTAAGAAGCAGAAAAAAGTATTGATCCGCATTATTGTGGCAGCAGTACTGCTCATTATTTTACATTTTGTACCGTTAGAAGGGATCTGGCTGGGACTTTTGTATCTGATCCCTTATGCGGTGATCGGATATGACATTCTCAGAAAAGCAGTGCTTGGCATCCTGCACGGAGAAGTGTTTGATGAGAATTTCCTGATGGCAGTGGCTACCGTCGGTGCCATGGCATTGGGAGAGTACTCCGAGGGCGTGGCCGTTATGCTGTTTTACCAGATCGGTGAATTGTTCCAGGCGGTAGCTGTGGGCAAGAGCCGTCAGAACATCAGTGCTTTGATGGATATCCGTCCGGATTATGCCAATATTGAGACAGAGGACGGCAAATTAGAGCAGGTAGATCCCGACGACGTGGAGATCGGCACGGTCATCGTGGTCCGCCCCGGTGAAAAGGTGCCTATCGATGGTGTGGTAGCAGAAGGTACTTCCACCCTGAATACCAGTGCCCTGACCGGTGAAAGTGTTCCCAGAGAGATCACCGTAGATCAGGATGTGATCAGCGGCTGTGTAAACCTGACCGGACTTCTGAAGATCCGTACCACCAAGGAATTCGGAGAATCCACCGTATCCAAGATTCTGGATCTGGTAGAAAACTCCAGTATGAAAAAGTCCAAATCCGAGAATTTTATTACAAAGTTTGCAAGATACTATACCCCGGCGGTCTGCTACAGTGCCCTGGCACTGGCAATCCTGCCCCCGGTGATCAACCTGATCATGGGCAATCCCGCATCCTGGAGTACCTGGATCATTCGAGCCCTGACATTCCTGGTAATCAGCTGCCCCTGTGCACTGGTGATTTCCATTCCTTTAAGCTTTTTCGGAGGAATCGGAGCGGCAAGCGCCTGTGGTATTCTGGTAAAGGGATCCAATTATCTGGAGGCATTGTCCGAGACAAAGTACGTTGTATTTGATAAAACCGGAACCCTGACCAAAGGTGTGTTTGAAGTTACCGGAATTTATCCGGAGAAAGACTATACGGAAGAAGCATTGTTGGAATATGCCGCTTATGCGGAAAGCTATTCCAGCCATCCCATCAGTAAGAGTCTGAAGGCTGCTTACGGCAAAGAACTGGAGCCTTCCAGAGTCAGTGATGTGGAAGAAATCAGCGGACACGGCGTGATGGCAAAGGTGAACGGCAGGCAGGTGGCAGCCGGTAATGCGAAGCTGATGAAGAGCCTGAATCTGGCTTATACGGAAAACACCGGCGTAGGGACAGTGGTTCATGTAGCAGTGGATGGAAAGTATGCCGGATATATCCTGATCTCTGATGTGGTCAAGGACGGCGCCAAGGAGGCGATTCGCTCCCTGAAGAATTCCGGTGTGAAGAAGTGCGTTATGCTGACCGGTGACAGCAAAACAGTTGCAGAACATGTGGCAGGTGAGTTACAATTAGATGAAGTGCACAGTGAACTGCTTCCCGCAGATAAGGTAAACTGTGTAGAGAAATTGTTACAGGAAAAGACAGACAAAGAAAAACTGGCATTCGTCGGCGATGGCATTAATGATGCACCGGTTCTGTCAAGAGCAGATATCGGTATTGCCATGGGTGCGCTGGGATCCGATGCAGCCATTGAAGCAGCGGATATCGTACTGATGGATGATAATCCTGCCAAAATCGCTCTGGCCATGAAAATCTCCAGAAAATGCCTGCGCATTGTCTATGAGAACATTATCTTTGCACTGGCTGTCAAAGCCATCTGCCTGATCCTGGGAGCACTGGGTATCGCTAATATGTGGGTGGCAATCTTTGCGGATGTAGGAGTCATGGTACTGGCTGTTCTCAATGCGATCAGATGCCTGCAGGTAAAAGAATGAGAGAGATGTTTGAAGAAGTAACCAGACTGTGCGGGAACCCCGGGTTCCTGCACAGTGTTATGAAAAAATATCATTATGCCGAAGAAGATTATTCTACCATAAAGAACATGGCAGAACAGATGCTTCCCTGTCTGAAATCTGAAGCTGGATGGCAGGATTGTGATTTAGGAGAGACTTTTCCCGAAGGGGGACAGTCTTTTTTGGCTGTAGGCATTACTTTTGGGAAAGGGATCGATGAACTGCAGGAACAATACCTGAAGACCGGTCTTTTGACAGAAAGCTATATGATAGAAGTGTTGTCCAGTGAATTACTTTTGAAAAGTTACAGGTTATATACGGAGTGGATCACAGAACACCGGAATCTTCATGTAGCCAGATTATATTTCCCGGGATCGGCAATTTCTGATCTCAAAGCACCGGAAACAGGATCCGCAATGACATCGCTGCAGCAGTGGCTGCAATTGGAACAGCTTCCGGAGGTGCTGAAAAAACTGAATCTGCCCGTTACCTGTAATGAGGCCTACTGCATGATCCCGAAGAAGAGCGTTGTATTTTATGCTGCTCTGACACAGGACAGTGCTGTAAAATGTGCCGGAATCTGTCTGGACTGTGGCAGGAGAGACTGTCCAAACAGAATGGAAGAAAAAGAATCGTTCCCCCTTCATTTTGCGGACATGACGGATCGTCCGCTGTCTTATGGTTACCAGAAAATCTTTCAAAAACATTAACCGGTCAAAAATTGTGAAATCACCATGTTTGATCGGCAGTTTCAGACCATAGCGTACAATCTGAGGGAATATATTGCCCGAATTATTAAAATTCTGCAAAGCTTTTTCCAGACGGCTTGTAAGCAGAAAAAGAATATGATATGATGCAGACACTTTCAAAGAGGAAAGATATCGCATAGTGCGGTATCTTTTTTGTGTTTATGGCGGAACAGGTACGGATTCGTACAAAAAGGAGGCGGATTATGGAAGTATTTTTAGAGGTGATTGTGCAGCATAAAAAATATTATCCGGGATTTATGGAAAAAATCAGACAACAGCCGGGGGTCACATCCTGCTATCACGTCAGCGGAGAATATGATTTTCTCGTGAAAGCGGATGTGACCTCGGAAAAAGACCTGGACAGACTGGAACGCAGTGTGCGTAAGATCAACGGTGTCTACGGAGTACAGTCCGTATATGCATTACAGGAGATCATATAAGGAGAGCCTGAAAGGTCTCTTCCAGATTCAGCCTGCCGTACCCCCATTCCCGGTTGGGATAGGTAAGACCCGGCGTGCGTACGGCGCCGCGAATGAAATAACTGCGGATTTCCCGGCTTTCCGCCAGGCGGTTGTTGCCTTCGATGACAGCCCACTGGAAAAACTGTGCGACAGCACCGGCGGTGATGGCGGCCGCCAGACTGCTGCCGGTACGGCGGCCGCGGATCGTGGAGACATTGACCCCGGGAGCGGACAGATCCGGTCGGATCTGCCCGGTTCGGCCGAATCCTCTTCCGGATTCCGCATAAAAGCTGTTGTTCTCTGCATTATAAGTAGAAACGCTCATGACTTCAGGCGCCATGGAGGGCTCTGTCAGAGTCATAGAGGGATCGGGATTCAAAAAATAGACAGGGGCACTTAGGAATTCCGTAATAGGCAGCCACATATGAAAGCTTCCATTGTGCAGTCTTCCGATGGCTGAAATGCGGAAAGTCCAGATGCCGGGAGTAGGATCCCGGATGCGTATCAGAATCAGTTCTTCTCCGGAATTCTCTTCCACCAGGGTAGAGTCGATCGTGACTCTGCTTTTTTCATAAATAAGAGAATAAGTTATACTTTGCTGCAGGCCAAGCCGAAGCTCGGGAATATTTTCTCCGCCGGGCGTTCGCAGACTTAAATTAAATGCATCCGGCAGTGTGCCCCAGATTTCCAGCCAGAAACCGAGGCAGCCTTCACTGACCCGAATCTCCACGTCCCGGAAGGATCCTTCCGAAGTCAGCTCATTCAGCATTCCGTGATAATGGTGGGCTGCGTTTCCTTCATTGCCACCGCATACGATAGCTGCCCGGCTTCTGCGGATGGCGTAATAAGAAAGATATCTGGACAGCGAGGAACTGCCTGCATGATCCCCCTGATTCGTGCCGAGCCCCAGACAGATCACGACAGGACGCTCGAAAAGGCGTACAAAGGATTCGGCGTACTTAATGGCGAGCATAATGTCATTTTCCTGATAAGCAGGGACACCGTCCGGTACCAGATAAAAATTGCGGAGATACTGTTTACATTCTTTCAGCTTTACCACTACGATATCAGCATTTGGGGCGGCCCCAATATAAGGACTTCCCTGCCTTACAAGACTGCCGGCAGCTACTCCCGCCAGAACACTCCCGTGTCCGTTGGTATCCAGGGAAGGAACGATACTGTAGGGATCTTCGGACCGCAGGGCCCGGTTAATGTCTTCTCTGCGGTATTCGGAGCCGTATTTTAAACCATCGGGCGGGGTGCCGGTCTGGATCGTCTGATCCCAGAGCGCAAGGATGCGGCTGTTTCCGTTTTCATCCAGAAATGCCGGGTCACGATAATCAATGCCGGTATCAATGAAACAGAGAATAACCCCCTGCCCGGTGAGGTTCAAGGGTGGTCTCTGAACCTGGGTAATCCCACTGGCAATGAGAGCACCGGGGTCAAAAGGAGCTGCACCCGGAGTTTCACCGGAAGAAAGGGGGGCGGTATCGGAGGAGCCGGAAGGAGACAGTTGCATCAGACCATAGAGTTTCGGCATATTGTGATAGGGGAAAAAGTCGATCTCCGGGCTGCGGATCCCAAGACCGCTCAGATACAGAATCAAAAATTCTTCGCCGATCGTTTCATAACAATCCGTTTCATCCCGTAAAAATTCCGAGTCAGAAAAGTCAGTGATGATATCGTAGGTGTCTTCAGACAGAATCATTTCCTTACAGTCCATATGTCATACTCCGGAGAAACAGTCTCGTTTATACTATGAGAAAAGGGCGGTTTTGTTGCATAATCCACCATATAATGATAAAATAAAGTGTTATTACAGTAATAAAGATAAGGAGCGGCGCACATGGAACTGATACAAAAAATGAAAGCGCTACAGATAGGAAAAAGAAAGGCATTTCGGAGGATGTTGATCATAGAAGGCATCCTGATCCTTTTGGGAATCGTGGGACTGTTTGGGAAAAATGCCGTTTACGAATATCCTTCGGAGGGCATGGCAGTGGAACTGGGTACTTATCAGCAGAATTTTCAGATAGAAAACCTGTCTCTGAAACCCGGTGTATATCGTGTCCAGATGCATTATGATACGGACACCAATATGAAAAATTTCTGTAATGTGGAAGATGATACGCTGGAATATCGTATGCTCCGAAGCAGCGGGGAACATTTTTATCAGGGATTACATGAGACGGATTTCCAGATCTGGTTGTTACAGAAGACGGATCATCTGCGAGTAACCGTTACCTATGGTGAAGAGGGCAGTTATACCATAACCGGTCTGACCATCCGGGAGACGAACGGCCTGGCGGCTGTTTTATTGTGCTGTATTTTGTTTTTCTCATTGCTGGCAGACCTTTTGTATCTGTATGCACAGTATGACAAAGCGTACGGAATCAGTATTGCCACAAAGGGAATCCATTTCGGTCTGGCACTGCTTTTGTTATTCAGTTCCCTGCCGCTGATGCAGGATATGATACTTTCCAGCGGTGATCTGGGATATCATATGCTGCGTATGATGGGAGTCAAGGACGGCATTCTGTCAGGGCAGTTCCCTGTGAGGATTGCACCAAAGTGGCAGCAGGGATATGGTTATGCTTCGTCTATTTTTTACGGAGAAACACTGATTTATGTAGGTTCTCTGATCCGTCTGATCGGATTTTCCTATATTACAAGTTACCGTTTATTTATTTTGTTTATTAATGCATTGACAATTCTGATAGCATATCATAGCTTTCGGAAGATTTTTGAAGATCGTTATATCGGTCTGCTGTGCACGATGCTGTATACGCTGTCCGTATACCGTATCTCCAAGACGTTTATCTGCGGATCTCTGGGAGAGACATTTGGTATTTTGTTCCTGCCGCTGATCGCCTATGGATTTTACCGCATATTTACGCAGGACATTACAGATAAGGAGTACCGTTTTTCCTGGATCCCGCTTACCGTGGCATTTACGGGACTGGTACAGTCCCATCTTCTGACCGGCGAGCAGGTGGGAGCCTTTACGATATTGCTGTGTCTGATTTTGTGGAAGAGAGTATTCCGGAAGCAGACGTTTCTGTCCCTGGCAAAAACAGTTATCTACAGTGTACTTCTGAGTGCCTGGTTTCTGGTGCCGTTTGCGGATTATATGCTGCGGGGAGATTTCGTGATCCAGCATGTGTCCGGCAGAACCATCCAGTATAGAGGCCTGTATCCGGCGCATTTGTTGTTCACATTTTTCCGCAATGGCAGTAATGTATTCTATTCGGATAACGGCATGGTGGACAGTCAGCCCATGGGACTGGGAATTGCACTGGTAGTAACACTGATCCTCTGGTGCGGCATGCTCTTTTTCCGTAGGACGACCCATCTTCGGAAAGAAGAAAAGGCACTGGGGAAAATTGCCGGAGCTTTCGCTTTTTTATCCCTGTGGATGACGTTATCTGTTTTCCCCTGGGATAAAATTCAGAGTATTAACGAGATTACGGCAACACTGGTATCCAGCATCCAGTTCCCCAATCGATTCCTGACCATTGCAACGGTGTGCATTGTGTTGCTGGCAGGTGTCATTGCGAAAGAAATCAAAGGACAGTATGAAACAAAAGGCCTGCAGATTTATTTTGCAGCTATGGTTGTCATGACCATCTGCAGTGGGATGTACTTAATGAATGACATGCTGCAGACAACGGATGTTTACAGAATCTATGATGAGAAGGGAATGGGCAGCGGCTACATAGCCGGTGCAGAATATCTTCCCTATGGTGCTGACGCTTCCCAGTTCTGGACACATGATCCTTATGCTGGAGAAAACGTGGAAATTACGGATTACCAGAAAGATGGTATCGTAATAGAGATGAACTGCAGGAACCATGGCGAAAACACAGAAACAGTAGAATTGCCTTTGCTATATTATTATGGATATCGTGCCTATGATAAGGCTTCCGGACAGGAACTTACCATTACCACCAGTGATAATTTTGCAGTATGTGTAGAAGTTCCGGCAGGATATGAGGGAACCGTTCATGTAGCATTTTACAGCCCCTGGTACTGGAGAGTGGCAGAAATTGTCAGTGTACTGAGCTTTGTTGTATTGACAGTGGGCGTGATACTGGAAAAGAAACGGGAGAGGAAACAGGCATGAAGAAAAAAGAAAAAGAGATGATGCGGGGAGAAGAGAAGAATTTCTGGTGTCTGCTTGGAATTTTCCTGGTGACAGCATTGCCGTTGTTTACAAATTATTGCCTGAATTCTTCGGAAGTACCGTATCAGCTGGTGCGCATTGAGGAACTGAAAAATAGTCTGAATGCGGGAATCTTCCAGATCGCAATGCCGGTGAACTGGCAGTATGAACACGGTACGGCAGGACTGGACGGCAATCTGTTCTGGATGTTGCCGGCAATCCTGAGAAAACTGGGATTTCCGATAGAAAGAGCCTATCGTGGGTTTGTTGTGTGTATTTGTGCCGTAACGGTTGGATGTTCCTATACAGTGTTCCGTAGAATTTTTCAGGATGAGAAGCTGGGAATTTTCGGATGTATGTTATATAGTTGGACACCCTGGTACCTGGATACTTTATATGGGAGAGCTGCTATCGGAGAAGCATTGGGATATGCCTTTTTGCCTATCGTATTACTGTTTCTGGCGGACAGGCCGGAACAGGAAGACAGAAAAATCCCGCAGTGGCTGCTTCTTACAGTGGGAATTTCACTGCTTTTGCAGTCTTCCTTTGCAGTATTTCTCATAGGAATGTTCCTGCTTGTATTTGGATGTGTCTATGAGCGTAAGAGAATGCTGGACCGAAAGGGAATCCTGACACTGGGAAAGGCAGCAGCAGCCACATTGATCGTGAATTTCTGGTATTTGCTGCCCTTGTTCAGATATCTGATCGCCTACCGTGATGTGGTGAAACTTGTGGGCAGTCGTCCTTTTCAGGAGAAAGGGGTTTACCTGCTGCATTATCTGATGATATTTTTCCAACCGGGAGCTGCCTATGATTACCGGGAAAAAGGATTCCAAGACAGTGCGGCGGTGGGCATTGGCCCGGCGATCATGGCGCTGCTGTTTTTGTTCCTGTGGCTGGAGTTCAGTGGCCAGCTGCGTATGGACAGCCTCAAAAAGCAAAAATATGGCATGAGCAAAGGTTTATTTGCGTTCGGCGTAGTGGGGATGGTGCTCAGTCTCGGAAGTTTTCCCTGGGATCTGTTGCGCAGTAACGCAGTATTTCAGGTGTTGACCTTCAGCATGCAATCTCCGGTGATCTTCATGCTCCCGGCAATTTGCGGATATGTCCTGCTGGGGTGTTATCTGATTCGTTTTTATCAACAGAACAAATCATCGGCGGCGACAGCAGTTTTGAAGATTTCGGTGGCAGCTGCAGCGTTTGTAAGTGCACAATATCTGGTCAATGGTCTGCTTTTGAACAGAGCACCATTATGGGTGCGTGAGAGTGAAGACCTGGCGGATGTAGTTCTGATAGAGGCACCGCAGCTTCAGCTTGGTGCGGCAAGTGGAAAAATAGAATGGAGCGCAGTAGTTTTGAGCGCATGCAGCCTGCTTGCAATCCTGGGTTATTATATGACCGGCCGGTCAAAAAAGCAAAAGAATGATATCCGGAAGGGGGCAAGGTAACGAATGCATCTGTGGAGACAATCTGAAATTATGAAAAATAAAAAGTTCCGGGTGCTGTTGCTTCTGGAGGTTATACTTTTACTGGTGTTTCTGACCGGCAGCCTTCGTGGGGATCGGGAAGTAGCTTCCATGGCGGATATGCAGGTGACTGCAGCGGATGGCACCACTCGGGAAGAGACGGGATACACCATTGACAGTTCTACCGGAATCAGTGGTCCCTGGCTGACATTGGAAGGTTTTTCCCTGAAACCGGGCCTTTATTGTTATTATGTAAGTTATGAGACAGAGGATAATGGAGAAAATAAAATAAATATTCACAGCAACGGCGGAATCTACAAGGAATTGCTGGTGAACGAACTGTCTCTGTATTCGGGTATCAAAGAAGCCTCCTGCCAGATCTATGTGACCAATAAACTGGATGATGATCAGGTGAATATGACGGTAGATTATTACGGCACAGGAAAGCTTACGATCCATGATATCAGACTGGTGCGGACAGCAGGAGCTTTCAGAATGCTGTTTGTAATAACACTGTTGTTGTCCGGTATCGTAGATTTTCTTGTGATGTTGTATGTTTATATGGGAAAACATACTTTGCCACTGGAGAAAAAACTGGTATATTTTGGAATTCCGGCACTGGCACTTTTGTCTTCGCTGCCACTGTTTGTAGATTACATTATGGTGGGAGCGGATCTGGGATTCCATATCCTGCGTATTGAATTTCTGGCGCAGAGCCTGGCACAGGGAATTTTCCCTACGCGGGTCGAACCTATGTGGCTGTACGGGCACGGCTATGCCAATTCTCTGTTTTATTGTGACACGTTCCTGACGATTCCGGCAATTCTCAGACTGATCGGCTTTCCTATGAGTGTGTCCTACGGCGGTTACATTTTCCTGGTGAACCTTGCAACGGCAGTGATTGCTTATCTGAGTTTTAAAGGAATCTTCCGTAACCGGATCATGGGAATGTTCGGCAGTATGCTGTATACGCTGGCACCGTACCGTGTTTACAACATTTATAACCGCAGCGCAGTGGGAGAGTACACAGCGATGATATTCCTGCCGCTGTTGTGCTATGGGTTTTATATGATCTTCACAGAAGATACGGAGAAAAAGGAATATCGGCATTACTGGCTGTTGCTGGTGTTGGGATTTTCCGGGATTATTCAGAGCCATGTGCTGAGCTGTGAAATTGCAGGTGCATTCACGATTCTTTTGTGTCTGTTGTGTATCCGGAAGGTATTCCGGAAGAGAACCTTTATTGAACTGGTGAAGGTCGTTGTGGGGACTGTGCTGGCTAATCTCTGGTTCCTGCTGCCAATGCTGGACATGATGCTGGCGGATCAGTACCGCTATTCCAACAATACCGGTGTGTATATTCAGGACAGAGGAATCCTTGGAGCACAGATTCTTTTTACCATGCAGAATGCGGGTGACAATTCCCGGTTCCAGGAATATGGAATGCTGGGAACGGAGCCTATCTATGTGGGCGTGGCAGCACTGCTGGGCATCATTGTATATTTTGCAATCCGCAGACAGGAACAGGCTAATGACACGGCTCATGATAAAGCAGCAATGGCAGCTTTTATTCTGGGAACTGCAGCAATACTGGTAAGCACTTATTATTTCCCCTGGGATGCTATGAAAGAACGGAGTTCCGTACTGGGAGCACTGGCTTCGATGATTCAGTTTCCTACAAGACTGACCACCATTGCAGCAATTGCGATGACTATGGTAGCCTGTACCGCAGGATATTGGGTGCTTCGGAGAAAAGAAGAAATTTTCAGAAATGTATTTTTCATAACTGTGTGCGGAGCCTGCATTTTCTTCTCCATGTTTCAGACCAACGACCTGTTGCAGACAAGAGAAGGAATGCTGCGGATCTACTCTATGGCGTCCATGGGACATTCCGGAATTCTGGGAGCAGAATATCTGCCGTTGGATGTGGATTGGAATTTTTATTACCATGATGCCTGGGCATCTGAAGGTGTCAGTGTGGAGAACTTTGAAAAAGAGAATCTTGATACCCTGACAACAGTGACCACTACAGCAGGATCGGGAGAGTATTATATTGATCTGCCAATGCTTCTGTACAAGGGATATCATGCCAAAGATGTGACGACCGGTGAGAAATTCCAGATCACCAGGGGAGAAAACGGACATGTACGGGCAATTCTGCCGGCGGGTTATCAGGGAACTGTGAAAGTATGGTATTCCGGTATGTGGTACTGGCGTGTGGCGGAAGTGGTAAGCCTTCTGTTCTGGGTGGCAGTGATCACCGGAAAGGTTGTACAGTGGAAGAAACTGCCCAAAAGTAATAGTACGAGCAAAATGTGAGCGCTGAAAGAGCGGTTTTGCGAATGAAGTGTTAAATATAATATGATGCCAGGGTCAAAAGGTCTAAGCCCACATGAGCTTGCTCATAAGTGGGTG
>OQVS01000108.1_pt1 | contig 43758 bp, 36 predicted proteins | sample 1691601 | NCBI WGS metagenome assembly OQVS01 (sample SAMN03418268, study PRJEB22391) | human gut metagenome | biome: human-gut; feature: organic feature; material: feces | host: Homo sapiens | place: Tanzania | collected 2013-01 | reverse complement strand
TTCAAAATTTTTTTTGAAAATTCCTTTTTTTATTTACTCGCGGTTGGGGGGGGGGGCATTGTATTATTAGCTTATCTAAATTTTAAGCGTTTTTTGTCCTTTTAAATTCAAATTTTTGATTAAAAGTTTGAATTTTAGGCGCAAAGGGCTTCAAAATTTAGAAATTCATCTTAAAGGAACTCTTATGAGTAAGAACAAAATTGCGTTAAGCCTTGCAGTGGCTGGGATTTTAGGTGCTAGCAGCGCGCTAGCTGAGACGGACGGAGCTTTTGTGGGGCTTCAAGCAGGATACGGCGGCTTGAAACTCAAAATGGAAAGCGAGTATAACGATGGAGCGGGCTTTGTCGAAAAAGACAGCAACTCCATCAGCGCTGGCGGCTTTCGCTACGGCTTTGTGGCTGGTTACAAGCAGTTTTTCACGCCTGAATTTGGCGCAAGGTATTATGCGAGCTTTGATTTAGGCACGGACTACAAAAAGGACATTACCGATGCGTATGGCGACAAAACCACTATCAAGGTGAATTCCTACAATATCACCGCAAACGCTGATGCGCTCTACAACTTCATATCAAGCAACGACTTGGATTTGGGGGCGTTTTTAGGGCTAAGCCTTGGCTATGCGCACCACACCGTCAAAGTCGAAGTGCAAGGTGCTACCGAGAAAAACCCAGACATTAAGCCAAGCGGCTTTGACTTGGGGATAAACTTTGGCTTGCGCACAAATATCGCCCAAAACCACGGCATAGAGCTTTACAGCCGTTTTGGTGTGCTGCAACAAAAGAAAGAACTCAAAAACACTTATGAAGGCGGCTACTCTGACACGCAAACCTACAAGGCACAACAGCCTTATCAAGTGGGCTTGCGTTATACTTTTAGCTTTTGAAAGCTGGGTGAAAGCTGAATGGCTTTGCTTGCTTGCTTTGAACGATGAATGAAAGTTTGCTTTGAAGCTAGGTGCAAATGACGAATTTTTGCTTTAAATGATGAGTGAGAGCTGAACGGGCTCTTGTTTTGAGTGATGAGTGAATTTTCGCTTTGAAAGTTGAGCGAACTTTCTCTTTGAGTGAATTTTTGCTTTGAAAGCTGGGCAAATTTTTGCTTTTGAACGACAAGTAAAAATGATGAATTTTTACTTTGAGTGATGAGTGAAAACCGAGCGAGCCAGCTTTGCTTTCGTTTGAAACGGAGCAAACAAACTAACTTCGCCTGCTTGGGGCGATGAATTTAGGCAAAGGCTTGAATTTATAGCACTTCAAGCGGGTTATCTCTTTCTTTGAAGTATCCAAATTTACCTTGATTTGGATACTTTGCGTGGTTTTTGTATTTTTGAAATTTTTATCTCTTTGCTTTCTCTCTTTGTTTATTTGTGGCATTTTGTATTTTTCAAAATCTCCTAATTTGTGTCTTTGGGTGCTTTTGAATTTATGTTGTAGTGTCGTTTGTTTATTACGAGTAGAACCCAAATGACAAAATGTGCCGTCATTGTGAGCCGTTTTCACAGAAACGGCGTGGCAATATCTAAGAAAAAATAGCATTTTACTACTAAAATTCAAACAAAGCTCTAAATTTTGCCATACCAATTTGTCTTGTCATACTGAGCGTAGTGAAGTATCCATAAATTCAAAGTGCGATTTTAGTGCTTTAAGACATATCTTAAATTCTTTGGATTTTTCGCTAACGCTCAAAATGACAAAATTCGCCGTTCTTTGCAAGTGGATTTTTTGTTACAGCTCTTGCACCTTGCAGCAACCCGTTGGGTCGCTTTGTGCTAACGCACTTTGCTCAAAATGACAAAATGCCGTCTTTGTGAGTAGTTTTTGCAAAAACGGCGTGGCGAATTCAGCATTTACCCTTGAATTTTGGAAGTTTTTTGTAGTAAAATTTGCTGTTTTTATCGAAAATATCCTCGCCCAAAGCCTCCATTTCCTCGTAAAGTTCGATTTTAAATTTCACCCTTTCAAGCGAATTTTGCAGGGTTTTTAAGTGCTGTTCGATTTTGCTTTGCTGGCGTTGCAAAAGCCTTTTGCGCTCGCTAGCCGTGTCCTTGCCTAGCGCAAAAAGATAAAGATAGCGGCGAATGTCCTCTATACTCATATCCAAACTCCGCAAACACTCTATCCACTGCGCCCACTCGACATCACTTTGCGCAAAATAGCGCGTGCCGTGTTCGCTTAGCTGGGTGAAAGGGAAAAGCCCTTGCTCGCCCAAAAGCGCAGCGTGCGCGATGCAATGCCCGTTTGCCTTTCTACATCGATGATAGTGTAACTCATTTGTGTCCTTTCTGTCGCCTTTTGCGCGTAAATTTACACGCAAAAGGTGTTTGATTTTGTCCGCTTAAAGCCTTAAAATTTCGACTTTTTTATGTCGATGACATAGCGGAATTTCGCCTTGCCTGTGGTGAGTTTTTCGTAGGCTTCATCTATCTTATCGGCTGTGATGATTTCAGTTTCTGGGTAAATGCCGTGAGCTAGCGAAAAGTCAAGCATTTCTTGTGTCTCTTTCATACCGCCGATGATAGAGCCATACACGCGGCGGTGTCCTGCAAAAACAAGCGAGTTTATCGCGATTTGTGGCATCACCTCAGCAGGCGGAAGCCCTACTATGCAAAACTCTCCGCCATAACTAAGCAGCCGCACATAGTCCATAGGCTCATAGGCGGTTGGGATTGTGGAGATGATTAAGTCAAAGCGTTCTTTTACTTCGCTCAGTTTGTCTGTGGTGTAAAGTGCCTTGACGCCAAGTTTTAAGGCGTCTTGCTCTTTATTTTTGTTGCGCGCAAAAACGAAAACCTCAGCGCCCATTTTCAGCGCGTATTTTACCGCCATCACGCCAAGCCCGCCAAAGCCCGCAACGCCCACCTTTTTGCCCGCGCTCACCTTGCTAAATTTAAGCGGCGAATAAGTCGTAATGCCCGCGCACAAAAGCGGTGCTACCTTGTCAAGCGGGGCGTTTTGCGGCACGGTTACGGCAAAGTCCTCGCTTACGACAAGGTTGTCGCTGTAACCGCCGTAAGTTGGGGCGTTATCGTGGAAGCAGTCCTTGCAGTTGTAGGTGAAAACGGTGTTTTGGCAAAACTGCTCGTTGCTTGCCTTGCACGCCTCGCACTTGCCGCACGAATTCACCATACAACCAACGCCCGCATAATCGCCCACTTTGAATTTGCTCACCTTGCTCCCTACGGCGATGACGCGCCCTGCGATTTCGTGTCCTGGCACCATAGGGTAAATGCCCTCGCCCCACTCGCTTCTTGCGCTGTGAATGTCGCTGTGGCAAATGCCCGCAAACAAAATCTCCATCAAAATGTCGCGCTCGCCAAGTGCGTGGCGCGTGAATTTGTAGGGCGTAAATTTAGCGTTTTTATCCGCCACCGCGTAGCCTTTTGCGGCGATTTTCGCACCGCTTTTTGCTTGTGAAATATACTCTTGCATAAATGCTCCTTTGTGTGAATTTAAGGCTCATTTTGGCTTGTAAATCGTTGATATTTAACGCTTTTTCGCATTTCTTTGCATTTTGCGCCCACATAAAAACGGATTTTACTCCAAAATTTCGCCTTGTTTTTGTTTTGTTATTATAAAGCATTACACCTAGTGTTTGTCAAGGGGAAAATTTAAAAATTTGCAAAAAATTTAAAAAATTTATAAAAATTCATAAATTCCACTTCAAAATTCATCAACCTTTCACTCAAATTCGCAAATTTCTGCCCTTAAATTCAGCTTGATTTAAGTTTATGTGAGCTAGAATTTGCGCTTGCAAAGGCTATTTAAAGACTTCATCACGCTTTTTGCTCGCTTAAAGCCTTGTGCTGCAAATATGCTAAAATGCAAACATTTGAGCTGAATTTAAGCAATGAAAGGCAAGTTGTATAGGATTAAAGACAAATGAGCTTACACATAACATACGCGCAAGATGACGATGGCAGGTTGCAGCTGTATTTTTCTAGCCCCAAAAAAGAAAGGTTAGATGATAAATTTATCGTGGATTTTGGCGAGGTCAGCACAGGGGTTGTTGTCGAAAATTTTGACGACACCATAGGTTGGAATAACAGCCTTGAAAAGCTCTACCTTGACGAGCCGCAGCGCATACTCACCTCATCTCAACCCAAAAAATACAAGCCTTGCATTTTCGAGATAAATCCAAACGCCAACACTTGTGAATTTCGCGTGTTTGTCTCATCAGAACAAAACAATTTTGATGAGCTGATTTTCTCTTGTCAAACCACAAAGCGCGAAATCATTGAGCAGCTTTATGCTAAACTCATCGCCTTTGCTAAAAGTCCAGCCTTTAAAAAATCTTGCAAAGCCCGCCACAAAGTGCTTTTAAGCTACACAAATCCCACACTTGAAAACTACCTCAAAGATGAATTTGCACTTCGCACAAGTGTCGCCAAATGCCCACATTGCGGGCAAAAAATACCCGTGCATACTTTGTATGATATGCTTGATAAAGCCTACGCGCTCATCAAACAAAATACAAAATTTATGAATTTTTTAGAGCAAATCGGCGAAAATATCAACACCATAGGCATAATGCAAAACCACCAAAGGACAGCACAAGCAAACGACAAATATCATCATCAAGATTATCGTGTAGTCAAAGAGTGCGATGAAAACGGAATTTTCATCTGTTTTAGCGAGGATTTTGAGCGCATTGAGGGCGTGGAGCTTGAAAGGGATTTTTTTCGCTTGGAGTATCAAAATTTCGGCTTTGGTGCTGTGCGTTGCCAAAAAATGCGCGATGAGCTGAGTTATGATGAAAAAATCGCCCTTGTCAAGCAGTTTTTCGCTTGTTTTTGGAGTGATGATAGCGCATTGTGCGAGTATATGGGTGATGGCAAATGCGTATTTGCCTTGAAAGCGGGCAAATCGTGGAAAGAAAGCTATGATACATTTGCCCGCTTTACCCTGCACCAGCTTAAAGACGAGTATCACAAACAAAACGGCAAGCTCAACTACATACATTTGCAACTCATCAAGCCAGAGCCTATAAACGCTTTTAATTCTCTATGGCTTAACCAAAAAGTCATTATGGTAATGGCGGATTACACGAGCTTTTTGTGCTTTGATGGCTGTGATTTTACGAGCTTTGACGGCTTAAAGGCTTGTCAGCACCTTGTAAAAAGCGAGCTTGAAAGCGATTTTAAGGCTTGGATACTTGAATTTGACGAATTTTTTCTCTCAAATACCGCTGATTTGGACTGGGAGGAATTTAACGAGCGTGGATTAGTGCTAGCAAGGCGTTTGCAAGATGAAATCAAAGCAGATTATATCGTGCTGTATGCTCGCTCACACGATGAAATCGTAGGCAGTGCCGATGAGCAAGGCGAGCTTATGGAGTTTGATGAGCGAAAATTAAGTTTGCGCGTTAAGGCAGATAAAGACGGCACGGGCGTTTGGCGTTTGCAAAAGCCTTTGCAATACCACACAAACGAGCCTTGCGAGCTTTCTACACTTGGCATATCGCAAGATTTGCAAAACAAACTCACGCGCTGGCAAGGTAAATTTCGCACTCAAAACTCTCCACAAGCGCGAAAAGAGCAGCACAAAGAGGGCTTTAAGCTCGCTCAAAGGCTCAAAAATGAGCTGCAAGATAGGGCTTATGTCGAATTTGAAGGGGCGCACAGGTGCATTTTATGCGAAAGAAAGCCATAAACCCAAACGCCCCGTTTTGCAAACTTTTTCTATGTTCCGCAGTTTGTTGTTTGTAGGATACTTCGCTGCGTTTAGCATAAAGGAATTTACATTGCGAGCCGTTTTCGCAAAAACGGCGTGGCAAGCAAAAAAAACCTTTGAAGAGGTTGCTTTGGGACTTGCCTACTTTTGAGGCTCAAAAAAGGCGGAGATACTCTCTCCGCCTTTTTTTTGTGCGTGAAATTTTTGTCATACTTTTGCTATAAATCAAATCCTTAAATTTTTTGATATACTGACAAATTCCTTGTCATACTTATAAATTTTTGTCATACTGACTTTTTTGTTGTCATACTGAGCGTAGCAAAGTATCCATAAATTTAAAGCGCAATTTTAGTGCTTTAAGGCGTGGATTTTTTACCTTAATTTAAAGTGTATCTTAAATTTCTTTGGATTTTTCGCTCGTTTTACTCACTCAAAATGACAATGTTTTGCCGTCTTTGCAAGTGGATTTTTTGCTGCGGCTACGCTATGATAACAAACTTGCAAGCCACTTAGTCGCCTTTTTGCAAAAATTTAAAAAATTCAAAGAATTTTTAAGAAATTCTTTGAATTTTCCGCAATTTTCCACAAAATTTTCAAACACTTTTCACAAATTCTCGTAAAATGCTCAAACACTTTCACAAAAATTCGCAAAGTTCTCAAACAACTCTTGCAAAATTAGAGCAAATTTCCCGCAAAAGTTCGCTCAATTAACAAAACTCACTCACAAAAAGCTCACTCAATCAACAAAACTCGCTCAACAAAATTTCGCCTAAAAAGCTCGCTCAAAAGCCTACTGCAAGAGCTGCATTACATACTGCTGGCTGGTGTTTGCCTGCGCCATCGCGTAAGAGCCACTTTGGGCTAAAATGTTGTATTTTGAGAAATTCGCGCTTTCCTCAGCAAAATCCACATCTCTTATGATACTTTCGGCGGATTTGACATTGACTTGGGTTACGGTTATGTTGTTAAGCGTGCTTTGGATTTGCTGTTGGGCTGAGCCTATGTCTGCCCTTGTTTGGTCTAAATTCAAAATCGCCGTTTCGCTCACATCCATTACCGCCATCGCGCCTTTGAGTGTGGTTACGCCTGAGGTTCTGTCGATGATGAAAAGTGCGGTTGAGCCTGTTTTCATCGGGGCAAATTGCGATTTACCAGAGCCAGCACTAAACCCAGAGCCAGCCGAGGTATTATAAGCTTTTGAATAAGCTGCTGCCGCGCTTACAAAAACAAATTTATCCGCTAAATGCGCGGAGTATTGATGTCCTGAGCCTATGCTGTATCCGCTACCAGCTGAAAAGCCACTTCCAGCACCTGCCATCCAAGTGCTTAGACTTGAAAAACCTGTGATAATATATTTACTTCCACCGGGGTAAGCAAAAAAGCCCAAAGCATCGGCGTTGTTGCCCTCTATCCTGCCTTTGGTGTCTCTTAATGATAAGGATTGTTGAGAAACAAAGGCTGGGCTTATAAAGCCAAAATTGCCTGTGCCTGAAATGGGAACATCTTGTCCGTTGTTTCGCACCAAATGCAAGCGTCCAAAATTTACTTTTTGTTTAGCCACTATGCCAGAGCCTACACCTGGGTCGCCTCCGATAACTATGCCGCGCCCATCGGCTGAATTTAAGATGAGTTTGCCGTTAGCATCCCTTGCAGCCTCCACGCCTGTGGTGTCTTTGACGGCGTTTATGGCTTGGACTAATTGCCCGTTTTTGTCCGCATCTTGATACTCAATCTGCCCGATAATCACGCCATTTATCGAAAAATCTCTGCTTGTCGTGCCTCGTTTTATCTCATACACTCCATAAGTTTGCACGGTGTGAGTGGCGCGCACGCCTGTGCGGTCGCTTACGCGGTTGATTTCTTCTGTCAAAGCGCCCAAGCCTGTGCCTACGCTGTAAGATATGGTAACTTCGGCAAATTTAAAGTCCTCCACGCCGTTGTAGTTTTTGATGACCATATTTACAAGACCAGAGGCGGTAACATTTGCGCCCGTTTCAAAGCGCGTAACGCCGATTTTAGAGCTCATAGTCGGTCCTATGCTCGTTTTTACCGTGGTGTTGGAGCGGTCGCCGATTTGATACTCTTGGTTGATATAGCCACCACTTAAAAGCTGCTTGCCGTTAAAGCTCGTGGAGTTGGCTATGTTGTCAAGCTCTTCCATAAGGCGATTTATGTCTGCTTGGAGCATATTTCGCGTTTTGGTGCTTTGCCCGTCTTGTGCCGCGCTGATAGCCTTTTGCTTGATGCTATCAAGGATATTGACTTGCTCTTCGATAGCCTTGTCCGCGACAGTTAAAACGCTCATCGCTTCGTTGCCGTTGTCTATGGCTTGTTTGAGTGAAGAAGCTTGTGTCCTAAGCTGGTCGGCTATGGCAAGCCCTGAGGCGTTGTCTTTTGCCCAATTTATCCGCAAGCCTGACGAGAGCCGTTCTAGCGAGGTGTCAAGTGCTGCGGAGTTGTTGTAGAGGTTGTTGTGCGCACGCAATGCGCCGATATTTGTATTTATCCTTAAACCCATAGTGGTTCCTTTTCAAAAGTATTGCTTAAAAGCCTTTAAGCAAAATGCGTTCCAAAAATTTTTTTATATGCTAAATTTTAGTGTTTTTTAGATATAATGGCGTGTAAATTTAAGGTGTGGAGCGTGTAATGGCGGCTGAGGACCAAGAAAAAACCGAAGAACCCACGAGTAAAAAGATAGAAGATGCCCGCAAGGACGGCAATGTCCCCAAATCCCAAGACGCTGCTGCTGTGGTAACGCTCATCGTTGCCTTTATCGTGGTGCTTTTTGCCATAGGCTTTGTGAGCGAGCGCATAAGCAACCTTTATCGCTATTATCAAAGTTTCATCGGCGTGGAGCTTGACTTAAAAATGCTGCACGCCATAGCCATAAAAACGATGATTGAGATAGTTATAATGCTTTTGCCCATCGTTGTGAGCATTATGATAGCGGGCGTTTTGGGAAATTTAATGCAGTTTGGCTTTATCTTTACCACTAAGCCCATCACGCCAGACATAAACAAAATCAACCCCATCAAAGGGCTAGCGAACCTTTTTTCGCTCAAAAAACTTGTCGAAGCCTTTAAAATAATCCTCAAAGTAAGCATAGTCTTTGGCATAGCACTTTTTTTCTTGCTCGGCTTTATGAAAGAGTTGCCAAGAGTTGAGCTTTTCGGCATAGGCGACCAGCTTGCGTGGTTTAAAGAAAAGGCTATTATTTTAGCGGCTGTGGTTATCATCGCCTTTATTTTCATCGGTATCATCGACATTTTAATCGTGCGTTTTCAATACTTTAAATCCTTGCGAATGAGCAAACAAGAAGTGCGCGATGAGTGGAAACAAATGGAAGGCGACCCGCAGGTAAAGGCTCGCATTCGCCGCTTGCAGCAAGAAGCCGCACGCCGCAGAATGGTCCAAGATGTCGCCGCCGCTGATGTCGTCATCACCAACCCCACGCATTATGCCGTGGCTTTGCGCTATGACAACACCAAAGAAGCCGCTCCAAAAGTGCTGGCAAAGGGCGTGGATTTTTTAGCCTTGCGTATCAAGGAAGTGGCACTTGAACACCAAGTAGCCATTGTCGAAAACCCAAGCCTTGCACGCGAACTTTACGCTAAATGCGATGTGGGGCAGCTTATCCCAAGAGAGCTTTTTATGGCTGTGGCTGAGGTGTTAAGCTTCGTTTATACCTCAAACCGCAAAAAATTCGCAAGCCGTTTGAAAGAGTAGTTGCAACGCCACTTTGGAAAGAGTTTTCATCACGCTGCTTGAAAAAGTAGTTATAATGCCATTTGAAAGAGTTGTCATCGTGTAATTTAAAAAAATAGTTGTTGTGTTATTTAAAAGAGCAATCATAACGCTACTTGGAAAGAGCTTTCATAACGCCGCTTGAAAAAGTAGTTATAATGCCATTTGAAAGAGTAATTATAACGCTACTTGACAAAGTAGTCGTTACGCCATTTAAAAAGTTGTCATCGTGCCGTTTTTGTGAAAAATAGCTCGCAATGACGGCGGGGGTTTTTGAGAGTTTTTGAGAGGTTTTTTGAGACTTTGGTGGGTGGTGGAATTTTTTTGGAGTGGGCTTGGGTTTTGGCAGTAGGCTGATTTTTGTTTTTTGGTTGAATTTAGGGGTGGCTTTGGGGTTTTTGCGGGAATTTTTGTTTTTGATGAGCAAAAGCAAGAAAATTAAGGCAAAAATTCAAATTTTTATCAAATTTGTATGAATTTTCAGCATTTTGGAATGAAATTTGCTTGCAAAGGCGTAGCAGTGTTGATTTTTGAAGCTTAAAGAAAAGATTTAGATGACGATAAATGCGAATTACGCAAACACAAACACCTATACAACAGCGACAAGCTGGGGTTTTGGCAACGCAAATGCGAGTCAAAAAGACACCCAAGCGACAAGCAACACTTACTTGACCCCTGAAAATTCCACTACCACGAGCTTTATGAGTGAATTTGGCTTTCGTATAAACGAGCGGGGCATTTTTGACAAGGAATTCAACAAGGCTGCAAATCTACCAGAGTCCTATGAAATCAACATTAAAAGCGTGCAAAGCATAGCAAAAGTGCTAGCAAATGATGAAAGTAGCGCAAGCAAACTTGATATGCCCGAGCTTATAAGCAGGTATTTCAGCACTTTGCGCTCAGTGGAGGGCGAGTTTGCTAGTGCTGACAACGCTTCTTTGTCGCGCGGGGAGATTGCGAGCCTAAATCAAGGCTTTTCCACGCAAAGCGGCGAGTTTGACGGCATTATCAACCGCATTTACGCCGACACCGCACAGCTCAAACAAGCGCGCATTGACAACAAAAACCTAAACCCGCTTGGACTTGACAACAAAATCATCGATTTTAGCTTTAACTCCGCTATCAAAAACACCGCAAACAACGAATTCATCAAGCCTTATATCAACAAAAGCGGCGAAGTGTCAAAGTCTGGGCTTTTGATGAATTTCATCTACGAAAACGCTAAAAAGCCGAGTATGCTCTTTGTCGATGCGCTGAATTTAAGCTTTGCTGACCATCAAAAATTCTACCAAATGCTTGATGATGAGAATTCGCTCAAAAATTTCATCAGCGAGCAAAACAAAGGCGGTATGAGCTTTGATTTTTATCTTTACACGCAGGGCATTAACAAAGAGGCGATTTCCGATGAAAGGCTGCTTGCGGCTTATCAGCAGTATCTCACCTCCGTCAAAAAGGCAAATATAGACAATTTCGCAAATCAAAGCTCGATTTATCAGCTTTATACTCAAATTTTAATGGGAAAATTCAACACTATGCAAAGTGATTATGACACGCAAAGCAAGAGTGAAGTGCTTGCCCTTGCAAATGAAATGCGCACCAAGTCCGCTGAGGGCTTCGCGCAAGCTCGTCAAAGGCAAGCCAGCCGCGAAACTATCATCAAATCCTACAAAAGCATTATGGCAAGTTGATAAAACGCAATGCTCGTTTAAGGCTCAAACGCTTTTTCAAGCTAAATTTAAATTTACCTTAACTGCTCCAAGCGTTCTTTTTTCGTGCCGATTTCGGTGATTTGCACGCCAAAGTTGCCATCTACGATGACGACTTCCCCATAAGCCACGCGCTTGTCGCCGATGAGTATCTCCAAAGGGTCATTTGCTAGCTGGTTTAACTCCACGACAGAGCCTATGTCCATAGTCAGCACATCTTTTAAGAGCATTTTTTTGTTGCCTATGCGCACCCTTATGGGCAAGCGCACATCCATAATCAAATTTATGTTTTTGAGTTCGCCTTCGATTTTGACGATTTTGCTTTCGCTAGCACTTTCGCTTTCTGCATTTGCTTGTGTGAGCGTGCTGTAAAGCCTTTCGTCCATCACAAGGGCGAATTTTTCGTTTAAATCAGCGATTTGCACATCGTAAAAAAAGAGCTTGTGAAAGGTATCCAAATCCAAGCTATCAGGCACAAAGTCGCATTTTTCGAGCATTAGGGAGATTTTGGGGATTTCTTTTTGCGCTCCAAGCGTGGTAGAAACGGCTGAGATTATGTTAGAAACAACTTCTTTTGCCCCGTCCATCGCATCGCTATCAAGCTCGCTTTTTTTAGAAATCTCAATCTCGCCCATCATCCACTCGGTTATAGCACCCATCAAAACGGCACTTGCTAAAATACCAAATTTGCCTCCATCGCTTACATTGAATATCGCGCGCACCAAAGGCGGCTTTATGCTGTCTTGTGCGCCCACATCAAATTCTTGATACTCGCTGAATTTCGCGCTCTTTCCTGTAAGTCCTTCTATGGTGCTTGTGGCTTCATCGACAAACACCTTTAAAAAGTCATTTATCATAAAATTTCTTCCTCCTCTTCATCTTCGTTTTCTTTGGCATCATAAACGCTTGCTTTGGCAAGGCGTTCTTCTTCGTATTTTTCAAGGATTTCTTTAATCTCATCTTTATCAGTGCGGATAAGTTCGATGATTTTAACGCTTTTTCTAAATCTATGCAAGCCGATTTGCGCTAAAAAGACATCTTTTTTGTCTATGCTGACAACAGCTTTGTCATCGGCTTCTCTGTCAAGGCGCAAAATGTCGCCTTCTTGTAAATTTAAAAACTCATCGACATTGATAAAGGTTTTTCCTAAAAGCACTTCATACACGACCTCAGCGCGTCCGATTAGGGTTTTAAGCTCTTTGTTGCGACTTTTTTTGGCTGAGGTTTCGCCCATCATTATGTCGCGGTTTGCAAGGCGGCTTAAAACGCTTTCTAAATGCACGACAGGGTAGCAGATATTGACCATACCGCTTGAATTTCCTATGATGATTTCCATTACCACCATAATGACGATTTCATTTTGCGCGACAATCTGCACGACATTTGGGCTACTTTCCTTAGCCTCAACGCTTGGGTAAATTTCAGTTACGGTTGCCCAGCTTTCTTTTAAACGCTGCATAATAATCCGCAAAATGCTATCAAGTAAATTCAGCTCTATGTCAGTAAGCTCGCGCATAGTCTCAAAGCTCTCGCCTTGTCCGCCAAGTAGCCTATCTATCATAGGAAAGGTAATGCTTGGGTTGATTTCTAAAACGCAGTTGCCATCAAGGGGTTTCATCGAAAAGACATTAAAACTTGTCGGGCTTGGCAAGGACATTAAAAATTCGCCATAAGTCATTTGGTCGACTGAGTGCAATTTTATCTCCACTATGCTTCTCATCATCGATGAAATTTGAGAAGCTAAATTTCGCGCGAGTTTGTCGTGTATGCCTTTGATGGAGCGTAGCTGTTCTTTGCTGACGCGGTTTGGGCGTTTAAAATCATAAACGACTATATTTCGCTCATCGCGTTCAGCCTTAGTGCGCGAAAAGCCGCTGGCTTCATCATCGACTACTTCAAGTAGGGCGTCAATTTCTTCTTGGGATAAAATCTCAGGCACTCATTACCCTTTCTCTTAATTTTCGCAGCAGTTTTTTGTGGATTTGTGAAATTCTGCTTTCGCTGATACCGAGCATTTCACTGATTTCTTTTAGGTTTAATTCCTCATAATAATAAAGCTGTATGATAAGCTGTTCTCTTTCTTTTAGGGTTTCTAGCACTTCGCTCACCTTGTCAAGTAAGGCTTGCTTTTCGATTTTTTCAAGGGTGTTGTCTTCTGTGTAGCAATTTACTTGTTCATCCAAAGGTAAGACATAGCTCACGGCGTGGGCTTGACGGACTTCTTTGACTTTTTCTACTTCTAAATTTAGCCTTTGTGCTAGGTATTTATCATCAGGTTCTTCTTCATACTTTTGATAATACTCATCGATGAGCGTGTCTATGTCCTTGATGATTTTGCGGTTGTTGCGACTCATCACATCAAGGCTTCTTAAATAATCAAGCATAGCCCCATAAACACGCTTTTTCACAAAGCCCCAAAAGCTGTTGTTTTGCTCTTTTTCATAGCGGCTTGCGAGCTTTATCATCTCTTCAACGCCTATGCTGATTAAATCATTCACATCTATGCTTGACGGCAAGCGTTCTTTAAGGCGAAACGCCAAAGCACGCAGGGCGGGCAAGTAAGACACCACAAGCTCATCTTGCTCTTTTTTAAGAGCCTGTGCGTAGGGATTAAGCGACATTTTTTTTACCATTTTTGCGCCTTTTTTCTTTTGCTTCACTCTTTTTTATTTCTTCTCTTTCTTGTGCTAATGCTTCCATAAGATGGTCTGCTTTATTGACTCTTTTTTCTAAATCAGTTATCAGCACTTCGTTAATCATCTCGTATTCGTCTTTGTTAAAAATGCGTGCAAGGGGCTTTTCCTTGTCGATAAAAGTCATTATAGAAATGTGTATCAGCATATAAAACAAAAAAGTGATAAGCACCGTAAAAACGATAATCTCAAAAGCCCCATCAATGCTGATAACGCTAAAAGTAAGCCCGACAAAAAAGCCACACACCGTGAAAAAGGCGACAAAGTTTTCGGGCATTATCTTCACTTTCATCTAAAATCTCTCCACTACTTTTTTGAAAAAGCCCACCACGCTTTTGCTTGGCATATCATCAAGCTCCCTTTGCTCCAAACGATACAAAAGTTTTGACGCCACAGCCTTAAATTCATCGCTCGCGCTTGAATTTTCATCGCTAAAAAGCGTTCTTTTTTTGATACTCGTGCTTATGTCTTTGCTCGTGCTTAAAAAGCCCAAAAATTCTAAATTTAAAGGGTTTTTTATGTTGCTGTCGGCTACTTTTTTTAAATTTTCAAAAACCTTTAAGGCTTCGTTTTCATTTTTTACTGAATTTAAGAGCAAAAGTAAATTTTCCTTGCTCTTTGAAGTCATTTTTATAGTCGCATACGCATCGGTAATCGCCGCTGGGTCAGGCACAGTAACGATGATTATCTCATCAGCCATTTCCAAAAAATGCGCCGTGTTGCCGCCTATGCCTGCGCCCGTGTCGATGATGAGAAAGTCTAAATTATCCAAAACGCTTGCTTGGTTTAAAAAGCGCTCGTAAATGTTTTTGTCATTATACTTTAAAATTTCATCGCCACTTTCGCCGGGTATAAGCCATAAATTCGGCTTTACTTCGATTAAAATATCTTCAAGTGAGCATTCGCCTTTAAGCACTTGGAGCAGATTTTTTTCAAGGCGCACATTTAAAATCACATCTAAATTCGCTAGTCCTATGTCAGCATCAAAAAGCCCTACTTTGTAGCCATTGTGCGCTAGGACATTGCCTAAATTTGCGCTTATCGTGCTTTTGCCAACGCCGCCCTTGCCACTTGTAATAGCGACAAAATGCGTTTGCTTGCTCGCTCTTATGCTGTTTTGATTCATCAAATTTTTTAGTTTATCGGCTTGGTTACTCATCGTTTTTCCTTACAAAGCCCTCTAACACGCACTTTACTAAAAAATCACTGCTTGCAAGCTCTATATCATCAGGCACTTCTTGCCCCACGCTAAAAAAGCTCATCGGCACATTTGTGTCATAAATGAGCGAAAAAATGTTGCCAAAAACTTTGGTTTCATCAAATTTAGTGATGATTAAAGTGTCAATGTCTAAATACTCTTTAAAATTCTTATACACTTCCATTAAATCTTCTAACTTCGTGTTTGCCGAAACAACTAAATTCACATCTATGTCAGCGTTTGAGTGCGACAAAAATTCCTTTGTTTTAGCAAGTTTGCTTTGGTCATATTGTGAATTTCCTATGGTATCGACAAGTATCACCTCGCAATAACTCAGCGTTTGTATGGCTTCGTCTAAATCCTTTGGCTCTATGCTATCGATAATAGGCAGTTTCATCATCTTTGCATACTGAAAAAGCTGCTCCACAGCACCTATGCGGTAAGTGTCAAGCGTGATAATGCCCGTTTTGTAGCGTTTGTCTCCATAAGCATAACGAAAAGCAAGTTTTGCAAGCGTTGTCGTCTTGCCAACGCCCGTTGGTCCCACAAACATCATTATTTTTTGCTTTCTTATTTGCGTTTCTGGGCGGCAGGGCAGCATATTGCGAAGTAGTGAGTAAAAATAACGCGACACGGCATCGGGGTTTGTTTTCATCGATGCGGGCATATTTTCAATAGTCGCTTTCATAATCGCCTGCAAATGTTCCTCTTTCATCTTGCTTGCCTTTGCGAGCTTGTAAATGCTGGCAAATTCAGGCGGTATGGTAATGTCGCCCAAATTCGCCTTGTCGTTCCACATCGTGTCGATGAGTATGCTTACCTTTTCGCTGAGCTTTGTGATTTTTTTGTCAAGCATTTCCATTTTTTTGTCATACACGGGCTTTTCAGCCTCATCGCCGCTCATCATTTGTGAGATTTCCTCAGCGGCTTCTGAGAGTTTTTTACCAAAATCTTTCAAGCTACTATTTTGCGGCTCTTTTGGCTGTGCGGCTTGCTCGTAAGCTCTATCGCGAGATGCTTTGGCTCTTTGTGAAAAGTCTAAAACCACATCGTCATCTTTTCGCGGAGAATTTAAATTTGCGTTTGAATTTTGGGCTTTGGCTGAATTTGCGCTTGGCGCGGCTTTGCCAATTTTAGCAAGATGAGCTTGATAGTCCTTTTCTTCAATCGCAATGATAACCTCATACAAGGGCTTTTGCGTGAGTGTTTTAGCTCGAATTTGCTTTTGAGTAACGAGCATAGCCTCATCGCCGTAATCTTGCTTTATTTTAGGAATGATTTCATCGGTGTTTTCCACCGTGAAAGTGTGAAGAAGCTGTCCCACTAAACTTTCCTTTCTAAAATTTCGCCCAAGGGCAAGATAACGCTTATGCGCTCGCTCACGCCTGTGTGTGGCAGGGTGCAAAAGCCGTCATTATGGCACTTTGCACTAAAATACAACAAATCAATATCAAGCGTTCGCGGCGCGTTTTTAAAACTGCGTTGGCGTTTAAATTTAAGCTCATAATGCAAAAGCACTTTCAGCAAAGCCCTTGCGTGCAACGCACTTTGCACGAAAAGCACGGCGTTGGTAAAATCCCTTTGCGCCACAAAACCAAAAGCCTTGTTTATCAGCAAGGACGAGCTTGCAAGCACCTTTATCCTTTTATCATCTATCAGCAAGCGAAAGAGCTTTTTAAGCGTAAATTTTTCATCGTTCATATTGCTTCCAAGTCCTAAAATCGCAAGGTATTTGGCTGAATTTCGCTTCTTTGTAACAAAAGGATAAAAGCGAATTCTTACCATTTTCCTTGCCCCAGCCACTAACAAAGGCTCGCAAAAGTCCGCAAAATAAGGCTTTTGCTTTGACAAAGCCCTTGCATTTTTTGATGCAAGCGCACTTTGCGTGGCTTTGTGTGTCTTTAAAGCCGAATTCATCGCCTTTTTTGACAAGGTTTGTCTCACTTAGCTTTTTTTGCATTTGTCGCCTTGATTTGCTCAATTTGCGTGCAGATTTGCACCACGCCCATTAAGGCTAGATGATACCCAAAGGGACCAAACCCAGACACAGAGCCGCTACAAACGGGTGCGATGAGACTTTTGTGCCTAAATTCCTCGCGTGCAGCTATGTTTGTGATATGCACTTCTATCGTTGGCAAGCCCACAGCCGCAATCGCATCGCGCAAAGCCACAGAAGTGTGCGTGTAGCCTGCGGCGTTGATGATGATACCATCTTTCGTGCCAAGGCATTCTTGCACCTTATCGACCAGCTCGCCTTCAAAGTTGCTTTGAAAAAATTCAAGCTCAACGCCTTGTTGCTGACTTGCCGCAAGCTTCATTTGCTCGTGAATGTCCTGCATTTTCATAAGCCCATAAAGCCCTGTCTCACGGACTCCAAGCATATTTATGTTAGGACCTTGGATAACCATTATTTTCATAAAAAAACCTTTATTTGAAAAAATTTCATAACATTATAGCATTTTAAGCTAAATTTATTATAATTTACGCAGAATTTACTTAAATTTTAAGGAAAGATTATGTTTATCATAAGGGCGCGCTATATTTTTTTGTGTGATGAGCGCTTTACTATACTTGAAAATAAGGCTTTTGTCTTTGATGAGCGCATTTTAGAGTGCGGAGAATTCGAGCTTTTGCAGGACAAATACCCGCAGGCAAAGCTTGTCCAAACTCCGACAAATTCGCTCATCTTGCCCGCTTTCATCAACACGCACACGCATTTAGAATTCAGCGCAAACGCCTACACCTTGCACTATGGCGACTTTTTAGTGTGGCTTAAATCCGTAATGAGCGCGCGCAGTGCTTTGAGCGAGCAGGCAAAAGACGAGCTTATCTTGCGAACCATTCGCACTATGCAGCAAAGCGGCACAGGCACGCTTGGCGAGATTTCAAGCTTTGGCGGCGATTTAAAGGCTTGTGCGAAAAGCTCAGCTCGCATAGTTTTTTTCAACGAGCTTTTGGGCGTAAATTTAGCGCAAAATTCCACAAAACAGGCTGAATTTCTCACTCGCTTTCGCAAAAGCAAGGATTTAGCGCACGAGCGTTTTATCCCCGCCGTGAGTTTGCATAGCACTTACTCGACAAATAGGGCTTTGGCGGAGTTTTTGCTGAATTTAGCGCAAAAAGAAGGCTTGCTTGTCAGCACGCATTTTTTAGAATCCCAACACGAAAGCGCGTGGCTAAGGCAAGGCAGGGGCAAATTCAAGCAGTGGTTGCGCTTTGCAGATGAAAATCCACGCCCAAACTACTCTGTAAAGGACTTTGTGAAACTTTTTAAAGGGCAAAGGACGCTTTTTACGCATTGTGTTTATGCAAAGGACGATGAATTCGCGCTTTTTGACAAAAATTTGCATTTTATCACGCATTGTGCGTTTTCAAACCGCCTTTTAAGCCGAAAAACATTCGATTTAAAGGCAGCTTTGCGCCACAAAATGAGCGTAAATTTAGGCACAGACGGGCTTAGCTCAAACATAAGCCTTTCAATGCTCGATGAAATGCGGGCAAACTTGCTGATACACAGCGATTTTAAGGATTTAAGCGAACTTGCTAAAATTTTGCTTTTAATGGCGACACGAAACGCAGCAAAGGCGCTAAATTTAGAGCTTGGCGAGATAAAAGCGGGGAAAATAGCCGATTTTAGCATCTTTGAAGTGGGCGATTTGCTTGTAAATGCTGAAAATTCAGCTCACAAAACTCCGCCCAAAAAGGACACAAATTCAAAGGCACATAAAACCCAAAGCCCAGCAAATCAAACTTTAAGCCAACTGCCCTTGCAGTTTATCCTAAACGCTCAATTTGCAAGCAAACTTTTCATAGCGGGCAAGCAAATAAACCTTGCAAGATAAATCTAGCCTTGAATTTAAGGCATTTTGCAAAAGCCTAGCACACAAGCCACAGCCCAAAGCAGGCGGCAAAAAGCGTGGCAAAGGTAAAGATAAGGCTGAATTTAAGGTAGCTTTTAAGGCTAAAATTCACACCTTTGTTAGCTAAAAGAGCGAGCCACAAAAGCGTGCAAAGAGAGCCTATGGGAGTGAGCTTTGAGCCTATGTTGCAGCCTAGCAAATGCGCATAGATGAGACTTTCTTTGAAATTTGGCTCGTTTATTAGGCTTAAATTGCTTGAATTTTGAGCTAAATTTGCGAAAAAATCGCCCAGCAACAAATCCCCAAAAAGCACCGTAGGCAGGTTGTTAAACACGCTTGAAAAGAGCGCTGAAAGGCTTGCAAGGGTGAAAATGCCCGTGAATTTATCTTGCGAAAGCGTGCTTAAAAGGGCGGTTGTGGCTTCATTTATGTCAAGTTTGCTCAGCGCAAAAACCACGACAAAAAGCCCAAAAACAAAGATGATAATGCTAAAAGGGGCGTTTTTAAGGGCGGTTGTGGCTTTTTTGGGGGCTTTGCGCCACAAAATGACGAGCAAAAAGAGCGCAAAAACAAGGCAGTTTAGGCTCAAAGGCAGCTTAAATTCACGCGAGATGAAAAAGCTCGCCACGAAAAATGCCAGCAGGGCAAGATAAAAGGCAAAGAATTTGCCCGAAAGTTTCGGTGTAGTGGGCGCGCGAAAGGTTAAATTCGCCTGCAAAGCCTTGCGAAAGACGAGCAAAAAGAGCAAAATGGCGGTGAGGAAACCGAGTAAATTTGGCAAAAACATAGTTTTAGCAAAGTCCGCAAAGCCCAAAGCAAAGTAGTTTGCGCTGATAATGTTGGTAAGATTTGAGATAATCAGGGCGTTTGAGCTGGCATCGCACACGAAAGAAATGGCGAACAAAAAGGCTAAAACCGCGTTTGTATCCACGCTTTTGGCGCGCAAAAACAGCCCTAAAACGAGCGGGGTTAGGATTAAAATCGCTCCGTCATTTGCTAAAACCACGCTACAAAGGGCGCACAAAACGCAAAGTGCTATGAAAAGGGCTTTTGCGCTGATGATGAGCGTGTTTGGGGCGTTGCGTGGCGCAAAAAGCGGTGTTTGGCTTAAATTTAATGTCAAATTCGAATTTGACAAATTTTGCGCGTTAGAATTTGGCGCGGTGTTGCTTTGTGTGGCGGTGAAATTTTGGCTAAAATCGCTTGCTTTTTGCGAAGTAAAAAGAGTGTTAAAAGCCTTGTTGTCCTGCGAATTTGTGGGCTTGGAGAGTGAGTTTTGGCTTGAATTTAAGGCTAAATTTGAATTTTGCGCTTGGATTTTGGCGGCTTTGTCCTTAAATTTAAGCCTTTGGCAAAGTTTTAGCACAGCAAAAATCAGCCACTCAAAAAAGCCCAAAGCCTGCAAACAAAGGCTTATGATGATGAGCGCGATAAGGGTTAAGCAGCTGTCCCAAATGAGCGAAAATATGAGCTTTAAATCCTGCAAACTCACGAGTTTAAGGGCGATACAAGCTGCCGCACCCGCGCTTGAAAACACCCAAATTTTAAGCTTAAAAGGACGAGTTAAAATCCCCAAAAGCGTGAGTAAAAAGATGATGAGCGCGAGCATTTATTTGCTTTGATAAGGTTTGACAAAAAATTTCACAGCAAGTTTCCGCCGTAAAGTTCTTTATTGCTAGCGTTGTATTCAAGCTTTAATTTCACTTGCTTTTCGCTCATATCGACTATGTGAAAATCGCCATTTAATAACAAAATGCCATTTTTCTTGGTTGTTAAGAAACACACAAGCAAATGCGCTGCATCGTAAATGATTTTTGAATTTAAAGATGGAGAATAAAAAAATGTCCGCAAGGTTTGTTTTTGCTGTCTTTCTTCGCAGGTTTTGAGTTCGACATAAAAATGTCTATTTTCAAAAAACAAATACCCATCAGGGTAGCCGCTTTCCTTGCCCTTGCCTTGTGTGTCCTTTGGTTTTTGATAATCAAGCCCCAAAGTTCTACATTCTACTGCAAAAAGATTTGCCACAATGTTGCCAAATTCATTAGGGCGTCCGCTAAATTCTATATTATTTACGGGCGTTATGGTGTTTTTGCACGCTTTTTTGAGTGCGTTAAGGAGAGTGGGATTGTTGAATTTTAGCACTTCGTGTTTTTCAATATGTTTGATGACTTCTTTGAAAGGAAAGGTTTTGTTGTTGAGTTTGCTTATCTCGCCTAATTTTGCGTAGTTAAAACAATCCATTTTCTACCTTTGTGCTATTTATGCGTTCTTTGGCAAAATCCACATAGCTTTTTTCTATCTCACAACCGATAAATTTGCGCCCTAACTGCTTACACGCCACGCCTGTCGTCCCACTTCCCATAAAGGGGTCAAGCACAAGGTCGTTTTCATTGCTCCAAGAAAGGATATGGTCGCGTGCTAACCACAGCGGAAAGGTTGCTGGGTGTTTGATGGCTTTACACATATTTTCCTGCCCTGATGTGTTGCCTTTCCAAATGTTATAACGCATACCAAATTCAGATATAACACGCTTTTTTTGCGTGCTAAATCCTCCGTCCTTTTTGCGTGTCGTATTTTCGCCAAGCGTTGTATAGCCTGCATAGACATTTTTTCTATCAATGAGTGGGTTAAAGGTTTTAGGTGAGCCTTTTGAGATGATAAACATATATTCAAACACTTGATGATAACGGGTTTTGCTTGGGTTTGAAAAATTGTTTTTTTGATAAATCATTGTATCGTGGATATTAAGCCCAAGTTGTTGAAAATAAAGTGCTTGACGAAAACTACTTAAACTCTCACTACCCTTAATCACAGCATCTCCTACAATCCACACCATAACTCCACCATTTTTAAGCACGCGAAACAGCTCATCTGCAATGCTTTCAAAATCAAAACTAAAACCCTTATAATCACGCAAATTATCATAAGGCGGAGAAGTGAGAATTAAATCAATGCTTTTTGTTTGTATGTCTTTGAGTGTGTTTTTACAATCGCCAAGCAAAAATGACATAGCAATGTCGCTTTTAAATTTGGTTTCATTTGATGGATTTTCTTGTATGATTGAGTGTTTTAAACCTTGTGTTTTTAAAGCTACTGTCATTTACTTCCCTTAAAATTTCGCTCATTATATCACACTTTGCTTAACCAGCACAAACTTGCTCCCAAGCACCCAAAGCACAAGCCCTAGCATCGCCACAGCCCCTAAAAACAAATACGCGCTAAAATATCCATAAAATTCAGCAAAATACCCGCCCACAGCACCGCTTAAAGCCCCGCCAAGCCCGCCACAAGTCAGCACAAAAGCCAAAGCCGCATTGATATGCCCGCTGCCACGCAAGCTCATCGCCACTACGATAGGAACGACAACGCCACTCACGCCAGCCCCTACGCCGTCTAAAAGCTGAGTAAGCACCATACCGCCGATACCAGCGAAATTTGCCGCTATAAAAGCCCGAACGATAAGAGCGAAAAAGCAGGCAAAAAAGAGCCAAAAGTAGATTTTGCCAGCGTTTAATGCGCCTTTGTCGCTTGAATTTCGCGGGCTTTTTTCGCTCACCAAACGCCCGCAAACAAAAGCCACAAGTATCATCGTGCTTTGAGCGATGATGATAGTAGCCGCTGCATAAGCTCCACTTGAATCAACCCCCATAGCGTGCGCCCTTTGACTGAGAAGCGGCAGCATTGCGGCGTTGCTTAAATGAAAGCAAAACATTGTAAGACAAAGCACCAGCACCCTTTTGTCCACAAACAACGCCCACACGCTCACGCTTTGCGCCCTTGTGCTGTGAATTTCTCCGCGCGCTACGGTGTCATCAATGGCGTCTTTTTTGATGAAAGAAAGCACTATCAAAGACACGCCGCCAAGTGCTGCGGTGATGAAAAAAATGCTCGCAATCCCAAAATAAAAGGCAAAGACAAAGCCAAGTGTCGCGCCAAAGACGGTGCCAGCGTGTTTGTAGGCTTCATTTCGCGCACATTGTAGCGCATAGCCTTGCACGCCCATAATCCCAAGCGTAAGCGCGGCAAAGGCTGGGGCGAGAAAAACCCCGCTTAAAGCCGCGAAAATTTGTGCTAAAAGCGTGAAAATGAAAGATGGAAAAAAGTAGTTAAACACGCAAGCAAGCACGATGAGAGTGATAAAAAAGGCGATGAGTTCTTTTTTGCGCGTGGTTTTATCGACTAAAATTCCGCAAGGCACGCCAAAAACAAGCGCGGCGATATGTGAAAGCGTGCCGATGAGTCCTATTTGCGCTTCGCCAAAGCCATTTTGCAGCAAAAACACGCCCAAAAAAGGTCCCAAGCCATCGCGCACATCAGCGACAAAGAAATTCAGCCAAGCCAAAAGATTTGCAGCACTCATCAGCACGCCTTTGTGAATTTAAAGGCATTTTTAAGGATTGTTAAATTTTTAAGCCTTTTTGCTTGCCCTTGCTTTGACGGATTTGCTTTGTGGCTAAATTTAGGCAAAAAACGCCCTTTTTTCATCAAACTTGCCTTGTTTGTCATTATAACTCACGCAAGGTTCATTTGCCTTGCAACTCTTTGTAAAGTTTTTCAGCCCTTTTTAGCTCTTGTGTGCTGCGAAATTCGCGCTCGGCGATTTTGTTTTTGTTTAGGGCTTGCTCGTTTTGATAAATTTGTGCGAGCAAGTCTTTTGCTTGCTTTTCATCGTTTTGAGCTTTGGCGTGGTAGAATTTCACTTGTGTAATTCTTTTTTGAAGCTCTAATTCCTCGCGCTCATCTTTGAATTTTTGTAAATCCTTGCGTAAATCTTTGCGCAACGCCATTTCAACTTGCAAGGCTTTTATTTGTGCGTTTTGACTCGCACTTGCAAAGATTTCAGGCGCGATACCTTTGATATGGGGCAACTCGCCGTGAGCAAAACCCTGCCTAGCCTTTAAGTGCGGCTTTTCGTGTGGCGCAAAATCTAACTCGTGCGGCGGCTTTGCCAAAGCATTTTGAGCTAAAAGCACGCTACAAAGTGCCACCAAGCTAAAAAAGCCTTTGATATTTTGTGTTTTCATTTTTGTCCTTTTTGTGAGAATTTGAGTGAATTTTAGCTTAAATTTAACAAATTTTAGCTAAAAATTTAAATTCTAGCCTAAATTTTAAGCAAATTTTCATCAAAATCAAATTAAAGTTTGACTGAAATTTGAGCAAATTTACGCCAAAAACAAGCACGCTACACACAAAAGCGTGCGAGAAATCCTAAACCGCCTTTTTGCGCTATTTTTGCTTTGCGAGCAAATCACGGATTTCTGTTAAAAGCACTATGTCTTCTGGCTTTGCAGCGGGCGTGGCTGGGGCTTCTTCTTCTTTGCGTTTGAGCCGCTCGAAAAGCTTCACTACCACAAAAATCGTAAAGGCGATGATGATGAAATCAATGATAGTTTGGATAAAAGCGCCGTATTTGATTTGCGCTTCGCCTATGGTGATGGCAAGCTGGCTGAAATCAACCCCGCCCATAAAAATGCCCACAAAAGGCATCAGCACATCATTGACAAGGCTTGATACTATCTTGCCAAAAGCCGCCCCGATGATGACGCCCACAGCCATATCCACGACATTGCCGCGTGATATGAACTTCTTAAAATCCCCCAAGCCCTTGCCGAGCTTGCTTTCGCCTAATCCCTTGCCAAGTTTTGACAAATTTTCGCTAGCGATATTTTTCATTTTTGTCCTTTTTGTGATGAATTTGAGTGAATTTTAGCATAAATTTAACAAATTTCATTGTCTTTGCCCGTGATTTGCAAAAATTGTTAAATTTCAACAAAAAACAAACACTTTGAAACGAAAGATTGACTAAATTTGACTAAAATTCACACGCAAAATTGTAAATTTTACACAAAGGATACACAATGAAAGAGGTTTTACACGCCTTTGGTAGCCTGAAAATCAGCGTTGTGCTGTTTTTAATCTTCGCGTTTTTCTGCGCTATCGCAACCTTTATAGAGAGTGCTTATAGCACCAGCACGGCTTGGGCTATGGTTTATGGGACGGCTTATTTTGGCTTTGTCCAGCTTATTTTGGGGCTGAATTTAGCCTGTGCGATTTACAGATACAAGATGATAAACCGCTCAAAGCTGCCGCTACTTACCTTTCACCTGTCGTTTTTGCTTATCCTTGTGGGTGCGGCGATGACGCGCTACTTGGGCTATGATGGCAACTTACACATAAGAGAGCAAAGCGCTAACGCTAGCGTAGTAAGCTCAAAGTCCTATGTGAAATTCGCCGCTTTAAGTGGAGAGAAAACCTACACGCAAAGTTTGGGCGAAGATGTGGCTTTGCTGCCCTTTGCAAATAGCTTTGATATGAAACTCAAAATAGACGATGAAACAGCGCATTTAAAATACAAAAATTTGCTTCTTGATGTGGAGGAAAGCTATGTCAATGACACACAAAGCCCGCCGCTTTTGGTGCTGATGATAAACACCCCACAAGATGGCGCGAACGAACTTGTGCTGGGCGAGGGCGACACTATCAACATAAACGGCATTAACTTTGCCTTTTTAAACGACAACGCTCCAAAGCCTTTCATCAAAATCGACAAGAATTTGCAAGTGATTTCAAGCGAGAATTTAAATTTTATGTCTATGGCTAGCGGAGAAAACGCCACTTTAAAGGCTAACACAAGCGCAGATGCTGCTGAAAAGAGACTTTACACGGCAGCAAATATAAATTTTGTCGTCAAATTCGCGTCTTTAAACGGCAAGATAGAATACAAGGGCAAAAACCGCCCACAAGATGAAAACTTTTTCAAATGGCTCATCAGCCTAATAATGGGCGATGAAAAGCTAAAATTAAGCCAAAACGCCGTCAATGGCTTGCAAGTGAGTTTGGAATTTAAGGGGCAAAGCAAGGACATAACGCTTTTTGAATACGCTAACCCCACGCCTGTTGATGTGGGCGGGCAGCTCTTTTTTGTCTCTTATAGCCCTGTGAGCCTTGACTTGCCTTTTGAGCTTTATTTGAAGGACTTTGTGATGGACAGATACCCCGGCTCAAACTCTCCAAGCTCTTATGCAAGTGAAGTTGAAGTAAGAGATGGCGATACAAGGTTTGACTATCGCATTTTTATGAACAATGTGCTTGATTATCGTGGTTATCGCTTTTATCAAAGCTCTTATGATAGAGACGAAAAAGGCACGATTTTATCGGTAAATAAAGACCCAGGTAAGATTCCAACCTACATAGGCTACTTTTTGCTGATAGTGGGAATGTTTTTAAGCCTTTTAAATCCAAAATCCCGCTTTCGTATCCTTTCAAAGCTCATCAACCAAGATGCGCTTAAAACCGCTACGGCTGTGCTTTTTGCGCTCGGCTTTTTTGTGGCAACGCCAAATTTATGGGCAAATGAAACAAATACAAGCACAAATTCAGCTTTAAATTCAAAAGAAAGCGTAAATTCTAGTGCAAATTCAGCTCAAAATTCAAAAGAAAGCGTAAATTCTAACGCAAATTCAGCTCAAAATTCAGCCACAGCTGAGAATTTAAACGCAAATTCAAATCCGCACTTAGGCACAAGTCGCGCTAAAATGCCAGCTTTTAGCAAAGAACACAGCCAAAAGCTCGCTAGCCTTGTGGTGCAAAAGCAAGGCGGCAGAATGACTCCGCTTGATACCTTAGCGGGCGAGATTTTGGAAAAACTTTACAAAAGCAGGACTTATCAAGGGCAAGATGCCAGCGGCGTGGTGATTTCTATGTTTATGTTTAAGCAGTGGTGGGCTTTTGAACCCATTATCATTATGCCAAAAAACAGCGGTGTGAATGCTGAATTTGCTAAAATTTTAGGGCTAAATGCCCCGCAAAAATACATTCGCTATGCGGATTTTTTCGATGAAAATGACAATTATAAATTGCAAAAATATGTTGAAAACGCAAACCGCAAAAATCCTAACGCGCGTGGAGTTTTTGACAAAGAGCTTATCAAACTTGATGAGCGAGCAAATATCTTAAATTTAGTGCTTGGCGGGGATTTGCTGAAAATCTTTCCTTTGCAAAGCAAGCAAGATAATCTTTGGCTAGCCCCAAATCAGCTTGATGAGGCGAGCAAAATGGGCTTGATAAATCAAGCTGAGGGCGAAGAAGTGGCGTTTTTGTTTGGCAACTACATAAATGCTAGCGTTTTGGGCTTGATAGAGGGCAATTACAGCAAGGCAGATGAGATTTTGCAAAGGATTAAGGACTATCAACGCAAGTATGGCGAGGACATTATGCCTAGTCAAAGTAAGATAAATGCCGAAATTTTCTCAAATTCAGCGCAAATTTTTGTCAAACTTATGCCTATTTACTTGCTTGCAGGCATTTTGCTTTTGTGTTTGGTGCTTTACAAAATGCTACGCCCAAGCGCAAATATCCACATAGCCTTTAAATTCGTCTATGTGCTGACGATTTTTGCCTTTGTTGCCCTTACTGCTGGGCTTTGCTTGCGTGGCTATTTGGCTGAGCGCGCCCCGTGGAGCAACGCTTATGAGAGTATGATTTATATCGCTTGGGCTTTGGGGCTTTGTGGGATTTTGTTCTCGCGCAAAAGCCCGCTGGCGCTTTCTCTTACTTCCATACTCGCTGGGCTTGTGCTGTGGGTAGCGCATTTGGGCGAAATGGACCCGCAAATCACAAATTTAGTGCCTGTTTTGGATAGCTATTGGCTCAGCATTCATGTGTCTGTGATTACGGCTAGTTATGGATTTTTGGGGCTTTGCACCTTGCTTGGCGTTTTCGTGCTGGTGCTTTTGTGCTTTATGAAAAAAGACGGCAAATACAACGCAAATTTAGCCCGCAACATAACAGAAGCCACGCGTATCAACGAAATGGCGATGATTTTGGGGCTTATGCTGCTTACCATCGGCAACTTTTTGGGCGCGATTTGGGCAAATGAGAGCTGGGGGCGTTACTGGAGCTGGGATTCAAAAGAAAGCTGGTCGCTTATAAGCATACTCATCTACGCAGCCGTGCTGCACATAAGGCTTATACCGAGTTTGTCAAATCAATACACCTTCGCGGTGGCGTCAATGTTTTCGTATTGGAGCATTGTGATGACTTATTTTGGCGTGAATTATTTTCTCGTGGGTATGCACTCGTATGCAGCAGGGGATGCGGCGAAAATTCCAAATTTTGTGTTGTATATCTTTATTGTAATGCTAATTTTGGCTATAATAAGCTTTTTTAAGCGTCAATTTGCAAAAAAATTGTAAGGATAAAAGATGAATACAAGCATTGTTATCGTGCTTTTTGCGGTGCTTTTTGTAGCTTTGATAGGCGTTGTTCTTATGCTGAGTTTGAGCAAAAAGGGCGCGAGCGAAAAAAAAGAGACAAAGCCACGAACCTTGCAGGATTTTATCGCTGAGGGCAGGGTGTTTAGCGGGACAAATTTGCAAACGCTTATTGAGGAATTTTTGCAAAGCCAAAAACTACCCTTTCGTCAAGATGACACGCTCAGCAGCGAGGCTAAGCAAAAGCTTGAATTTGTGCGTGCTGTGGCGAGCAACAAAAACGCTAACGCTAAGCATATCTCTTTTTTAAACAGAGAATTAGTCAAAAAGTATGGCACTTACAAGGCTGACATTGAGTCTTATGAAAAAATAGGGCTTGAAGAGCGCAAAAACAAATAACAAAGGCAAAGCGTGAATTTAGTAGTGGTTGAAGATGACATAAATATGCGAAAGTCCCTTGAAATCGCTTTAAGCGAGTATGAGGAATTTCACATTACTTCTTACAAATCCGCCACAGAGGCACTTAAAAAGCTTGATGATGAAGTGGATTTAATCATCACGGACATCAATATGCCGGGCATTGACGGGATAGAATTTGTCAAGCAGTGCGGCAACAAGTATGATTTCATCATCATCACGGGCAACGCCACGCTCAACCGCGCCATTGAAGCGGTGCGACTTGGTGTAAAAGACTTTCTCACAAAGCCCTTTGACATAAGCACGCTTGTTACCGCCATAAAACGCGTGAAAATCATACGCGAAAAAACCGCACACAAGGGCAAAAACGACAAAAAAGACAAGGCAAACAGCGAGTTTTTCGCAAGCTCGCCCGCCTTGCAAAAAACGCTTGATTTGAGCCTAAAAGCCGCAAAAACCGATGCGAGTGTTATGCTTTTTGGCGAAAGTGGCGTGGGTAAAGAATTAGTAGCGAATTTCATACACCGCAACTCAAAACGCGCTCAAAAGCCCTTTGTCGCCATAAATATGGCAGCAATTCCCGCAAATCTCATCGAAAGCGAGCTTTTTGGCTTTGAAAAGGGCGCATTTACGGACGCAAACGCCACTAAAATCGGGCTTTTCGAGCTGGCAAATGACGGCACGCTTTTTTTGGACGAAATCGGCGAAATGCCCTTTGAAATTCAAGCAAAACTTTTGCGAGCCTTGCAAGAGCGCGAAATTTCAAGGCTTGGCGGCACAAAGCCCATCAAAATCAATGTTCGCATAGTGTGCGCCACAAACGCTAACATAGAGAAAAAAATCGAAAACAACGAGTTTAGAAACGACTTATACTACCGCTTAAACACTATCCCCATAAAAATCCCGCCACTTAAACAGCGCAAGGAAGAGATTTTAGGCATAGCCGAGCAGGTTTTAAAGGATACTTGCAAAGAATACGAGTTAGAAAGCAAAACGCTCAGCAAGGACGCCCAAAATGCGCTTTTGGATTATGATTATCCGGGCAACATTAGAGAGCTTATCTCAATCGTTCAGCGCGCTTGCATTTTGAGCGAAAATGCGCAAATTTCAAACGATGATTTGTTTTTAGATAGCAGGGTAAAGCGTGAAATTCCCATACTTGAAAAAGAGTTGATTATAGAAGTTTTAAGCGAGTGCAAAAACGATTTGAAAAAATCCGCCGCAATGCTTGGAATGAACGAAAACACACTTAAAGAAAAAATGCAAAGGTATGATTTGGTGTATTAGCCTAAATGCTTGAATTTAAAGCGTTTGCAAGCGAATTTAAAGTGCGCAAGAAACGATAAATTTTAAAAACGATAAAGACTTAAAGCGTAAAAAAATTTAAAAGCGATAAGGCTTAAAGTGTAAAAAAGCAAGTGAAATTCAAAACAACAAAAAGCTAGCACAAAGGCAAAAAATGACTGAAATTTTAAAACTTTCTTTAAATGATTTTTTTACTAAAAAATTCCTCAATTTCGCGCTTTTGCCGCTTGCTTTTAGCCTTGTGCTTTTTGGGGTTTTGGCTTATTTTGGCTTTGGGGCGCTTTTGGGCTTTTTTGATGAGCTTTTTGGCGGCGACCCTGCTGCATCGTGGTTTGCCTTTGTTTATAGCCTAGCTTTTGTGCAAATTCTCATCGCCGTTTTGAGCTTTTTGTCCGCTTCTTTTGTGGTTGTCTTTGCTTCTGTTTTTTTGGCGATTTTTGTAGTGAGCTTTCTCACGCCCTTTATTTGCAAGGCTATTGATGAAAAGTATTATCACCACGCCCCAAAAGACAGCGTCTCAACCCTTGTCATTTTAGGCAAAACCTTATGGATACTTTGTAAATTCGCCCTTTTCTTTGCTTTGGCTACCCTGCTTTTGCTCGTGCCTTTTGTGAATTTTTTTGTGTATTATGCGGTTGTGTATTATCTTTTTCACAAACTTTTGCTTTTAGATGTGGCAAGCAGCGTTCTTTCAAAGGACGAATTTACGAACTTTTACGCTAAAAGCTCGCCTTTGGAGTTTAAATTCGCCACGCTTTGCTTTTATCTGCTTGCCTTTGTGCCTTTGGCTGGGCTTTTCTTGCAAGTGTTTTTCATCATCTTTTTAACTCATCTTTTTTATCAAAAGGCATTGAATTTAAAGCCACAATTTAAAATTTAGCCTAAATTCAGCCTGTGCGTGAGAACAATCCGTGCGATTTTTACGCTTTTTTGATGATGATTTGATTTTTATCAGCGTCTATAAGTATGCTCTCATCGCTTTTTAGCTCATCACTCAGTATCATATCGCTGAGCTTGTCCTCTATCATATCATAAATAGCGCGTTTTAAAGGGCGCGCCCCAAAGTCCTCATCAAAGCCCTCTTTGGCGATGAGCAGTGCGGCGTTTTCGCTAAGCTCTGCCTTTATGCCCTTGTTTGCAAGGCTAGCTTGCAAGTCTTTGAAAAGCAACTTCACTATCTCAAAGGCTTCGTCCTGCCCCAAAGGATTAAAGGTGATGATATCATCAAGGCGGTTTAAAAATTCAGGCTTGAAAAAGTTTTTAAGCTCCTTTTTTACCGCCTCTTCTTGCTCCTGTCCCTTTAAATTTACAATGGCATTTGATGCTATGTTTGAAGTTAAGATGATAATCGTGTTTTTAAAATCCACCGTAACGCCCTTGCTGTCAGTCGCCCTGCCATCATCTAAAATCCCCAAAAGCACATTAAAGACATCTTGATGAGCCTTTTCTACCTCATCAAAAAGCACCACGCTGTAAGGCTTGCGGCGCACTTTTTCGGTAAGCTCGCCGCCCTCTTCGTGTCCCACATAGCCCGGAGGCGCACCCAAAAGCCTTGAAACGCTGTGTTTTTCCATAAATTCGCTCATATCAAAGCGAATCATCGCGCTTTCATCATCAAATAAAAACTTCGCCAAAGCCTTGGCGGACTGCGTTTTGCCAACGCCTGTTGGACCTAAAAACAAAAAACTTCCTATGGGCTTGTTGCTGTCATTTAGCCCTGCTTTGTTGCGTTTTATCGCGCGTGCTAGGGCTTTCATCGCCTTGTCCTGCCCGATGACACTTTGTTTTAAATGCTCCTCAACCTGCAAAAACTTTTGCTTTTCGCTAGTAAGCATTTTTTGCACGCTAATGCCCGTCCATTTGCTTAAAATTCCAGCGACTAAATCCTCATCGACTTGATTTTTAAGCAAAACGCCCGCTTCGCTCATTTTGCGCCATTTTTCATCGTTTTCCACAAGGGCTTTTTCAAGGCTTGGGATTTTGCCATACTCAATCTCAGCCGCCCTTTGAAACTCGCCCTTGCTTTTGGCTAAATTCGCCTCATTTTTCAGGCTGTCAATCTCTTTTTTCTTTTCATTTATGGCGTTAAATACGGCTTTTTCGTTTTCAAAGCGTGAATTCAGCTCGCTTTGCTTTTCTTTTAAATTCGCTAGTTCCTTTTCTATCTCGGCAAGGCGCTTTTCGTTATTTTCATTTTGCTCCATTTTCAAGGCTTCATTTTCCACTTGCAAGGTTTCAATGTCCTTTTTTACCTTACGAAGTGAGCTTGGCTCGCTTTCTATTTGCATTTTAAGCTCGGCTGCGGCTTCATCGATTAAGTCTATGGCTTTATCGGGCAAAAATCTATCGCTTATGTAGCGTTTGCTGAGCTTTGCCGCCGCCACAAGCGCGCTGTCATTTATGCGGACATTGTGATGAATTTCAAGCTTTTCTTTTATGCCCCTAAGCATTGACAGAGCTTCATTTACGCTTGGTTCATTGACACTTACGGGCTGAAAACGGCGTTGTAAAGCCGCGTCCTTTTCAAAGTATTTGCGGTATTCTTTAAGCGTTGTCGCGCCTATGGTGTGTAGCTCGCCACGCGCTAGGGCTGGCTTTAAGATATTTGCTGCATCCATTGAGCCTTCACTAGCCCCCGCGCCCACAATGGTGTGAATTTCATCGATAAACAAGATGATATTTTTATTTTTTATCACTTCATTTACCACAGCTTTAAGCCTGTCCTCAAACTCGCCCCTATACTTTGCGCCCGCGATTAAAGCACTCATATCAAGGGCGATGACTCTTTTATTTTGCAGTGAAGTTGGCACATCTTTTTTGACTATGCGCCCAGCTAATGCCTCGACAATAGCCGTTTTGCCAACTCCCGGTTCGCCGAGTAAAATGGGGTTGTTTTTGGTTTTGCGTATGAGAATTTGCATTAGCCTTTCTATTTCTTCTTCTCTGCCGATGACGGGGTCAAGTTTGCCCTCGCTTGCCTTTGCGCTTAAATCAATGCCAAATTTTTTTAAGCTATCAAGGGTTTCATCGCCCGTTTTACTCTCTATCTTGCGCCCTGCTCGCAAGGACTCAATCTCTTTTTTAAACTCGCTCAAATCCAAAAATTTAGCCAAAATGTCCTTTATAGGCGCTTGCGTGCTGGCTGATAAAAGCCAAGTATCAACAGCCAAAAAGCTGTCTCCATTTGCACTCATCAGTCCCTTTGCGCTTTCAAGCGAGTTGATGAATTCACTGCCAAAACGCACGCTTTCGTGGCTCACATTTGAGCTTGTTGGAAGTTTTGCTATCTTGCTTTTGATTTCAAGCTCCACAGCCTCTTTTGAAATGTTCATTTTGTTGAAAATTTGATTTAAAAGGCTTGTGCTATCCACGCTTAAAGCCCAAAAAAGGTGCAGCGGGGTTATTTCGCTGTTTTTAGAATGTATGGCTAAACTCGCCGCGCTTTCGACATTTGAAAGCATAGAGTCGGTTAAAAAATCTTGTAAATTTGCCATTTTTTGTCCTTTGTGTTGAATTTTGCTTAAAATTCACTCGTGAGCGAATTTTAACCTATATCGGTTAATCATTTTAAACCTTTATACAAATGACATTATATAATTTTAGTGAGTTAATGTCAAGTTTTTTAAACAAAAATTTTAAACTTTATGCAAAATGCTTAAATTTAGGGCATTGTCGTTGAATTTAAAAAAGAGTTTTTGAAAAAAAAAGGATAGAATTTAAAAAGCAAAGCCCAAACAAAGCCCCGATTTACAGAGCTTTGTTTGGAAGATACACAGGCGAAGTTGTGCTAAAATTTGCCTTTCAAAGCGGGCAAATCTCACACATACCCAAGTGCAGCGGCGAAAATGTATCCAAAGATACAAGCAGTGATGACGCCGACAAGCCCCGGGATAATAAAGCTGTGGTTGATGACGAATTTACCGATACGCGTTGTGCCTGAGCGGTCAAATTGTATGGTCGCAAGGTCGCTTGGGTAAGTCGGCAAGATATAATAACCATAGCAAGCAGCCGCAAAAGCCACGATGATGCCCGGGCTTACGCCTACGCCCAAAGCCACAGGCACGAAAGCTATGAGCGCTGCGGCTTGCGAATTGACAAATTTAGAAATCAAAAGCAACATTACAGCATAAGTCCAAGGATGCTCTTGCACCACGCCGCCAAGGGCGAGTTTAAGCATAGGAATATGCACAGCAAACATAGAATCAGCCATCCACGAGATACCAAACACCGCTACCATCGCTATCATACCTGATTTGAAAATCGCGTTTGAGCCTATTTCGCTTACTTTAACCTTAGTAAAGATAACCAAAACAGCACCCGCCATCAGCATAAACATTTGTATCACAGCCACCATAGACATAGGTTTCATCTCGCCTTTGCCGTTGTCAAAGGCTGGACGCAACTCTGGGAAAGCGCCCAAAATCGCCACCAAAGCAATCGAACCCAAAAATATCCACATAGCAGCCCACTCGATAGCTGGCAACTTCACGCCCAAAAGCGTTTTGTTTTCGCCATAAACATACTCTTTGAATTTTGGGTCTTTGAGCTTTTCTTGGAATTCAGGGTCTTTGTCTAAGTCCTTGCCCCGAAACCACGAGTAAATGCCCACAGCCAAAACGCCCAAAGCACCGCTTGGAATGGTGATTTGCAGCAAATTTATGTAGCCATCAAAGCCCTCCATATGTGGCACGCCTTCTTTTAAAAGCATAGCCGTTAGAGTTACCACAGCCACGCTCACAGGCGAGCAGATGATACCCATTTGCGATGAGATAGACGAAGCTGCCATAGGGCGTTCTGGGCGAATGCCGTTTTTGATGGCTATGTCGTAGATGATAGGCATCATCGTATAAACCACATGCCCCGTGCCGCAAAGTATGGTGAGAAACCAAGTAACAAAGGGCGCGAGTATAGTTAAAAACTTTGGATTTCGCCTTAAAATGCGCTCCGCAATTTGCAGCATCACATCAAGCCCGCCGCTAGCAAGCAGCGTAGCACTAGCCGTTACCACGCAAAGTATGGTGAAAATGACATCGGTGCTAGGCTTGCCGGGTTTGACATTGAAACCAAACACAAGCACAAACATACCGATACCGCCGAGTAGCCCAAGCGCGATACCGCCTTTTCTTGCCCCGTAAAAGAGACAAATCAGCACGATGATAAGCTGTATAGCAAACTGCTTGCCATCGCTTAATGAAGTCAAAAACTCCATAAACTCTCCTTTAATGTAAAATAGTGCGTTTATTTTAACTCAAATTTTGTTAAATTTTTCTAAAAATAAAGTAAAAAGTTAATAAAATTTGCGTTTTTTTTGAATTTTTTGCGCCAAAGTGAGCGGAATTTAGGGCGTTTCTAAAACAATGCTTAAAGTGTAAATGAAATAAAACATATTTGGGGAAGTTGTATGAAGCTGTGAATTTCTGTGTATTTTGAAAAAGTTGCGTGCGGAATTTGAGTGGAAGCGTTGAATTTCTTGTGTTTTGAAAAAACTTGTTTAGAAAATTTGTGCGGAAAACTTGCACGAAATTTGTGTAAAAGCTGTGAATTTATCGCGCTTTGAAAAAGATGAATTCGCGTTAAATTCAACGCCTTTTCGCAAAATTTCACAAAAAAGCGTTGAATTTTAGCACTTTAACTCGCCCAAATTCAAAAAATTTGGGCGCAAAGGCTATTTGATGACACCGCAAGCCATTCTCGCACCGCCACCGCCAAGTGCGGCTGGATGGTCGCTGTGATTGTCTCCACCGAAGTGAATCATCAAAGAGTGTTTTTTAAGCTCACTCAAAGCCTTGATTTTAGGGGCTAGCACAGGGCTGTTTGCGTTGCCGTCCTTATCCACATACAAGGCTGGCAAATCGCCCTTGTGTCCGTTGTCGTCCCAAGGCAAAGAGTGGTTTGTAGTCTTTTCTGGGTCCCAGTGTCCGCCCGCTTTCATTCCCAAACCCTTGTCAGTCTTGCCACAATCGGCATTTTCGTGGATATGAAAGCCGTGAAGTCCAGCCTCCAAGCCTTTAAGATTTGGGAAAAATGCCACGCCATAAGGGGTTTGCACCGCGACAATCTCGCCCGCGTCCTTGTTTTTCTTTTGGTCTAAAATTTGCATTTTGATGACCAAATGTTCGGCTGATTTGGGGTTAAAAACCTCGTTGTTAGCCCCAAAAAGCAACGCTGTCAAAGCCATAGAGCCTAAAAGTATCTTTTTCATACTTTGTCCTTTTTTGTGAATTTGCAAAATGATTTGCGAAATTTAGTGTAATAAAAATGAGTAAATGCGTGATAACAAAATGTTTTTTTGCCCGCAATGATGAATTTTTTGTGAAATGAGCGCGAATTTAAATTTTACAACGACAAGGCGTAAAATCAGCATTTTAAAACAGCTCAATGAAATGGCGTAAATTTCGCTTTACCTTGCTAGCAAGTCTTTAAGGCTTTTTCGCACATCTTTGCCCTCTAAAATCGCCGCTACTTCGCGCACTATGGGCGTGTAAATGTCCTCTTTTTGCGCAATTTGGCGCACTGCAAAGGCTGTGGGTATGCCCTCTACGACTTCTTTTAGCTCGCTTATAATCTCATCTTTGCCCTTGCCCTTTGCAAGCAAAAGTCCTGCGCGAAAGTTGCGCGAAAGCGTGCTTGACGCGGTTAAAAACAAATCCCCCGCTCCGCTTAAACCCAAAAAAGTCTCTTCTTTTGCGCCAAATTTCGCCCCAAAGCGGTGCATTTCGATAAGCCCACGCGCGATTAAACTCGCCCTTGCGTTGTTGCCAAGCCCTAAGCCTTCGCAAATGCCACTTGCTATGGCAAGGACATTTTTATACGCCCCACAAATCTCCGCCCCACGCACATCATCTCCCGCATAAGCCTTGATGAAATCTGGAAAAAACCCCACAAACTCTTCACAAAGTGCGCGCTCAAAGCCACTCACGCACAAGGCACAAGGCAAACCCTGCATCACCTCAGCCGCAAAGCTCGGACCGCTTAAAACGCAAAAATTGCGCTTATCCACAAAGTCCAAAAAAATCTCATCTAAAAAGCGACAACTCGCTGTGTCAATGCCCTTTGAAGCAAGCAAAATTTTTTGCCCTTTGTTTTTAAAATGCTCTTTTAGCCACGCGCTAATTCCTTGTGCAAAGAGCGCAAAAACCAAATACTCGCATTCTAACGCCTCGTCAATGCTCACAAAATTTGGCAAATTTTTTGTGTGCGGCGAAGTGATGAGACAAGTTTGCTTTTGCGAAAAGGCAAAGTGTAACCCCTGCCCCCATTTCCCCGCTCCGATAACTGCTATGCTCATTTAGCCTCGTTTCATTATATCTTGGTAAAGTTTATTAAATTGAGCGACATTTTCGCTTGACTCGGCAAAATTTTCAAAGATATTTTGCAATTTACCATAATCAAATTTTAAAAACTCTTTAAAAAAGCGTTCGCCACGATAAATACACTCATCTTCGGGCAAATAGATATTGCCTTTCATTTTTTTGTTATTAAAATAAAACAAAACAGGCTTAATATCCACGCCAAGCTCACGCACCAAATACGCATAAGTTTTTATTATCTTGCGGTTAAGTGCTATGAATTTATCGGTGTCGTGGTCGTCATTGTATTTAATCTCCACATAATAAATTTGTTCATTCTTGCCTTTAAAAAGCAAGTCAATATCGTGGTCTGTTTTAATACTGCTTTCGCTTTTATCCTTTAAAATTGAGCTTTTTAGGGAGTGAAATTCTTTGGATAAAATAAAATTTATATCACTTTGCGCCTTTGTGATATAACTATCAATAAGTCCGTCAGCAAAAGGCGAAATTTTAAATTTATTGCTCTTTTTTCCACTAAATTCTTGTAAAATTTCATAACCACTATTTACTACAAGTTGCCTCATTAACTCTTCGATAAAATTTCCAAATTGGATATTCATACTTTGTAAAATTCCACCAAAAACCCTATATTTAATCGGTATAAAATGAAGTTTTACCTCGTGTGCTTTATGAATTTTTTGGAGTTTTTTATCGCTTGTTGTGTTTTTGATAATGGTATCAATTGAATTTAAAACAATTTTTTCTAATTTATTAAGCATTTTCTATCCTTTTATTATATTCATAACGCAAAGAATCAATAGGCACTAAATTTGAATTTTCAAAGATATAAAAAAACTGCCAACCATTATGATTGCTTTTATTTAAGTGCTTTGCTGCCATTTTGTGAATGCTTAATTCTTCTTCTCCGTCAGTTACTTTGTCGTTATCAAGCAAGGTGCAAATGAATTTTTTGTTTTTGTCATAAAGTTTTTGCCTTTCTTGGAGCAAGCCCACATTTAAAAGCTCTTGCAAGCTCACTCTTGGGGGCTTGGTTTCAAGTTTGCCTAAACTTATGTCATTTAGCACGACATTTACTTGACGAATGCGACTTGCTGCGATTTTCACATAGCTTTCATCTTGTTCTATGCCGATAAAATGTCGTCCAAATTTTTTAGCAATCGCTCCTGTCGTGCCTGTGCCAAAAAAGGGGTCAAGCACCAAATCGCCTTGCTTTGAGCTTGATAAAATCACCTTTTCAAGCAAGAGTTCTGGCTTTTGTGTAGAATGCACTTTTTTGCCACTTATATCTTTCAAACGCTCATTACCTATGCAAATTCCTATATTCCACACGCTTCTTTCTTGTTTGTCGTTGTTAAGAAATTTCATCGTTTTGTAATTAAAAGTGTATTTTGAATTTTTATTTTTAGCGCACCAAATCAGCGTTTCGTGGGCGTTACAAAGCCTTGTGCCTTTGAAATTTGGCACGGGATTTGGCTTTGCCCAAATGACATCATTGAGTATCCAAAAGCCTAAATCTTGCATTATATAACCTAGCCTAAAAATGTTTTGAAAAGAACCTATTACCCAAATGCTACCACTATCTTTAAGCACTCTTTGGCATTCTTTAAGCCACGCTTTGCAAAAGGTATCATAATGCTTTAAGGACTCAAATTTATCCCACGAATCCTCCACGCCACTAAATTTTTCTCCGCTCGTGCGTAAAAGCTCGCCCTGCGTTTGCATAAAATACGGCGGGTCAGCAAAGATTAAATCCACACTTTTATCAGGCAAGGTTTTAAGAATACTAACGCAATCGCCTTGTAAAATGGTATCTTTAAACTGAATTTCACTCATTTTTGCCTCAAATTTAGCCAAGTTTTGCTTTCAAAATTTCATTAACCTTTGCAGGGTTAAACGCGCCCTTGCCCTCTTTCATCACCTGCCCTACAAAAAAGCCAAAGAGTTTGTCCTTGCCCGCCTTAAATTCAGCCACCTTGTCCGCATTTGCCGCTAAAACCGCTTCGGCGATTTTTTCTATCGCCCCATCATCGCTTACTTGTTTAAGTCCTAGCTTTTCAACCGCTTCATCAACGCTTGCGGCGGTGTTTTCAAAGACAAAGGCAAGCACTTCTTTTGCGGCTTTGCCAGAAATAGTGCCATCTTCGATACGAGTGATTAAATCGCCAAGTTTTTGGGCATCAACAGGCGAATTTTCTATGCTTAAATCCCCTTTTAAAAGCCCCATAAGCTCAGTAGTGAGCCACGAAACGCAAAGTTTTGGGCTTAACTTCCTTGCGATAAGGCTTTCAAAAAAGCGGCTCATCTCTAAACTCGAAATAAGCACCTCCGCATCGCTTTCTTTGACACTTAAATCCTTAATGTAACGAGCTTTTTTCTCATCAGGTAGCTCTGGGATAGCTATTTCAAGCATATCAGGCGTTAGCACCACAGGCAAAAGGTCAGGTTCAGGGAAATAGCGATACTCAGCACTATCTTCTTTGCCCCGCATTGAGCGCGTGGTTAGGTTCGTGGTGTTGAAAAGGCGTGTTTCTTGCACCACTTCACGCTCATAAGTGCCGTCCTCCCACGCCACACTTTGCCTTTGCACCTCATAATCAATCGCCTTTTGGATAAAGCGAAAAGAGTTGAGATTTTTTATCTCCACGCGTGTGTAAAGCTTGCTGTCGCCCTTTGGACGAATGCTGACATTTGCATCGCAGCGAAAACTGCCCTCTTGCATATTTGCGTCTGAAATGTCTAAAAATCGTATGATAGAATGAAGTTTTTTAAGGTAAGCTACCGCCTCATCGGAGCTGCGAAGCTCTGGTTCGCTTACGATTTCAAGCAGCGGCGTGCCTGAGCGGTTTAAATCCACTTTGGAGACTGAATTTTCGTGGATATTTTTGCCCGCATCCTCTTCTAAATGCGCCCTAGTAATGCCTATGCGTTTGTTTTGTCCGTTAATGTTGATGAAAAGCTCGCCACCCTCGACTATGGGGACATCAAATTGCGAAATTTGATAAGCCTTTGGCAAATCGGGGTAAAAATAGTTTTTGCGGTTGAAAATGCTGGTTTTGTTGATACGAGCGTTGATTGCCTTGCCAAAGGCTACGGCTTTACGCACGGCTTGCTCGTTTAGCACGGGCAAAGCGCCGGGCAGGGCTAGGCAAGTGGGGCAGACATTGACATTTGGCTTTTCGCCAAAGCTCGTAGCACAAGAACAAAAAATCTTGCTTTTGGTGTTAAGCTGGGTATGCACCTCTAAACCGATAACGACTTCAAACATTGTTTTTCCTTTTTTTTGGGCTTGGTTTTTGGATAAATTCGCGTGAATTTATCGCTTTCACCTTGCCTTGAAAAATTTTAGAATTTGCATTTTATCAAATTTTCTCTTTTGCGCGTTTATTTTAGCAAAATTTGTTAAATTTTTTGCTTAAAAGCCTTTGTCCGTGCGAGACTCGCACACGAGCTTTTATCAGCATTTTGCGCCATTTGCGCCGTATTTTTTGTCAAGGGCTTCTTTAAAAAATTCTTTTTGACTTTTTGGTGCTTCGTCTGGATGGTGGCGTTTCATATGCTCTACATACTTATCATAGCTTGGAAGTCCCACCAGCAAATGCACAAAGCGGTCTGAGCGCTTGTAAAAGCTGTGAATTTTCGCCCCCAGCTCTTTGAATTTCATCTTTTGTCCTTTGTGTGAATTTAACTCACGCAACGCTCATTTTGTTAAATTTAAGCCCCAAATTCACAAGAAATTCAGGGCTGAGCGAGAATTTCTCTTTAAAACTCCGCTAAATTCAGCAAACCGCAAGGCTTACGGCTTGCTTTAAAAGGCTTGCCATCAGCCGTGTGCGGCGATTTTGCCTTCATAATCGCTTGCTTTGATATACTTTGTCTCTGCCAAAGGCAAGTCGTTTGTGCCATTTACGCACTTTAAGCAAATGCGAACGCACTGCACCAGCACGAGTATGGTTACAGCCATAAACAAAGCGCACAAGCAAGCGTTGATGAGGTTGTTTGTGGCTATGGTTTGAAAGCTTGCCGCCTTGTCCGCAAGCCCGTTTGCTGCTGCCTCAGCCGCCTTTGCGCTGAAATTTTGCCAAAGGGCTATGTGGCTTACTGCATCGTGGATTTTCTCGCCATTTGCGGGCAAGAGTTTGCAAACGCCCGCATAAAGCGTGCTGATGAGAACCCAAGCCGCTGGCAAGATAGCCACCCACGCTTGCTTAACCTTGCCCATTTTAAAGAGTATGGTGATGACGGTAAGTAGCGCGATGCCTGCTAGCATTTGATTTGATACGCCAAAGAGTGTCCAAAGCGACTTTACGCCGCCTTGCGGGTCTGTAACGCCTTGATAAAGTATGTATCCCCAGCCCGCCACGCATATAAAGGTAGCGAAAATGCCCCAAGGTAGGCTTTGGATATTGCCGATAGGCTTATAAACATTGCCAAGCACATCTTGCACCATAAAGCGTCCAGCGCGAGTGCCTGCATCAACGGCTGTTAAGATAAAGAGTGCTTCAAAAAGTATGGCAAAATGATACCAAAACGCTGTTGAGCCTGAGTTAAAAAGCGGCACTTGCGCGATTATCGTGGCTAGCCCTATGGCAAAAGTCGGCGCACCGCCTGTTTTGCTTAAAATGGACTTTTCGCCGATTTCATTTGCCATACCTGTGATTTGCTCAGGCGTGATTTCAAAGCCCCAAGAGCGAATCGTCTCCGCCGCTACCGCTGCTGCTTGCGCCACATCGCTAATGCCCGTTGTGCCAAGTGCTGCTGGGGCGACATTTACGGAAAAATAAAGTCCCGGGGTTAAGATGACAGCAGCCACGAGTGCCATCACGCCCACAGCGGACTCCATTATCATTGAGCCGTAGCCTACCATTCGCGCGTGAGATTCTTTTTCAAGCATTTTTGGCGTAGTGCCGCTTGACACAAGGGCGTGAAAGCCGCTAATCGCACCGCAAGCGATAGTGATGAAAAGAAAAGGAAAAAGCTGCCCGCTAAACACAGGTCCCGTGCCGTCTGTGAATTTAGTAGTAGCGGAAAATTGCACCTCAGGGGCTACTATCAAAATGCCAGCTGCCATTAAGACGATAACGCCGATTTTCAAAAAGGTGCTTAAATAATCCCTTGGCGCGAGCAAAAACCACACAGGCAAAATCGCCGCGATAAAGCCATAGCCTATGATGACATAGGTGAGCGTTACAGGGCTAAGCGTGAAAATCGCACTCAGCGTTTCGCTTTGTGCTACATCGCGTCCATAGTAAAGTGCGAGCAGCAAAAGCACAAAGCCGATGACACTTGCTTCGCCAACGCGTCCAGGGCGGATAAAACGCATATAAACGCCCATAAAAATGGCGATAGGAATAGTCATCGCTATGGTGAAAAGCCCCCAAGGCGACTCTGCTAGGGCATTTACCACGACAAGGGCAAGTATGGCGATGATGAGCATCATAATGCCTAAAATGCCTACCATTGTGATAGAGCCTACGACTTTACCAAGTTCAAGCTTGATAATCTCGCCCAAACTCTTGCCATTTCGGCGCATAGAGCAAAAAAGCACGGTAAAATCGTGCACCGCACCAGCCAGCACCACGCCCACTACAAGCCAGATTAAGCTCGGCAAGTAGCCCATTTGCGCCGCTAAAATCGGTCCCACTAAGGGTCCAGCACCAGCGATAGCCGCAAAATGATGCCCAAAAAGCACGATTTTGTTTGTCGGCACGAAGTCGCGCCCGTCATTATTGACAACAGCGGGCGTTGCGCGTTTATCATCAAGTTCTAACACCTTTTCAGCGATATATTTGCTGTAAAAGCGGTAGCCTATCATATAAAAACACACCGCCGCCACGACTATCCAAGTGGCGTTTATACTCTCGCCCGTGTGAAGCGCAAGCGTGCCAAAGCACCACGCCGCGAGCAGAGCAACTAAAACCCAAAATACATTCAAGGCAATTTTGTTACCCATTTGTATCTCTCCTTTCGTGTGAAATTTTGTGATTAAAGTGTAACATTAAATTCTTAAATTTTTGATTAAATTTCTTGTGTGAAGTTAAATTTTACAACTTTGTGCTACAAATTCAGCAAGCGTTAATATAACATTTTGAAAAATTTTTTATAATCAAACTTTTAAATTTAAAAAAAGGACAAAAAATGTTTGATGATTTAGGTAAATTCATCTTGCGCGTGAGTTTAGGCGTGATGATGTTGCTGCACGGCATAAGCAAGGTGCAAAACTACGAAGGCACGATGAGCTGGCTTATGGGAAGTGGCGAAAATGCTGGCTTGCTCGCTCAGCTTGGCTTGCCTGTGTTTTTGGCTTATGGCGTGTTTGTGGGCGAGCTTGTCGCGCCTGCCTTGCTGATACTTGGGATTTTGCCCCGCCTTTCGTCTTTGGCGATAATGGCGACTATGGTTGTAGCCACACTTTCGCACACCGCAAGCGAAGGCGGTAGCGCACTTTTCTCACTCGGCGGCTTTGGCGGCTGGGCTTATGAACTGCAAGGGCTTTATTTCTTTGCTGCCTTTGCGCTTTTTTTGCTTGGAAGCGGAAGATTGTCGCTTTGGGGCAAATGGTAGCCTAAATTTAGGCTTTTACGCACTCAAAAAGGCGAAAAATGTTTGAATGGCTTTTCAGTGTCGATGCGTGGCTCACTCTTGCC
>OQVS01000107.1_pt1 | contig 43779 bp, 26 predicted proteins | sample 1691601 | NCBI WGS metagenome assembly OQVS01 (sample SAMN03418268, study PRJEB22391) | human gut metagenome | biome: human-gut; feature: organic feature; material: feces | host: Homo sapiens | place: Tanzania | collected 2013-01 | reverse complement strand
CAGAAGTGGTTTTAGGATATTCCTATTAACTTTGCACTTGCTTCTGGAATCCGCCTAATGACAATTATTAGTTAAAAGATGTTATTATTAAAAGAAATGATGTAGTAAAACGCTGTTTTCACTCGTATTATAGTTGCAAAATACATACTTTTGTCGTAGCTTTGAAGCCGATAACGGCATCTAATGCAAAAAACGCAAAGCATGGTTAAAACGGAAAATAAATTTTTAATCAATTAATAACAATATGCAGATCAGAAAACTTTTTGTGTTTGCAGCAATGGTATTCACCGGTGCGCTCTCAGTCAACGCACAGCAGGGCAACCCTATGATGCAGCCACTACCCATGGATCCTCAGGTGAAAATGGGAAAATTGGACAACGGACTGACGTACTACGTGCGCCACAACGGTTATCCAGAAAAGCGTGTCAACTTCTACATCGCGCAGCGCGTGGGCTCTATCCAGGAGGAAGAGAACCAGCGCGGACTCGCACACTTCCTTGAGCACATGTGCTTCAACGGAACAAAGAACTTCCCGGGCAACGGCGTTATCGACTACACACGCTCGCTCGGAGTGCAGTTCGGAGGCGACCTCAACGCTTATACATCCATCGACCAGACGGTGTATAACATCAACAACGTGCCGACAACACGCGGCACAGCAGCCCTCGACTCCTGTCTGCTCATTCTGAAGGACTGGAGCCACAACCTTACACTCGACCCAAAAGAAATCGACCAGGAGCGCGGCGTTATCCACGAGGAATGGCGTATGCGCACATCGGCAAGCAGCCGTATGTTCGAGCGCAACCTCGAAAAGCTCTATCCGGGCAGCAAGTACGGAAAGCGCTACCCCATCGGACTGATGTCGGTAATCGACAACTTCAAGCCGAAGGCACTGCGCGACTACTACGAGAAGTGGTACCATCCGTCAAACCAGGCAATCATCGTTGTGGGCGACATCGACGTTGACCGCACCGTGGCTAAAATCAAGGAAATGTTCGCCGACATCCCGAACCCGGCAGGCCTCGCACCTATCGTTGACGAGCAGGTGCCAGACAACGCCGAGCCTATCGTGATTGTGGACAAAGACAAGGAGGCACAGACAAGCTCTCTGCAGATGATGTTCAAGTTTGACAGCACACCGGAGGAGCAGAAGGCATTCCTGCCATATCTCCTGGAGGAATACATCACATCGCTCGCTTCGTCAATGCTCAACTCACGCTTCGAAGAGGTTGCACAGAAGCCGGACGCTCCATTCGTGAACGCAGGATGCTATGCAGGCAACTATATCTTCGCCAAGACAAAGGACGCATTCAGCTTCGTGGCTATGCCGAAGGACGGCAAGACAGAGGAAGCCGTAGCAGCCATCACAAAGGAAGCTATGCGTGCCGTGAAGTTCGGATTCACAGCTACCGAGTACGAGCGCGCAAAGGCAAACTACATGAGCGCATTGGAAAGACAGTACACCAACCGCGACAAGATTGACAACGACAACTTCGGACGTGCCTGCGCAAGCAACTATCTGGAGAACGAGCCGCTGATGTCTATCGAGCAGGAGTACCAGATCATGCAGCAGCTCACACCGATGCTCCCAGTGGAGATGGTGAACCAGGCAATGTCGCAGCTCATCAACGTGAACGACTCTAACGTGGTAATCTACAATACCAACACCGAGAAGGAAGGCCTCACCTATCCTACAGAAGCCGGACTGAAGAAGGCTTACGAGGATGCCCGCGTGGCAAAGATCGAGGCTTACGTTGACAACGTGAAGCAGGAGCCGCTTATTGCAAATCTGCCGAAGGCTGGAAAAATAGTTTCGGAGAAAGACAGCAAGAAGTTCGGCTACAAGGAACTCACACTGAGCAACGGAGCACGCGTACTGCTGAAGAAGACCAACCTGAAGGAAGGCGAAGTGCTGATGTCAGCATCTTCAAAGGGTGGTGCATCGCTCTACGGACTGAAAGACCGCATCAACCTCGACCTGTTCGACGCTATCGTGGCATACAGCGGACTCGGCAACTTCAACAGCACTGAGCTGCAGAAGGTTCTCGCCGGCAAGAACGCAAACGTTGACCTCCATCTGGGCAAGCTGCACGAGTACACAACAGGAAACTGCACACCGAAGGATATGGAGACAATGTTCCAGATGAACTACCTCTACTTCACAAACATCAAGAAGGACGAGCAGTCTGTAGCAAAACTGCTCAACCAGTACAAGATGGCACTGAAGAACAAGTCGCTCTCAGCCGAAAGCGCACTCAGCGACTCTCTGCAGTACACACTGCACGCACACAGCCCATGGTACGCCTCTCTCGAAGAGAGCGACATCGACAAGGTTGACTACGACCGCATCCTGCAGATTGCCAAGGAGCGCACAGCAAACGCTGCCGACTTCACATTCACAATCGTGGGTAACTTCGACGAGGCTCTCGTACGCAAGTACATCGAGCAGTATGTAGCTTCGCTGCCTTCAATCAAGAAGGGCAAGAAGTATGTGAAAGAGAACTGGAAGCCATACTCTGTATTCGCCAAGGGCGATGTGGAGAACATCTTCAAGCGCAAGCAGGAGACACCGAAGGCAAACATCTACATGTTCTGGTACAACAACACCACACCGTATTCTCTCGAAAACTCTGTCAAGGCAGACGCAGCAGGACAGATCCTCGATATGGTTTATCTTAAGACTATCCGCGAGGAGCAGAGCGCAGCCTACTCTGCAAGTGCAGCAGGAATCGTACAGCTCGGCGGTGACCAACCGTTCAACGCTATCTACGGCTACTGCCCTGTGAAGCCGGAGAAGAAGGACATCGCCATCAAGATTATGCGCGAGGAGCTTGTCAAGCTCGGCACCACAGTTGACGCTGACATGCTGAACAAGACAAAGGATCTGATGGTGAAGCAGCATGAGGATGCACTGAAGACAAACCGCTACTGGATGAACATCATCAGCGACTTCGACGAGTACAACGTGGACAGAGACACCGACTACAAGTCGCTCGTGGAGGCACTCACACCGGCATCAGTTGCAAAGTATGTCAAGGACAACCTCATCGGAAAGAACAGCGTGAGCGTTATCATGCTGCCGGAAGAGTAATCCCTGCCGACGATACTGAAAACGGATAAACATTAACAAAGCCCGGCATATCGCATCATGATATGCCGGGCTTTTCGTTTTTATTTGCAAAGAAATCACCCTACTGCCAACCTCCGTTCCGCTGCTCTTATAACCCTGTTCAACACATATCCACAGAGGACGGCAAGCGGCAAGTATACATACATAGGCTCCTTTACAAGCGAAAGATGGCAGAGATAAACCTCCAAAGAAATGCTTCCTATGAAACATAATACGGTGTTGACAACACCCAACAGTCTGTTACTGCCAAGGTATTCAAAAACACCGGAAAGCACAAGGCATGCCCCCGGACAAATGGCAGTAAACAATAAATGGCCCAAGGAAATCTTGTTCAAGAATACGCTGTCAAAACGCACCGTCAGCCAACACTCCGCCGCAATAGCTGCCAATGAGAGCACTACCAATGCCCACTTGCACGTGGAAGAAAGACGCTTCCCTTTGAGCAGCATATATCCCCACATACAGCCTACGAAAAACACGGGTATCCTGGAAAAGAACAGCATATAAGCGTCTCCCTTCCACATAGCTACAAGGATTGCCGTGAACACCAGCCCGACTGCTATGAAAAGGGCTGACGACTTCTTTATCGAAGTTTTTCTTGCCAGCCCGATGAACAGAGGAAATACGGCATAGAAGAGCAGCAGCGAAGGAATGTACCAGTCGTAGTATGGTTTTCTTATCCAGAAGCTTATACACGAAAGGCTCCACAGTGTTTCAGCAATGCTTCCGCCGCTTGCTGCATTGCATATTATGATGACTGAAATATAGGCAGGCAGGATTCTATGCAAGCGTTTTTTATAGAAACCGAACGCGGAAACCGTCTGCGGCAGACGGTCAAAATAACTATAAGTCAGTCCGTAACCGGAAAGGAAGAAAAAGAAATCCACTCCTCCCATACCTGTGGCAAGAAAAGACTGAAAGTATGTGTCGGCTTCGTGCCCTCTGAAATGGTAGAGCATTATCCATATAATGGACAGTCCCATTATTGCCGTGCGGTGCTTGCTTATCAGTTCATTGCTCATATTTATTGTCGTTTTCTTTTACAGGTTTAACTTTTTCTTCTGTTCTTCTGTTTCTTCTCCAGTATCTCCGTATGATTATTGTGGCACAAAGGCAAAAGAGCAATGCAGCCAACGAGAACAGCACGTTCGGGAGGAGCGCACCATCCAGCTTGCCGAGGTCTACGCCCATTATATACACGAGCACTCCCTTTAAAAGAGTGAATACAAGCAGATGATAGCCGCATAGCCAAAGGGTGTTCGCCGATACCTGCCTTATGATGCGCGGCACGACAGAAGGTATGGAGAAAAGCATGAGGATAGAGTATATCGCCACGGCGGTTTCGATGAAATACAGCGGATATACGGAATATGCCCTCCTCTGCAGATTCACAGCACCGGTCACGCTGAACAGCAGCAGGCTCACTACAAAAAGTACGCCTGCAAGAATGAGCTTTGCCGATTCAGCCCTCGCCGAACGGTTGTTCATAAACGTGCTGAAAACTCTGGAGTTGCGTGTCTCATAACCGATGGAATAGAACACTATGCCCGTTAGCGTATGACTGACAGAAAAGGGGAGCGCTGCGGGATTAAGATAATAGTCGATGCCGCCGAGCACGACGAACACAAGAGTGAGAAACGCCCGTGCAGCGATTTTCCTCCCCCTGAAAAGCAGATAGAAGAGAATTTCTATGTTGAACAGCGTGGTGAAGAAATACATTGTGGCGTTGTGTGTCATAAGCGTGCTGTCGGCAAGCAGCACTCCGAGCAACGGTTGCCACAATGGTACGGCAGCATTGCTGTCTGCCCCGAAATGTCTTGCTACAAGCAGCCAGAACATATATGTGACGATGTTTATCGTGACATACGGTACCATTATCTGCCGGAAGCGTTTCTTTGCAAAATCACCGAACGAGGGGTTTCTGTCGAAGCGGAACAGATAGCCCGACATGAAGAAGAAAAGCGGAATCTCAACCATAAAAGCCCAGTTTGCCACTGGGCGCGCTATGGCTGTATGGCTCATTACAACGAGGTATATGGCGATTGCCTTCACCCAGTCTGCCATCGGTATTCGCTCTGTAGATAGGCTGTTCATCTGCTGTACGTTGTATTTGTTCTTGCCAACTGCAATATTGTGTGTGTGGAATGCGCGCCCTTAAACGCGCCGCTGCCATTTTCCCACCGTAAACGGCAGATAGCGGTATACGATATAAGTGAGCGCTGTTGTAAAGACGTATACCAATGCGAAGGCGAGCACAACATAAAGATAGTTGCCCGAGTAGGGCATTCCTATGCGCACAAGCACCTTGCTCACAATGAGCGGCACTCCTCCGCAAAGGAAATAATATACAATAGTGTGCCTGCCCGTCCAGCAGAGCAAACCATGCGACAGCAACTGCTTGGATCCATTCGATGGCAACAGCTTGAAAGTCAATAATGACAACTGCTTGAACATCTGCACGGCAAGCAGAGTGCATACGCTTATGTCGAGCAGGAAGACGGTATAGTCGGTGATGTGTATGTGCCACACAAGCAAGTCGATGCCATTGGCTTGCCCGTATATCTTCAGTACGACGAGCAGCACAGCCAACAGAATATTCACTGCCAGTCTGTTGAATCTGTCGAGCAGCCGTTCATACTTATGATAGGAATAACCAGCACAAAGGAAGAGCAACGCCTGCATAGCGTTGTCGAACTGCCACAAATATGCCTTGCCTTCCTGCGAAAGATATATGGATGCCAGAAACCCAGCAACAGACGTTGCCCACAGACAGAGGCAGTTTCCCTTTGACAGCTTTATGACAACAGCAAACACGAGTTCCGCCACACACAGTGCGGCGATGAACCACGATGCCTGACCGCCAAGAATGTCGGCAGCCATATCGGATATGCAGAATGCTCCGCCGTGTACCAGCGTCTTGGGTACATATATAATGGTGGTGAAAATGAGATAAGGCACGACGAGCGTCCTCATCACGGCGCCTACCTTATGCCTGAGGTCGAAGTCTGCCACCTTGCCCGATGCCTGACTCCGGAACATAAGATAACCCGAGATGAAGAAAAACACGACAAGGGCGTTGACAACATAGAGATTGTAGTCAACCACATTCTCGCCCGTATAGTATATCTCCGTATGGTCAAGCAGGATTGCGAGCATACACAGCCCACGCAGATTGTCAATCCATAATTTTCTTTCCATTCCTGTATATGGTTTTCAGTTTTTCAGCAACATCAGTTCATACAGTTGTCTGTGCTTCTTTGTCATAACCTCGAGCACCACGCCACAGAAGAACGTGAGCAGCGATGCGATACCTATGAATCCGCTTACGATGAGTGTGGGGAAGCGCGGCACAAGTCCCGTCTGCATATACTCGATGAACACGGGAATGAACATTGCCACGGCTATCAGCAGCAGCAGTGCACTGACAATGCTGAAAAACTTCAGCGGACGATAGTCGCGGAACATCATAAACACCGTGCCCACTACCTTCATTCCGTCGAGATAGGTGTTGAGCTTTGAATGGCTGCCCTCCTGCCTGTCGCGATAGTTTATCTTCACCTCACGGATAAGGAAATTCTTGTCGAGGGCATGGATTGTCATTTCCGTCTCAATCTCGAAGTTGCGCGATATGATAGGGAAATTCTTCGCGAAGGTGCGGCTCAGCGCACGATAGCCCGTCATTATGTCGTGTATATTGCTGCTGAAGATGCTGTTGATGAGGAAGCGCACAAGACGGTTCCCCTCGTTATGGAACGGGCGCTTGTTCTCAGTGAAATAAGTAGATGAAAGCCGGTCGCCAATCACCATGTCGGCTCCCTCCTCCACGAGTCGGCACATCTCCCGTGCGTTCTCTGCCGGGTATGTATCGTCGCCATCCACCATCAGGTAGCAGTCGGCATCAATGTCGCGCAGCATACTCCTCACCACATTGCCTTTTCCCTGACGGTATTCGCGTTTCACCACGGCTCCTGCACGCTCGGCTATCTCTGCCGTGCCGTCGGTGGAGTTATTGTCATACACGTATATGGCAGCGCCTGGCAACTGCTCTTTGAAATCTTTCACCACCTTCTCTATTGTTGTTGCCTCGTTGTAGCAAGGTATCAGAACGGCTGTTTTCATATTGCTTTTGTTTTTCTGAGTGTCAGACATAAGTATAGAATCACGCACCACACGGAGAGCAGGAAATCTCTCCATGTGAAGAATATATGCTGCAGCGAATGATTCTTCATCACTGCAAACCACGCAACCGGCATGGCAGCCACAACCAGCAGCCATCCGTATTGCCTTGTTTTCTGCTTGTGTTTATATATATATAATATGGTGGCAGCTGCCGTCAGCATCATTGCGGCAACCATTCCCCACACGCTTATTCTGCTGCACACCGTTTCCATTATCCCCTGCACGAAGTCGGTAAGCAATATTTCCCTGCCGCCATACACTATAGTGTTGCCTATGCGCAGCCTGGCGTTGCCTATTGCCGAACCGAACACATTCTCGCCAGTGAGCACCCATGCAATTGCCCATTTTGCTGCCCACAGCAGGGCGTAGCCGGCAAACCACGAAACACTTGCCGCCACCGTTGTATACATCGGGCGGCATGTTGCCGGCTGGTATCTGTATGCATTCCTCCTTGCCCTCATCGCAAGAAGCGTCACGAGCGGCATTCCGAGCGTGAGTACCGGTGTGGTCAGAAAATCCATATATGCCGTCACGGCTCCAGTTATGAAGAACATCTCGTCACAGCGGCATCCGTCGCCGTCGGCAAACCGCGGTCTGCACAGGATGAATGCCATCGCCGCGAAAGCTATATAGTAGCAGGTGCTGAACTGCAGGGCAAGTGGCACGATAAAGAAATTAGTGAGCACAAGACTTGCCGCAAGCGTCAGTGCAAACACCGCACCAATCCTCCTGTATGCCGCCAGACACACCGCGAGCGCCAGCAGCATCAAGCATATATAGTTTATTGTCAGTATGCTGTGATAGCTGAACACAGTGAGCATCGGGCGCAGCAGCACCTGGTAGCCGTGCCAGTAGCGCGCATAGTCCACGTATTCATATCCTTCTTTCCGTCCCGTCTTTGCTATCGTCTTCGTTGAACTTACCACCGTGTTGTATGGATGCAGCGAATCGCCAACGCTGTCGTACTGCTCTGCCATCATCGCCGCTCGCACCGGACGGTCTGAATCCGCCGTGGCATTGATGCGCAGCATCAGACAGTCGGTCATGTTGTCTATCTGGAAGAGATAGAATCCGAAGGGCTTGTACCACAATCCGTCGCGCTCTATCTGCACGGCAGACTTCTCCACATTCTCCCTCACGGCAGAGGTTGGAATGCAGAACACGGCTATAGTGAACAGCGTGAACAGTGCCGCGAGCAGGACAGCCGTTATGAATAGTCTCTTTATTATATTCATACTTTACTGTTCTTTTGTTTTCCTTTTTTGTATATACAGCCGTACATCACTACGAGCAGCACTGCCTCAACCAATATGAACTGCCGGTATATGGCGTGCGACTGCCACGGTCCCTGGAACATATAGTATCTTTGTGCCGGCATCTGCATATACACTTCGTTGCTGTATGTAGCGAATACTTCTGCTATGCCGTCGGTGTTTATGGTGAAATAGAAGGCTGAGGACATGAGCTGCAATGCCACGAGCACGACAATCCAGTATACAGGCAGGTCTCTTTCTTCCACCGCCGTCCCTACCATAGGCAGCAGGAATATGTAGAAGCATATCACCTTGCGTGTCTCTATGTCGGAAAGGAACACAAGCGAGAGCAGCAGTATGAGCCATGCCCCCATCCCGTATTTCCGTGCCTCGCGGCATATCTGCCGCCAGAACATAAGGATGAAAAGGAAACCTACGCCGAGATAAACGAAATGCGTCTCGATGAATATCAGCACATCGGTTGCCGGGAACTGACATATCTGTGCCAGCTCGTTCACAAGCGAGAACTTGCCCTTGAAGCCGTATACCGTGGGCAGCGTGTATACCACCCAGAATGCCGCCAACCACAATACGAGCCTCGACATACGCCTGCGGCTGCACAGCGACTTCAGCATAGCCACCACATCGGCACGCAGCGGCATTGTCGCAAAGAAATAGAATATGATGTATGCCGCGATGCCTGCCACTGCAATCCACTCGCTCTGCGGATATCGCGCTATGAATACCGAATGGAAGTCATCCACTCCCCTAACATAAAGACGGAAGAATATGTATGCCCCGAAAGCCAGCGGCAGCCAAAGGATTACGGCGGCACGCATCGCGAGATTCAATATTCTGTTCGCCTTGCCTGCCCCGTCTGGAACATAGCCATCCACAGGCTTGTCTGGAAGACACACGAGCAACAGTGCCATGAGCGAAAGAATGGGGAATACCAGTATGCCAGCCAGCCCAACGAGAATCATTCCCCGTCTGTTCCTCCTTATGAAACAATAGGCAAGCGCCATGCTGAGTGTGAATGCAGGCATATCCGTCATCACCGGACAGTAGCCCATGAACTTCAGCACGTGGAAGTTGAAGAAGGCGAATGCGAAGACGAGCGTTTCCGTTTTCCAACTCCATTTCATCGTCCGCGACATCCCGAAGAAGCACCATACGGCAATACAGAGGAGCACCGTGTTTATGATACTACTCACAAGCATCACGTTGGTTGGCAGGAACGGGAGCGACAATGCTTTCATCGCGCAGTGCGTGATGAGGAATGGCAGCATGCGGTGGGTATGGTATTCGCTTATGCTGCCCGAGATGTATTGGCTCCACCCGTTTATTATAATGTCCTTGTAGTATACCGAGCCGTCCCACCCGTATCCGTCGCAGTGTGCGCAATACTCACCGAAGTAGTTGCAGGCAACTATCGCTACGAGCACCGCCACGAGTATTATGCGGTGTATGTTCCGGGCAAAAGGCTGTGATGTATTCATTGTTTTCTGTTTTGTTTATCATTATGTGCCAGTCGGTGCCGCATCAGTTTATTATTGCTATCTTGCACACCGTTCCGCTCTCTCCGCTCTCCGTTGCAGCGTTCACCATATATATTCCGCTTGCCACACGTTTTCCCTTTAGGTCTCTGCCGTCCCACTGGAACGAGCCTCCCGTGCTCCTGCCCTGTGCCACGAGTGTTCCGTTTGTAGTGGTAATCTTCACGTCGGCGTTGAACGACAGTCCTACTACTGTTATCACTCCCGTATAGTCTGGCTTCACGGGGTTCGGGTATGCCCACACGTTGTCCTTCTCTATCGTATCGAAGGTCTGTGTGGCGTTGCTCTCCACGGAGCACAGTCCGTTGGCGGTGGCTATATACACGGTTCCGGAGTTATGGTCGATAGTTACATATTCCACTGCGTCCGACAGCAGGCAGCTGTCGTCTGCCTTGAAATGTGCCTCCTGCACCATATTGTCGGAACTTATCACGTATAATCCGTCTCCCTTCGTTCCTATCCATTTGCGGTTGGCGTTGTCCACGGCAATCGACGTTATGTCGGCTGAGCCTAGCAGATAGTCTGCAAAGTTGGTTCCGTCGTTTCTCGGCACTTTTATCTGGTAGAATCCGAGCGACGGGTCGCGCTGGTATTCATCGGTGAGCACAAGCAGTCCGGCACTCGTTGCCACCCAGATGTTTCCCTCCTTGTCTTCCACCACCTGTCTCAGAAACTCCATCGTTCCTATTTTCGTTCCGTCCTCGTTTGTGAAGTTTGTGTATGAGTATGTCTGTGTGCGGTCGGCTGAATAGCAGAACACTCCGTTGTCGGCAGGTGTGTATCGTCCGCTTGCTATCCATATACGCCCGCTGCGGTCTATCATTATCTTCGAGTTTACCGCCTGCGCTGCCGGAAACTGCTTTTCCGGTGCCGCCCATTTGCTTTCGGCGGTGTATACGAGCATTGTCTTGCCGGCAGCTCCCGAGTTCGACACCCACAGGTTGTTGCCGCTGTCGTATGCAAGCGATGTCACGAGCTGGTAGTTGTCGGGGTTGCTGATGCCGGCGATGCCCGTTATCGGACTGTTGTTGTGTCCGAAGTGGTTCACCACCTTTCCATTTCTGAATTCATACAGTCCCGTCTGTGCTCCTGCCCACACATGACTGTCGTCTGTGGGGTCAACGGCAAGACACAGTATGTCTCTGTATTTCAGTCCGTATTTCTCTCCTACTCCCTCGTTCTCGTACACAGTCCATGATTTCTCTCCCGGGTCGTACACTTGTATCGACGCCGTTTTGTCCTGGCTCCATTCTCCTCCATTGCAGGTGTACAGCTTTCCGTTGCTCACGGTCATGTATCCGAACATTTGGTATACCGGTGCGTCCGGCGCTATATCCTGCTTCAGTATTGTTCTTGAGCCGTCGTCGGCAATGGTGTATGCCTGCAGCTTGTTGTCGCTCTGGCTTGTCCAGTAGCATTTGTTCGTCTTGTCGTATGTATAGCGGCGTGTGTATCCTTCGCCTGTGTCCTGGCTTATGTCGTTCGGATGGCTGAAGTCCACGCTCTCGTCCGTCTTTTTCCAGTTGGCGGGGTTGATCAGGTTTTCCTTCATGTTGCCCTTGTATACGCCCTTGTCTGTCTGTGCGTATATGTCTGTCCCCTTCACTGTGCAGTTGCCCACGTTCTTCCCTATGTTGTACGTGTCCATAAGCAGGGCCCTTTCCATATCCACTTGCACCATTCCGAATGCTGTACACAGATAGGCTGTTTTCCCGTTTATCACCACGTTGTTCACGGTTTTGTCCACGGTCATCGTCTTGCTGTAGTAGTCGGCTATGTTCGTTGCGTTGCCGTTGTTGTCGAGCAGGTCGATGTTTCCGTTCTCGTATACGGCAATCAGTCTTTTCACGCTTCCGTTCCATGCAATCATCGATATGTTGCAGTCGCTCAGCGGATAAACCTTGTCGTACGTTGTCACGCTCCCGTCGCTGTTGTTATACGAGAACAATGCCCCGGAGCTGAGCACGTACACCATTTTGCCAGCCGGTTCTATGTCGGTTATTTCTGCATATACCGGATAGTTCTTCCAGTTGCCGAAGGTTGCAGCTCCGGCGTTCATTGCCACTGCCGCAGCAAGTATTATCATTGTGTTAAGCTTTCTGCCCATATACGTATTGTTGTTTATGAATACAAGTTCACGAGTCTGCCTCTATATACTAATATAACTGAAAGAGGGCAAAAATATTGCCGTCTTCCAGTTTTATTGTTTGCCGGCACCGTGTGCCGGTCTTTTCTTCTGCTGTCCGTGCGGCTCTGCCGTGCCTGTTCTCTTATTGCGTGATTCTGCCGCAGAGATATTCCACGAGCTTCTTCGTTGCCCTTGCCCTGTGCGATATGCTGTTCTTCACCTCGTTTCCGAGTTCGGCGAACGTGCGGTCGTAGCCTTCGGGCTGGAATATGGGGTCGTAGCCGAAGCCTGCCTCTCCCCTCTTTTCCTTTGTTATCTCGCCTTCCACTGTTCCTTCGAATATTTCCGTGCGCGGCGTTTCCGTTGCACCGTCAGTCTGCTGTTCTGCCAGTATGAGTGCTATTGCCGTGCGGAAGCGTGCCTTGCGGTTGTCTTTCCCTTCGAGTTCATGCAGCAGCTTGCGCATGTTCGCCTCGCTGTCGTGGCCTTCGCCTCCGGCGTAGCGTGCCGAATACACTCCGGGTGCTCCGCCCAGTGCCTCCACCTCCAGTCCGGTGTCGTCGGCGAAAACGCTGATGCCGTAATGCGAGTAGATGTATTCTGCCTTGATTCTGGCGTTTTCTTCGAGTGTGGTTCCCGTTTCCGGTATGTCCACATGGCAGTTTATGTCGCTGAGCGACAGTACTTCAAAATTCTCGGCGAGAATTTCCTTTATCTCGGTGAGTTTGTTCTTGTTGTTTGTTGCGAAAACTATTTTCATTGTTTGTTCTTTGGGTAGAAAGCAGCAGAATGTGCGCCAATGCCTGTCAGCGGTGTCAGGCCTTTTCTCCTGCCTCTTGCTTTTCTTTGTTTTTTTCTTCCTCTAAAGCCTTTTTCTTGTTCTTCCCGGTCACTTTTATCGGGTCAAATCCCTCGCCGAACACGCCCTGCACACTGCTCTGGCTCACGAATGCCGTGGGGTCTATCGACTTGATGATACGGAAGATGATGGGGCTTTCCGCCTTCTTTGCCATGAGGCAGATCACCTTCATTGGGTTGCCCGAGAACCATCCGTGGCCGTCGAGTATGGTCATCGTGTGGTCTGTCTGCTTGGCGATGGCGTTGGCTATTTCCTGATGGTGTTTGGAGAATATCATGAACTGCACGGATTGTCGTTGCCAGTTCATCACGAAGTCGAGCATGTTACATTCTATGAACATCGTGCACAGACCGAACACCACCTTCTGGCTGCGCTCCGGGAAAGTTCCGAAGCTGTCGATAGCAAGACAGCTGCCGATGATTACGAGGTCTACCATGATGAGTCCCTTGCCGAGCGACACGTTGTAATACTTGTTCACCACGGCTGCGATGATGTCCGTACCGCCGGTGCTTCCGTTGCTGAGGAACACCACGGCGAGTGCCGTACCCGTGAGCATACATCCTATGATGAGCGACATGAAGTCGTTGCCCTCGCCCATGAGCTTATAGAAGGTGCCGTCGGGCATTTCCACTATCTTCTGCGCGAGGTCGAGCATCACGGTCACGGCGAGCGTGGCATAGATGGTCTTTGCCAGGAACTTCAGTCCGAGTTCCTTGAGTGCCGCCACGATGAGCACGGCATTGATGATGAAGAAGGTCCACTGCACGGGGAACTTCGTGGCATAGAACACGATGGCACCGATTCCGGCGATGCCTCCCGTCACGATTTCGTACGGCAACAGGAATACCGTGAAGCCGAACGTGTATAGCATTAGTCCGAGAGTGATGTTGAAGTAGTCTCTCGTTTCGCGCATCACCATCTTGCCGGTGTCACTGCCGAAGAATGCGCTGATTTTGTTCTTTTTGTGCTGTGCCGCACTTGAACCATTGCTGCTGTTTGACATAGTTAGTGTTTTTAATTTAAAGTTATTCTTTCTCTTTTGTAATAAATATTATTGATAATTGGCGTTGTCTTCATTTATTGCAAGTCCCTTCCCCCCACTGCTTGGGGCAGAAAAGGGAAGGGACATGCACTGCTCTGTGTTATTTTATAACCACGTTCACGATTTTCTTCGGCACCACGATGACCTTCACCACCTGCTTGCCCTCAAGATACTTCGCACTCTTCTCGTCGGCGAGCACCTCGTTCTTTATCGTCTCGTTGTCGGCGTCCACGGGGAAGCTCTTCTGGTAGCGCGCCTTTCCGTTGAACGACACCGTGAGCTGCATGCTGCTCTCCACGAGATACTGCTCGTTGCACACTGGCCACTGTGCATCGCACACCGTGGTCTGGTTGCCCAACTGGTGCCATAGCTCCTCGGCTATGTGCGGAGCGAACGGTGCCAGCAGCACCACTACCTGCTGCAGCAGTTCCCTGTTGCGGCATTTCGCCTGCTGCAGTTCCGACACGCATATCATGAATGCCGAGATGCTGGTGTTGTAGGAAAAGTGCTCTATGTCGTGCGTCACCTTCTTTATCAGCTTGTGCACGCTCTTCAGCTGTTCTGCCGTAGGCTCCTCGCCGGTTGGCAGGAACTGTCCGTCACGGCTGTAGAACAGTGCCCAGAACTTCTTCAGGAAGCGGTGGCAGCCGTCGATGCCGTTCGTATCCCACGGCTTGCTTGCCTCCACGGGGCCGAGGAACATCTCGTAGAGTCGCAGCGTGTCGGCTCCGTATTTCTCTACTATCATGTCGGGGTTTACCACGTTGAACATCGACTTCGACATTTTCTCCACTGCCCATCCGCAGATATACTTCCCGTCTTCGAGTATGAACTCGGCATCGGCGTATTCGGGTCGCCACTGGCGGAACTGCTCCGTGTCGAGCACGTCGCCCTGCACGATGTTCACGTCCACGTGTATCGGCGTCACCTCATACTGGTCTTTCAGTCCGCAGCTCACGAACACCGGTGCCTTGGAGTGGTCGTCGGAGTTCACCCGGTACACGAAGTTCGAGCGTCCCTGTATCATTCCCTGGTTCACGAGTTTCTGATACGGCTCCTCTCTGCACGACACTCCCATGTCGAAGAGGAACTTGTTCCAGAAGCGCGAGTATATGAGGTGTCCCGTGGCGTGCTCCGTTCCTCCCACGTAGAGGTCCACGTTCTGCCAGTATTCGTCGATGTCCTTTGCCACGAGTGCCTGCTCGTCGTTCGGGTCCATGTATCTCAGGTAGTATGCCGACGAGCCTGCGAATCCCGGCATGGTGTTCAGCTCGAGCGGGAATACGGTGCTGTTGTCTATCAGGCTCTTGTCCACCACCTCGTTCTTCGCCGTGTCCCACGCCCATTTCTGCGCGTTGCCCAGCGGCGGCTCGCCTGTTTCCGTAGGCTTGTAGTGTGCCACTTCGGGCAGCTCTATCGGCAGGCATTCCTCCGGCACCATATACGGCATCTCGTCCTTGTAGTATACGGGGAACGGCTCTCCCCAGTATCTCTGTCTTGAGAATATGGCATCGCGCAGACGGTAGTTCACCTTCACTCTGCCTATGCCCTTCTCCGTCACGTATTTCTTCGTTGCCGCGATGGCCTGCTTCACGCTCAGTCCGTTGAGCGAGAATCCGTCCGTCGTCTGCTTGCCCTCTGCCGGCGAGTTGCACACCGTGCCTTCCTTGGCGTCGAAGCTCTCCTCCGACACGTCGGCTCCCTCGATGAGCGGCACCACGGGCAGGTTGAAATGGCGCGCGAAGGCATAGTCGCGGCTGTCGTGCGCCGGCACTGCCATGATTGCTCCTGTGCCGTATCCGGCGAGCACGTATTCTGAAACCCACACCGGTATGTTCTCTCCCGTGAAGGGGTTCACGGCGTATGAACCGGTGAACACGCCCGTCACCTTGTGGTCGGACATGCGGTCGAGCTCCGTGCGCTTCTTCACATAGGCAAGGTATTCATCCACCTCTTTCTTCTGCTCCCCGGTGGTGAGCTTCTCCACCAGTTCGCTCTCCGGCGCGAGCACCATGAAAGTCACTCCGAATATCGTGTCGGCACGCGTGGTGAAGACGGTGAAGTCCCAGTCCTGTCCTGCCACGCGGAACTGCATCTCCGTTCCCTCTGAGCGTCCTATCCAGTTGCGCTGCGTCTCCTTTATGCTGTCGCTCCAGTCCACGGTGTCCAGCCCGTCGAGCATGCGCTGCGCGTATGCGCTGACGCGCAGGCACCACTGGCGCATCTTCTTCTGCACCACGGGGTAGCCGCCGCGCTCCGACACTCCGTCCACCACCTCATCGTTGGCAAGCACCGTGCCCAGTCCGGCACACCAGTTCACCATCGTCTCTCCGATGTATGCTATGCGGTAGTTCATGAGCACCTGCTGCTGCTCCTTCTCGCTCATCTTCTTCCATTCGTCGGCGCTGAACTTCAGCTCCTCGCTCTTGGCTATGCTCTCTGTGCCTTCGCTTCCCTTTTGGGCAAAGTGCTCTATCAGTTTCTCTATCGGCATTGCCTTCTGGCACTCCAGACAGTAGAAGGAGTTGAACATCTTCCGGAATGCCCACTGTGTCCACTTGTAGTATTTCGGGTCGCATGTGCGCACCTCGCGGCTCCAGTCGAACGAGAATCCTATCTTGTCGAGCTGCTGGCGGTACCTGTTTATGTTTGTCTCTGTGGTTATGGCCGGGTGCTGTCCGGTCTGTATCGCATACTGCTCTGCCGGCAGTCCGTAGGCATCGTAACCCATGGGGTTGAGCACGTTGAATCCGTTCAGCCTCTTGTATCTGGCATAGATATCGGATGCGATGTATCCCAGGGGATGCCCCACATGCAGTCCTGCTCCCGAGGGGTACGGGAACATGTTGAGCACATAGAATTTCTTTTTCGTCTTGTCTTCAGCCACCCTGTAGGTTTGGTCTTCCACCCACTGGCGCTGCCATTTCTTTTCGATTTCGTTGAAGTTATACTCCATTTGATGTATTATGTTTTATTTTTTCCTGAAATAGAATAATGCTGCAAATATACGAAATTTCCACCAATGAGTTATTGTTTTCAGTCAGAAAAGTTTCCGCCAGCCATCCGCCGGTTACGTTATGTGCCCCACTTACCACACCTAAATGCCCCACTTACCACACCTAAATGCCCCACCTACCACACCTAAATGCCCCACCTATGAAAAAATACGCCCCCACTGAAAATAAATAGTCCAATTGCTCGTTATAGAGAAAAACAATAAAACAAGAAAATGATAAAGTCACTGTCAATACTACTACCGTCGTACAACAACTGCTGTGTGGACTTCGTGAGCGAACTGCAACGCCAGGCTGAAAGCATCAGGAGCGATGACTTCAGCTACGAAATCATAGTGGCAGACGACGGCTCCACCGACTTCCGGTTCATCAAGCAGAACAGCAGCATTGCCGATATGCCGAACTGCCGATACATTGCAAGGGAGAAGAACGTGGGCAGGGCGGCGATAAGAAACTTCCTGGCACGCGAGGCAAAGGGCGAATACCTGCTCTTCCTCGACAGCGACCGGCGCCTATGCAGCCGAGACTTCATCAAACACTATGTGCAGCTCGACGGAGTGGATGCCGCGTGCGGCGGACTGCACATAGGGGGAACCCCCGACGCGCTGCACAACAACATACGCTACCGTATGGAAAAGAAATACGAACCGCACAACACCGCCGCCGACAGAAGCCGGAGGGAATACCAGAACTTCAACACATCGAACTTCATGGTGAAACGGGGAATACTGCTGCGCATACCATTCGACGAACGATTCAGGAGATACGGCTACGAAGACGTGATGTGGGGCAAGCAGCTGTGCGAACACGGCATACACATCACGCATATCGACAACCCCATCATGCTCGACGATTTCGAGACGAACCCGGGATTCGTGGCAAAGATGGAAACGGGAATGCAGACACTGCACGAATTCAGAAACGAACTGCGCGGATACTCGTCGGTCATAGCGGCTGCCGACAAACTGCAGAACATACACGCCAGACAGCTGTACCGCTGCCTGTTCAACCTGCTGAAGAAACCGATAAGAAGCAACCTCACGGGCAACCGACCCATTGTGCCGCTGCTCAACATATACAAGCTGGGAGTATTCGTAAATATGGATTAGAACCCTTAGAATATGGAAGAGAAAATATCAGTCATACTGCCTACATACAATCAGGAGAAAACCATCGGGAGAGCCATCGACTCGATACTGAACCAGAAATGCCACCTGCCGATAGAAATAATCATAGGCGAGGACGGCTCAACTGATTCTACAAGAGCCGTTTGCGAGGCTTATGCACACCGTTATCCACATATCGTGCGACTGATGCCAAAGGCTCCAAACAAGGGGATAACGAACAACTACTACGACTGTATGCTCGCCTGCCATGGCAAGTATATAGCCGACAGCGCCGGCGACGACTTCTGGACCGACCGCGAAAAGCTGGAAAAGGAACTGCAGATAATGGAGCAGCACCCCGACGTGACGCTCGTACACACCAACTGGCGATACTACGAAGAGGACACACAGCGCACCTTCCCCAACACATACACCCCCTTTCCCGCCCCCATCACCGAGGGCAGGCTCATGCTCGAAGCCATACTGACGCAGACCAAGGCTCCGGTGGTACACACCTGCACGGCAATGTACCGCGCCGACGTGATGCGCCGGTGCTACAACGCCGAGCCACAACTCTTCCGCGACCCGGAAAACGGATGTGAAGACATGCAGCTCGTGTTCATGCTCGCCATGAACGGAAACATAGCATACCTGCCCGACGTGACACTGAACTACAGCATCGGCCACAACTCCGTGTCGTGCCAGCCCGACGACCGGAAGCAGTTCCGGTTCGTGCGCCGCACGGCATCGCTCTCCTTCAGCCTCGCCCAGAGATACGGCATCAAATCGGATGCCACACGGCGCTTCTTCTCCGCCAAGGCGTTCGCACTGCTCATGCACGCCTTCCGCAGCCACTCGCCGCAGCTGAGAGACGAGGCAGTGCACTGCATCAGCGGATGGAACGTGAGGAAGGACATAAAAATAAAGACCGCCCTGGTCATCATGTCGGGCAGTCTCTCCTGGTATTCAGCTCTCACGGCAAGAGCCTTGTTCGTTGCCGCCAAACGACTGGCAAACGTCTTCAAACAAATCCGTTAGCCGCCTGCCCACCACTTCGGGCGAAGCCATGGCGCTGATGGCAGCAGACAGCTTTCTGCCGTCGGCGGCAGCACCGCCGTAAACCTGCTTCATACACTGGGCAAAGCCGTCGGCATCGTCCACTCCTGCTATAAAGCAGCCCCCCTCCACACGCTCGCTGCACGGCACCACCTCGGTGCTCACCACCGGAATGCCGGTGCTCATTGCCTCGAGCAGCACCAGTGGCTGTACCTCGCTGCGCGAGGCAAGCAGCAGACAATGGCTGCCGTACAGTATCTGCAGCACACCGTACTTGTCCACACTGCCGCACATATCCACGCGTCCTTCCAGTCCGCACCCGTGCAGCAACTGTTTCATCTCCTGCGAATCAGTACCCCTGCCTGCCACCACGAGCCGCACGTTGGCGTGGGTATCAGCGATGAACTTCTGCATCGCCCTTGCCAGCACGTCGTAGCCCTTGCGCGGAATGAAGTCGGCTATGCAGCAGAACACGAAGGGCTGTCCGTCACGCCGCTCCCGTTCCTTATAAGTAAAGAAATCCACATCTATCGTATTCGACACCTCCTGCCATCTGTAGCCGGTACCGAAATAGGGCGCAGTGTCTGCCACCAGCTCCGCAGCCACGGGAATCACCATCGCCGCCCTGGAGTATGCCTCCCTCAGCATGGGCTCCTGCCATGCTCCGGTGCCGGGCTGGAATTCCGTGGCGAGTATGCCCGAAGGCAGATGCTCGGTTATTACATAAGGCAGACCGTATTTCTCTCCAGCCTTCATCGCCGCATATCCTGCCCACTTGCAGCAGTGTGCGTGCAGCATATCCGGTTTCCCGTACCTTTCCACATAGTTGTCAACAATCTTTTCCACAATGCCCAGCCACCGCTCCACGTTCCTGCGGTGACACTTGGGTATCGCCCTCATATAGTGGCGCACCACGTCTATGCCGTCCATCTTCAGATGATGGGTACACAGAGGGGCGGTGAAATAATGCTTCGGTGTTACGCTGAGTCCTGTTTCCACGCACGCCGCTATGCGCACGGTATTGCCGTACATAGCCAGCGCCTTGCTCTGGTCGAGACAGAACAGGCCGCCGTAGGGGGGAAAGAATGAGGGTATTTCTAATATGTGCATTTCCGTAGTATATTTTAAGTTAATGCTCCGCTCCGCCTCAACGCCTGCCGGCGAAGAGCGGTGCAAGCAGAATGAGCAGGCGCGATGCACAACCATTGTTTGCCAACAGGCGGAAGAGCGAGTAAAGACGCGTGTAGCTGCGCTTGGGCAAGGGATAAAGCCCTTCGGCGCGCAACCGCTCCATGCGCCGCGCCAGTGCCGTGTGGCTGCGCTCCATGCGTATGCTGTTGAAAATATAGTCCATCGCCAGCTGCTCCGTGCGCCGCAGCATACCGTCGCGCTCTGCACCTTGCAGCTGCCGCGCCCTGCCGTGGAGCACTTTTATTATGCGCTCCACGTCGTCGAGACGCTTTGCCGTGTGGTGCGCGTTGCGCGTGGTGGTAATCGATTCGGGGCGCAGACGATAGAAGTATGCCTGCACTCCGGTTGCCGCCATACGCCGGGCCTTGACCACGAGCTGCGGCGTGAACTCCTCGTCTTCGTGGTATGTGCCGAGCGTGAACCGCAGGTCGCCGAGCAGACTGCGGCTGAACACGTAGCCCCAGGCGGCGGCACGCAGGTTGTTGGCACACATGTAGTCGGCTCCCGGCACGGGGGCTGTCCATGCGCACTCTGCCGCCACGAGCGTGCCGCTGGTGTGGCGGAACATGAGCAGGTCGGCATCCGACGTGCGCAACTTGTCCACACAGAGCGAATAAGCATCGGCGATGAGCCGGTCGTCGCCGTCGACAAACTGTATGTATCTGCCCCGGGCTACACTGATGCCGGTGTTGCGCGCTGCGCTCAGTCCGCCGTTCTCCTGCCTCACATACACCATGTCGGGACAGAGGGCGGCAAGTTCGGCACGTATGTCTTCGCGGGAACCGTCGTCCACCACGATTATCTCCCTCTCCACAGCATCGAGCCTAACATTGCAGATGCTCCCCACACACTCCTTCATCATCCAGAGCGGCAGGTTGTAATAGGGTATGATAAAACTTACGAGCGGCTTCATATTATATATATATAAGGTATAGGCTTGCAGGGCGGCCTCCTACAAGCCGGCATGACTTACGACAGTTCGAGCATCCTCTCGATGGGCTTCACGGCATCCTTCGCTATCTCCGGAGCCACCTCAACTGAGGGCCACTCGTATTTCAGGGCATTGTATATCTTCCTGAGCGTGTTCATCTTCATGTAGTCGCACTCGTTGCACGAGCAGCCCAGCGAACCTTCAGCCACCTCCGGCGGCACGGGGATGAAAGTCTTCTGCGGACACTTGCGCGTCATCTCGTAAAGGATTCCAGCCTCCGTGGCAACGATGAACTCCTGCGTGTCGCTATCCACGGCATGCTTGAGCAGCACGGCAGTAGACCCAACCACATCGGCAAGCGCCACCACAGGCCCCTTGCACTCCGGATGAACAAGCACCTCGGCGCCAGGATGCTCCTTCTTGAGCCTTACTATCTCAGCCACCGAGAAACGCTCGTGCACGTGGCATCCGCCGTTCCAGAGCAGCATATTGCGCCCGGTCACGCTGTTTATGTATGACCCCAGGTTATAGTCGGGACCGAAGATGAGCTTCTCGTCCTCCGGGAACGTGTCCACAATCTTCTTCGCGTTTCCGCTCGTCACCACCACGTCGGTCAGAGCCTTCACGGCAGCAGTGGTGTTCACGTAGCTCACCACCTTGTAGCCGGGGTGATCCTCCTTGTATTTCCTCAGGTCTTCCGCCCTGCAAGAATCGGCAAGCGAGCATCCGGCGTTGAGGTCGGGGCAGATCACGAGTTTCCCGGGCGAGAGAATCTTGCACGTCTCTGCCATGAAATGAACGCCGCACATCACGATTATGTCGGCATCCGTCTGCGCGGCCTTGCGTGCCAGCGCCAGCGAATCGCCAATGAAGTCGGCTATATCCTGTATGTCGCCCGTCGTGTAGTAGTGTGCCAGGATAACGGCGTTCTTCTCCTTGCACATCTTTCTTATCTCCTTTGCCAGGTCAACGCCTTCGGCTACCGGTTCGTCGATATATCCCTTCTCGACCCACTTCTTGTCAACATCCATATTATTATAATCTTTTATTGTTTTAAATTTTAAATCTAAAAATGTATAGTATGATGTGGCGTGTATAAGTTTATAACTTCCCGTGCTTTTTCTTTGCCGTCCGGTTATCAACCCGTGGAGGATTCTTCTCCACAGTGTATGTTGAGACTTGTTTTCTGTTTTTCAGCAACAAAGACAGGTTATCCACATTTTCCACATTCGGTGCAAAGATAATAAGTTTATATCTTTTGTTGATGAAAAAGCGTGGAAAAGTTGTCAAAAGCTTGTTTATATGTGTGTGGATATCCACTTGCACCTGCTCTTGCCTTGTGGGTGTGTGGATAAGGAACAGTTTATCAACAGGCTTTTCCACGTACTTATCAACGGCTTTCGGGATAACTTGCGGCGGCGCCACGACGGGTAGTGAATACGCACCTCTTGCCGTAGTATCTTGCCATCGCGTCGTTCACCCAGTTGCCGGGTGCCGGCTTGGCATCGGCATGAGCGTCGGAGGGCAGCGCCACGCTGAGGGGCTGCAGTATCACAGTGTCTGCCACCGACTGTTCCAGCAGCCTTTCGCGCTCGTTCATCTCGCGGTCGCTCTGCTGTATGGTGCCGCCGAGCAGGGCGAGGTTGCGGCTCGTGGCCGATGGCGGCAGCAAGGTGGCGAGCAGCAGCACTGCCGTCGGGAGGCTTATGTATGTCCAGCGGTGGCGGCAGACGGTGGCCCTTATGGTGGCGACGATGCCTTCCGTCTTCCGGCTGATGCTTTCCGCCGCCCTGCCTATGCTGCCCTGGCGGCGCGCCACGGTTCCGGAGAGGTAGAACATATTGATGAGTATGAGCCAGAAGAGGGCGTAGCTGTACACGTTGCGCACGCGGTTCGGACCCACATAGTCGGTGGCATAGCAGTGGGGAAAGAACACGCTGCAGTAGAGCGCAAAGGTGATGATGATGCAGAGCCAGGGGTGGGCGAAGGCGAAGGGCGAGCGGCGCGCCGTGCGCCACACTGCAGGCAGCAGCACGAGGAACGCCAGCGGCATCATGCCTGCCGCCATCCTCAGCGTGAAGGTGCCGCAGCGGAGTATGCTCGTGGCGATGCCCAATAGTATGCTGGGTGTGAACTCGGGGTGAGCCATGCGCTCGTCTGCCTCGCGGAATGCGTTGCCCGGGGCGAAGGCGCTCAGGGCGAAGGCGGCGCAGAACATCAGTAGTGCCACTGTGCAGAACACCGGCAGCCGCCTGTGGCTTATCGTGTAGAGGGTGATGGCGGTGGAGAGGACGGTGGCTGTGGCGAATCCTGACACGAAGTTTCCTCCGCCCGTGACTATGCATATAATAAAGGTGGCGGCGGCTATGAACACCTTTCCCGTCTTGCTGCCGCACCGGGGGTATGCCAGCAGGAGCGATGCCAGGAGGAGCGAGAGACTGTAGAAGAGTGTGTAGTACATTCCCCCGTTGTACCAGTAGAAGGCATCGTAGGGCGAATATACGAACTGTGTGGTGATGAGCACGAACACCGTGGCTACGAAGACATACTCCCGGCGCGGAGCGCGGAGCACCCTGCGCATCAGCACATGCATCAGCAGACAGGTGGATGCCACCAGACTGCCCAGCAGCAGCAACGGCGTGACCCAGTAGCAGCCGAACACTCCCGGCTGCAGACTCATCAGGAAGCAGGCGGTGTATGTGCCTTGCCAGGTGCGGTAGGTGTTCATAGCGGTCTGCCATGCCGCGCCCAGACATTCCGCCACCGAACGCGTATGCAGGAAGGCCTGGTGTGCATCGGCACCGTAGGCATAGTCGTCGGCGAACGGATGCAGGTATCTGCCCATATAGAGGCACACTACGGCACTTGCCAGCATCAGTACCACAGCCACCGCAGTCAGTATATTGTATTCTTTATTCTTCATATTTTTCTTCTTCAGTTGGTGGGTTTAAAATTATATATAGCGTGTTTCAATCCTTCAAACGTACCGTTTGTTGTTCATAAACGTATCGTTTGTCATTCATAAACGTATCGTTTGTCATTCATAAACATATCGTTTGTCATTCATAAACGTACCGTTTGCTGTTCATAAACGGGGTATTTCAAAAGCAAAGTTACGCAAATAAAGATTATCCCCCAAATATTTATTGCTCTTCATCCTCCGTCTTCCACTCTTGTTCCTGTCGCCTCGGCGGGTTTCTGCCGGTGCTCCGGTGGCAGGAAAAAGTAGTATAGTTGGATTCCAAACAGTAATAAAATGCAGGGAAGGGAATAGTTTGGCAAAAAGAAAAGTCCATACCCGGGAGTTGATCCTGTGGTATGGACTTTTCTTTATTAGAGGGATTTGTTATTTGCGGATAACCACCTTCTTGTTGTTGATGATGTAGGAACCGGCGCGCAGTGCAGGCATCTTCTTCAGGTTGGAGCCGATGAGTCTGCCGTCGATTGAGTAGATGGTGTAGCTGTCGCTCTTGAGTTCAGCCACGTTCTCTATGTCGGATACGTCGTTTACGTATACGATGTCGGATGCGTTTGACTCGCCGAGGTTGTATACCACTGATACCTGGTAGCCCTGACGCTCCTCGCCGATGTTCTTGTCGGTGAAGTTGGCTGTCTTGAGAGTCTCCTCGTTCATCTGCTTGCCGTTGCGGAACACGTTGAATCCGTCTACCGACAGAGCGTAGAGCACGGGCACGTAGCTGATGTCGTCTACCATGATTCCGTCCTTGAGCTTCGCTGTGTAGTGGATTGCGAAGTATTTTGCATCCTCAGGCATTGTTGCCTTTATCTGCTGCCATTCGGCTGGAGCCTCGTCGGTTGTGAGGACCTTGAATGCTGACGGATCCTGTGTGGTGGTGGAGTACATGATTTCGTATGTCTCTCCCGTCAGGTTCTTGTCAATCTTCTTCATATAGAACGATACTTCGGTGCCGCCCTTTATTGCCGGCGAGATGAGGTAGTCGTCGTTGTACGGCTGTGCGCCGTCCATGCTGATGTTTGCATACCATGCTATGAGGCACTTGTCTCCGTTGTAAGGCATGAGGTTCGGTGCAGACTCTGCGTCAAGTCCGAGAGCCATCGGGCACCATACCTGGAATGCCTTGTCTGCGTTCTCGTTGTCGAAGTATGGCAGCTGTGTCAGCTTGCCGCTGCCGAGCTTGTCGCCGTCGTAGGTAATCCAGTCGCCGAAGCCTGATATTGCGAACGATGTGTAGTCTTCCATTCCGTCCACTGTAGCCTCGTCGGCTGTAGGCAGAACGGGCGCTGTCCATGTGAGGCTTGCGTTGCTGCCGCTCTTTGTGGTGTTCAGGTCTGTAACGCAAGGATAGCTTGAAGGCTTCACTTTGGTGTATATTGTGGCAGAGGTGTTGTTGTCGGCATCCTCGTCCTTGTCGTATACCACCTCTGCCTTGAACGTTACGTCCTTTCCTGCTGTTGTGGCGTTCACTTTGGCGTGGAGCTCTATGGTCTTTGCCTCGCCCGGTGCCATCTCGTCGCCGCTGACGGTGCTGATGGTCTCGTCGTCCTGCTTCAGCACGATGGTGTAGTCCTTGGCGCTCTTGTTTCCTCTGTTGGAGTAGGTGAGAGAGAATGTGCAGTCGTCGTTGATGTTTGCATTCTCCGGTCCGTCGAATGTAGCCACGGCGAGGTCGTTGTCTTTCTGCTCGTCGAAGTGGATGTTGTCCACGTAGTAGTACATCCAGTCGTTGTCGGTATATCCTCTCAGTGCTACCTGGATGTATTTGCAGTTCTTGTATTTTTCGAGCGATACGCGGTGTTCGATCCATCCGTACTTCTCGTTTGCCGCGGTGAATGTGGCGATTGGTTCGTCGAAGTCGCCTCCGTCGGGTGCCACCTCAATCATGAGCTTCGTCTGCTTGTTGTCGGATTCGACAGAGCTCTGCTCCCAGTGGAACATGTAGAAGCTGAATGTAGGAGTGGTGGTGCCGTCCATTGATATTACTGGAGTGATGAGTCGGCTGTCTACACAGTAGTCGCCCCACTGGTTCATGAACTTCACGAATCCTCCGTCGTTGTCCTGCGGTGAGCCTCCACCGTCGTCGGAGCGCAGTGTCTCCCATCCGAGTGAGCCCTGCACGTTCTTGTACGACCACGGGTTGAGGTTGAGTCTGCCGCCCTTGAATGACTCGGCTACGGGGAAGTTGTACGGTTTTCCTACGCCGATGAACTGTGTTGCTCCCTTGCTCGTTCCAGCCTGGTTGTCGGCTGTCACTGCATAGTAGTATACTTCCTGCATGTCCTGCACCTCTTCCTCGATGCTGGTGTCGGTGTAGGTCAGTTCCGTGATGTTTGTTTCTACTGGTGAGAAGGTCTTCTTGTCGAGGCTGCGCCATACGGTGTACGTGATGTCGTTGATGTTGAAGTATCCTCCGTTCTCGCCCTTTTCCGGTGCATCCCATGTGAGCTTCACGTGCATATTGCCGTCGACGGTTCTGAGCTTGAGGTTCTTCACAGGTTCGGACACGTCGTATCCTGCCCATACGGTCTTGCTCACGTCGAGACCCTTCTTGCCGTTGTATTCAGCCACAACCTTGTATGTGTTGTTGCCGTTCTTGGCATTTTCGTCCTTGTATGAGATTGCCTGTCCTGCGGTGGCGGTGAGTGTCTTTATCTCGGTGTCCTTGGTCACGGTGTTTTCCTCGTCACCATCCTCGCTCTGCTGCGTCTCCACTGTATATACGTGGATGTTCATACTGCCGCTGATGTCCTTGCCGTTGAGCAGTTTCTCGGGGGCATTGAACTGCAGGGTTGCGGCGTTGGCGCCGTTCAGGTCTGCCGTTACGGTGTAGTCGCTTACAGCCTCGGGCACGTCAGACTCTATTCCCTGCTCGATGTTGATGTTGAACAGGTTGAAGTATGTGCTGCCGGCATTGCTGTAGTTGTAGAATCCGATGTAGTAGTTGCCGTCGTCGGGCACGGTGAATGTGGCTTCGTGCGTTGTCTGCCATGATTCGTAAACTTCGTTGAGGTCGATGATTTCGGTCTGGTTGTCGGGTGTGGCAGTCTTGCCCACAGTCACCATTAGGTTCGAAGTGGCGCCCATGTTGATGTCGAACTTGAGTTTGTACATGTGCTTTCCGTCGAAGTGTATTGCCGGAGTGAAGAGCCAGTCGTTGCCTATGTTCGCGCCGTTGGAGCAATACTGCATGAGCTTTTCGTCTTCCTTCCAGAACCATTTAGCCTGGTTGTCGTCTCCGTCGTTGTCCACGTCTACGATGGTGAAGAGCTGCTTGCATGCGTCTCCGTCGCTGAAGTCCTCAGAGTAGGGCAGTTCGTATGATCCTATCGAGAGCACGCTGTTCGATGTGGCGCTTCCGCCTTCGGCACCGTTGCTGCATGCTGTTACGGTGTAGCTGTATTTTCCGGTAGCGTTCGGCAGAATCTCCTTGAAGGTTGTCTTCTTTGTGTTCTTGGCAACAACAGTAGAAGAACCACCCATGAGCCTCGTCACGTTGTATGTCACTTCGCTCGGGTTGATGTATCCGTCGTTCACACCTGCCGTAGGAGCTTCCCATGTGAGTGTAGCCACTTTGTCGTTCAGCGTTACGTTCACGTTCGACGGCGATGTAGCCACGTCCTTTCCGATGAATACCGTTGTAGTGGCCTTGCTGCTCTGTCCTGCCTCGTTGGATGCGTTTGCGAAGAGCGAGTAGAGCTTGTTGGCGTCGAACGACACGTTGTCTCTTCTCACCGTTTCTCCCGGAGCCACGGTCTGTTCAGTCAGTGTTTCGTCGCCCGAGCAGATTTTCACCGTCACCTGTCCCGTGAGGTCAGTGCCGTCGGCAGCCTTTGTAGGTGCCTGGCAGAGGATGCTTCCCACGGTGCCGCCGTATACGTTGGGTATGAACGAGAGTCCTGTTACGGGCATCGGTGCCTTGTCTGCCACTTCAGCCTTCTTCACGAAGAGTCCGATGAACTCCTCGTGCTCCGGCATGTCGCATACCTTGTATGCTGTGGCGGTGGTGGTGTTCAGCTGGTAGAGTGCCGAACTGGTGTCGTTCATGAATCCCCAGTAGAGGAGTCCGGTGTTCGGGTCGAATGTCATCGACTGCGAGAACTTCGGCCTCTGCTTCGTGTCGCCGATGAGTGTGGATTCACCGGTGGCTTTGTCTATCCTGTAGAGCATGCCGAAGTCGGAGATGCCGTAGAGCACACCGTTTGGCGAGGCAGCCAGCGTGAGGTATGAGCGCTCCAGGTCTGCCACCTTCTCGAAGCTGCCGTCCTCTTCGTTCATCGTGCTGAGGATATACGGGCCGCCGTAGTCTTCGCTTGTCACGGCGTATATCTTCTTCGTCTGCTCGTCGTAGGTCACAGCCGACGAGTTGACGAAGTTCTTCCATTCCGTGGAAGGCTCCATAACCTTTTCCACTTCCCATGTTTCGGGGTTGTACACGCTGCATGCCATATATATCACCCATCCCCATGCCTCCTCCATATAGAAGGCGTAGTACTTGCCGTTTGCGTATACGGCAGCTTTCGACTTGAAGCTTGCGTCGGTCTTCACGGGGCTTACGGTTGTGGATGGCGTAGCCGTGAAGCTGTAGATGCCGTACTGGCTCTCGTCGGTCATTGCCTCTGAGAATACGAGGCTGCCGTAGAGGTTGCTGTTGTCACCGACGTTCTTGACGAGAGCCGGCTTGTTGTCGTTTGCGATTCTGAACTTTCTTTCTCCGTAGAATGGAGAAATGATCGGCTTTTTCACCGTCGTGATTTGTTTTCCGTTTGTTTTCCCTTCATTCGGCTTCGGGTATTTGCCAAGTTGTCCTTGGCCGAATGCTGTGGTGCATAACAAAAGGAACGCAGAAACTAATTGTGTTTTCATACGCGTTATTAATTAGTAATAGATAATGAATATATACGTGCAAAAGTAATAAAAAAAACAAAAAATGCGGAGAATTAGCGCATTTTTATGATAAAAAGTTTTCTTTTTTATTTTCAGAATGATTTGAGAATTAGAGAGATAGCCTTCGTTGGCGGGTTGCGGACATAGGCTGTTTCTCCAATCCCCAAATGATTGCCTGCAGGGGGAATGCCAGTGGGACGAACTGGCATTCCGGAGGGAATATCGACAAAAAGTTGCTTTCTGTGTTTCTATCTCTGCTTTTTCAGTGCGAACTGTGCCGTCTGGATCATTGCGAACACGTATGTCTGCAGCGGTTTGAAGGCGGCTGTCATGGCTGTCTCCTTCAGAGAGCCATCGGGGAGAACAGAATAGCAGAAGCTTTTCTGCATCTTCGGGTTGTATACGTATACCAGCTTGTCGTTGCGTGCGATAATCTGATTGTCGGCAGAATAGAACACCATCGTGCGCGGAGCGTGGAGCAGGTCCTGTCCGAAACCGTCGTATTCGTAGCTCATGTTGAGCATGGACAGCAGCGTGGGCATAATGTCCACCTGTGTGGCGAGACCGTCGTAGCGCATCACCGGCACTCCGGGACCGAAGATGAGCAGCGGTATGTGGTTGTAGGATTCCGGTGCTTCGGTGGTGGCTTTGCCCACGAGCTTGCCGTGGTCGGCAAGGATTACGAAAATGGTGTTGGCATACCACGGCTCGCGGCTTGCCTTCCTCAGGAAATCGCCCACAGCCCAGTCGGCATACTCCACTATCTGGCTTTCCGGCTCGCGGCTCTTGGGTTTGAAGAAAGATGGGACGACGTATGGCGGATGGTTGCTGATGGTGAGCAGCGTGGCGAGGAACGGCTTGCCGGTGGCTGCACGCCGGTTGATGGTGTTGAGGGCGTAGGTGAAGAGATAGTGGTCGGAAACGCCGAAGCTGTTCACCACCTCCTCCTTGGGGTAGTTCTCCTGTGCGAAGATTTCGTCGTAGCCGTTGGTGGTGAAGAACGCCTTCATATTGTCGTACTGCGCCTCGTGGGTCATGAAGAACATATTGTGGTAGCCGTAGTGCTTCAGCACGGTTGGTATTCCCGTGCGGTGTGGCGTCACGGTGCCCTTCATCAGGTTGCGGAACATCATTGCGGGGAATGAATACAGCGATGCCGTCATGCCGTGGTTGGTGTGTATTCCGGCACTGTAGCAGCGTGTGAAGGCGAGTGAATGGCTGTAGAGCGAGTCGAGCGTGGGCGTGAGGTGTTGCTCCTGTCCGAAGGTGGAGAGCAGGCTTGCCGACATGGATTCCATTAGAATCACCACCACGTTGCGCTTCTGCGGTGTTCCGTCAGCCGCCATGATGTTGCGGCGCACCACGTGCATGCTGTCCGCTGCCCCGCTGATGCCGAGTTCCTGCCGTGCGATGCCCACCGCACGGTTGTCAGCCATGAGGTGCAGGTCGCGGTTCTCGCGGCGCATGTCGTCGAGCGTGCTGGTGAGCAGGTTGAATGCCGGGTTGATGCCGAGCTGGTTCAGGAAGGGGTCATCGCAGTAGTATGCCTGGCTCACTTTTATAGGGTTGTATCCCCTCCTGCCGCGTATGCCGAAGAGGCAGAGCGGCACGAGGCACCCCACTGCCGCCACCCTCGCCGCTATCATCAGCGGCTGCCGGCGGTCTTTCGCGCAGCTGTCAATCTTCCTGTCGAAGAACCGTCGCATATATACCATTATCAATATGTATGCGGTGGTGAAGACGAAGTAGAGCGCAATGTGCAGTATGTACGATTTCTCCTGGAACACCATCCCCGCCGTGGTGGCAGCATAGCCGAACCATTCGAATATCGACGAGTTGATGTTCTTGAAGAAATACTGGAAGTATGGCGTGTTTGCCGCCGATGCCATGAACACTATGGCGTACAGTGCCGCGAACCACCACATGGCGCATTGCCGCAGTCTTTTCGGTGTGTATCCTGCGGCAGCCGTCGCGCCCACTGCAGCGAGCGGCAGCAGCAGCACGTAGCACGCCGTCACGTTGTCGAACCACAGTCCGTTGAGAAATGCCCTTGCCGCGCTTGCCTGCGTGTCGGTGACCATCGAGTGCAGGCAGATGAATTCCACAATGCGAAACAGCGTGAGAAAGCCGAGTGCCACTGCATGCGACGCCAACAGCCATCCCACGGACAAAATAAATCTTTTGTTCGTTTTCATTTTTCCAGTTGTAGTAAATTTTTTCCAGTTGTAATGTTTCTATGCGGCAAAGGTAGTGCAAACCGTATACAAATCAAAATTTGCAAGGAAAAGAATTGCAAATTTTGATTCATTAGCCTGACCGGTTGTCGTCTGCCGTATTATAAGGCGTAGCTTTTCAGAACAGGTCGTTTCCCGTCACTTGCCTGTTTATCTTTCTTGCATACATATTATTATATGGGCCATACGGTGTGACGAATGTAGTAATGCCAGGCTATTTGCATTCCATGCTTCAATCCAAATCGGTAATTAGGGCTTGCTTGGATTATGCCTTTATCCCGAAAGAGACTGGAGTGAACGATGGGAAAACAGCGTTATGTTTTAGTAAATAAGAAAATATCCGACTTGTTGTCTTCCGACAATGAACGGTTTCCATAATCTCTGCGTAAACAAAATTCTGTTAAATGTGGGGGGAGAACAACGTAAACTGCACTATTATCATTACTTTTGCCACATGATGAGAAAGATACTGACGATAATACTGACAACGCTGCTCACTATTGCCGCACTGCCGGCGGCGGCGCAGATAGAAAGCGACGTGAAGCCGGAAGACAGAGAGGTGGACATGGAGAGTCCGACGTTCGTGCCCATGGTGAAGGTGGGCCGCGTGATGCACGCCGGCGACAGCATACAGTATGTGGAGCTGAACAACGTGTACGTGTATCCGCCGCAGGTGTTCAAGTCGGAGAAGGCGCGCCGCCGCTACACGCGGCTGGTGTACAACGTGAAGAAGGTGCTGCCCATAGCCAAGGAAGTGAACCACATCATAATCGAGACCTACGAATATCTGCAGACGCTGCCCAACAAGAAGGCGAAGGACAAGCATCTGAAGCTCGTGGAGGAATGCATAAAGAAGGAGTATATGCCGAGGATGAAGAAGCTCACCTTTGCGCAGGGCAAGCTGCTCATAAAGCTCGTCTACCGCGAGTGCAACTCTTCCACGTATCAGCTGATAAAGGCGTTCCTCGGCCCCATACGTGCCGGATTCTACCAGGCGTTCGCCTGGACATTCGGCGCGAGCCTCACCAAGAAATACGACCCCGAGGGCGAGGACCGCGAGACGGAGCGCGTGGTGAGGCTCGTGGAGAGCGGACAGCTGTAGGCGTGGCGAGTGCTGTCGTGCGGCTGATTTAAACTGTTTTTAACATATTTGCGTTTCCGAAGTGTTAAATAATGGTGTCTTCCGCGCTCTGAGAATGGCGTATTTGCGAAAAAAAGAATTAGTGTGCGGAAAAATCGCAAAATTTTCCGCTTCGCGTAAAGTGTTGTGTTTCAATGGGATATGTTTTTTGCTCTTGGAGAATAGGGCTAACTTTTCGGTCATTCGTAATGAACGCTTTAACCGTTCGTTATGAACGATCAAAAAGTTTTTGATGAACGAGTGGGGGTATGAGCCGTTCCCGGAGGTGATTTTGAGTGATTTTGTAATAAAAAGCGACAGATATCCGCGCTTTGCCGGAGGCTCGTCGGAGCGGAAAACCGTGCAACGGGCAGGATTGGGAAATAAGAGTAAAGAACAATGTAAATAATTTCGAAATGTGCGTGTTAAATTAATTGGTGCAGAACGTAAACGGATGTTAATTTGTTTTTCCTCCTGCCTTGGTGTGCGGTAATTCATTATGATTTTTTTGAACACGAATTATCATAAATTATCCACGAATTTTTCCACGAATTAATTTTCTGTCAGGAATTTCAGGATTATAGAATGTTGTTCATTTCTTATAAAAAAAAACAAAGTACAAGCAAGCTTTAATGACCGATTTAGGGTTTAACGGACTAATAACCGTTTTTTGGGGGTAAGCTGAATAACCGAAGTTTCGGGATTGTATATAAAAAAAGAAACCGCGCCATAGAGCATTTGCTGTTATGGTGCAGTTTCCGTTATGCTATTGCCGCGGCTTGTTCAAGAGGCGACAATATGAAAAAAATATGCGCTCAATGTTTGTGTATTACTTAACCATGAACTTCTTGCCGTTCTGGATAGCGATACCCTTGAAATTAGCGTTCACGCGCTGGCCAGCCAGGTTGTACACAGGTGCCTTGGCGTCGGCCTGAGAAGCGGCAACGCTGCTGATGCCAGTGGCATCGCCGATAAGGATACAGTCGGCAGGAGTATTCTCAGTGGCTGTAGACTTCAGAATAACTGATGTTACAGGCTCTGTCGTGAATACTGCACCGCAGGTGGAAATCTTGGAACCGGCAGCATGTACGAGGTATGAACCAGCCTCTGCGAATACAGGGAATGTGATGACACCTACGCCGTTCTTCTTGATTGCAGACTCAGCACCGAAGATTATCTGCTCAGGCCAGAAGAACTTTGTGCCGTTCAGATATGTAGTGATGTCGGCAGCAGCGAAATCCACGTAGCCCTCGCTTGTTGCAGGGATAGAGTATTTCAGAGTGGGAGCGTCTGCCTTGGCAGCAGCAGAGAAGTCCATTGCCAGAGTGTAGGCCATAGGTGAAGCGTAGGTAGCATCGCCTTCCCATACATAGTACTCCTTGTTTGAAGAAATCTTGCCGATTACTGTGAGGTAGCCGTCCTTCTTAACGTCGAACTGCACAACGAAACCTGTTGAAGGAGCAGTAGAAGCGCCGTCGGCAAGAGCCTGGCCTGAAGGGTTGGTAGAACCGGTAACGCCGTTGCCTACCTCATACTCTGTTCCGTTGATGAGGATCTTGTCGTAGTCCTGGAACTTGATCTGGGTAGACTTGCAGTTGTCGTCGTAGGCAATCTTCATTGTCACGTTCTCCGACTGGCCTATAACAGTACCGCCTGCGATGGCAGCAACTTCAGAAGAGATGCCTGCAGATTCAGGATCAGTTGCACAATACTCTGACTGAGCGTTTGCGCTCATGGCACCCATAACGAGTGCAGCAAAAAGTAAACTCTTTTTCATAATAATTTATATTTTTGATGTTAATGTTTTATTTGGGGTGGCGGAGAGTCATGAAGTGCTTCCGCCACGCCCTATTAGTTTTTTTATTGCTTTATTGCTTGTTGCCTTTGAATGTATAAAGGTAGTTGAAAGTCTTGCGGCCCTGCTTTTCAGTTATGGTGAATGAAATGCTTGCAGAACCGTCGGCGAGAACGCGTCCGCTGAACTTTGTGCCGAAGCCGTTGGAGAGTACCTGGCTTGAGAACGACATGTTGTCGTTGCTCCATGCCACATTGGCGATGCTCGTCTTGTCGAGCTTCAGGCTCTCGCTTTTCACCGTGACGGTGGTAGCGTAGGGAATCTGGTTTCCATTCTCGTCAACGGCAGCTGCGAGAACCATAGTTCCCTCGCCGGTGGCATGTTCAGTGGTTGCGCCAATCTGGGCCTTGGTCCATGTTCCCGAGTAAGTTCCGGCAGATGCCGTTTCAGGAGCAGTAGCGTGCTTCTGCAAGTCGTCGTCGTCGTCAGAGCAGGCGGTGAATGTTGCGCCGCATGCCAGGATAAACAGCAGTCCGCATATTATCTTTTTCATCTTGATTTCTAATTTAACAGATTAATAACCTGGGTTTTGATTCTCTGTGCTTATTCCCTCGTTCGAAGAAATTTCGTTTGAAGGAATCGGGCGGAGCCACTTGTATTCACCCTTGGCGTTCGCCATGTCGGAAGCATTGCTGATGTAGCTGTTGAACTCCACGTTGTAGCGCACGAGCTGCTTTGTGCGGCGCAGGTCAACCCAGCGCTGCTGCTCGCCGTAGAGTTCGCGTGCCCTTTCGTCGAGGATTACGTCGATGTCCTTGACGGTGAAGGTTGAAGTAGTGGTGTACTCCGGTGTGTATGCGCTGAACGAAGAGAGTGCAGGTATGCCTGCACGGCTGCGCACGGCGTTGAGCTTCTCAAGCGACTTGCCTGTCTGGCCAGCCATGTAGTATGCCTCGGCGGCAACGAGATACATGTCGCTCACGTGGAAGATCACGATGTCGCGGTAGTCGTTATCCTTGGTTACCTGGTCAGACTTGGGGTCGTCGTACTTCTTCACGCTACCGAAAGAGTTCAGGTCCTGGATGTAAGTCTCGTAGTTTGACTTGGTCATGGTGAACTTTCCGTTCTTGTCGAAGCTGTATATCAGCACATTGTTTGCATCGTCGAGACGTACAGCCTTTGGAACCAGCACGGAGCGGTTGTCGTATTCGGCGAACTGAGCCTTGCGCGCAGTGAGGTCTGCCTCCACCTCAGCCTGGGTAACATAGTAAGGATAGAACTTGAATGCTATAGGATGAGTGGCAAGTTTCGTGGCGTCGAGGTTGTAGTAGGCATAATAGCCGTTCTCGCCCCATTCGGCAGCGGCGGAACCATTCTTCACACTGTTGTAGTAAGTGGTCATGAATGTGCCCTCGTAGCGGGTGTCGCCCTTGTCGAAGAGGCGCATCATCTTGGCTGTAGGTTGGTTGTCGCTTCCGGTATACTTGATGCCGAAGTCGGTGATGTTGCCGAAGTAGCCTCCGTAGCTGTTCTGCAGCGAGTGTCCGCCGGTGGCCTTGTCGCCGGGGTAAGAGTCTCTGTCGTATTGCACAGACCATATCTCCTCGGCGTTGCCCTCGTTGCTCGGGCTCCACTTGTCGGCGAAAGGCATAGTCAGGGCGATGCCGTTGATTGCCTTCTCAGCCCACTGGGCTGCCTGCTCGAAGTTTGTCTTGTCGTTCACGGTGTATGTGCCCTGTGCCGCGTCGTCCAGAGTGGTCTGCACATCCCATCCGGCAGCGAGATACATCTTTGCCAGGAGAGCGGCAACAGCTTGCTTGCTTGCTCTGCCCTCGTGGCTGTTGGCAGCAAGAGAGGAGTTTTTGTAGAGGTCCTCCAGGTCGGCTATTGTGCTGGAATACACCTCAGCCAAGTCGGTTCTCGGATAGTCGCGCTTGGAGCTGTTGATGTATGTAGTGATGTACGGCACGGAACCGAACTGCTGCGTGAGCAGATAGTAACCGTATGCACGCAGGAAGCGGGCCTCGTAGGTTTCAGAGCTCTTCTCTCCGGCATAGCTCATCACGCCGTTGGCATAGTTTATCATCTTGTATGCGTTCGAGTAATAGCTCTTCACTGTGGCGTCTTCCGGAGTGAGCGTATAGTCGTTGAAGACTCCGGCGGCATGGCCACGTGTGTTCAGGAACATATCCGTTCCGTGCTCATTCATGTCGATTACGGTGGCAAGGTCCTTCAGCTCGGCATAGGCTGTGTTCAGCAGTGCTGACGGAGTCTTGCTGAAATACGAATCAGCATCATTTCCACCGGCGCTTTTGTTTTCGGCGTCAAGGAAATCACTACAGCTTGACATTGTTAGTCCTAATGCCATAAATGCAGCGAATGACTTATATATATATTTATTCATTGTATCAACTTTTTATTTTATTAGAACTTAATGCTTGCACCAATCTGGTAGGTCACGGTACTCGGACCGTCGTTCTTCAGCGAAGCGCTTGCCCACTCAGGATCGAAGCCCTTGTATTTTGTGAATACGAACGGGTTGGTCACTGTTGCATACAGGCGCAGATAGCTGCATCCCCATGGCGAGAGCCACTTCTTGGGGAAGGTGTAGCCCAGAGTGATGTTCTTTACCTTCACGAACGAGGCGTCGACAACCTCCTTGGCGGTGTCCCAGTATGACTTGGAAGCGTCGATACCGTTGTTTACGGCAATCATCGGGTAGTCGCCGTAGTGGGTATACTCCTGATATACAGGGTTCACGTATGTACCGTCGGCATTCACGCCGTCGCATGAAAGCAGTGTTCCTGCCGGGATGTAGTAGTCAACAGACAGTCCCTGTTTTGCACGTGAGTATGACACATTTTCCGACATGAAGGCAGATCTTACCTTGTAGTTCTGCTTGGTGTAGAGAGAGAACGAGAAGTCCCAGTTCTTGTAAGACAGGTTTGAAGTAAGGCTTCCGGTCCAGACTGGATCAGATCTCCAGAGATACTTGTCCTGCTCGTTGATGTTGCCGTCGCCGTTCCTGTCCACAATCTTGGCAGAACCCTCAGACCATCCGTAGCACTTGTAGTAGTAGTCGTACTCCTTTACCACTTCGCCGGGCTTGAATCCCTTGTCCTCGGCAATCTTGGTATTGGGAACAACCATATCGCGGTCGGAAACCACTCCGTCCCACTTGTAGTCGTACACGTTGTTGAACGGTTCGCCGACGAACAACAGGCTTGAAGGAAGGTCGTTGCCAGTTCCGTTGATTTCGATCACCTTGTTCTTGTTGTGGGCAAATGTGAACGATGTTGTCCAGTTCCAATCCTTGGTGTCGATGTTCACTGTGTTCAGAGAAACCTCGATACCGGTATTCTTCACGCTACCCACATTGGTCTTCATCGAGCCGCCACCCGAAACCAGGGGCAACTCTACGTCGAACAGCAGGTCCTTCGACTTCTTCTGGTAGATGTCAACCGTACCGTTGATTCTGTTCTTCAGGAAACCGAAGTCGATACCGAAGTTGATCTCGCGCGACTCCTCCCATGAAAGGAGCTTGTCGATAACGCTCGATGGATAGTAGCCGGAGAGTGTTGTGGTGCCGAACGGATAGTATATCGGACCCGACACGGTCTGCTGTGTGTCATAGTTTCCGATACCGTCGTTGTTACCGGTCACACCATAGCTCAGACGGAGCTTCAGGTTGCTCAGCCAGTCAACGTTCTTCAGGAAGTTCTCTTCAGAAGCGCGCCATGCAAGGGCAACGGATGGGAAGCAACCCCAACGGTGGCCGTCGGCAAACTTGGAGCTACCGTCCCAACGGGCTGTAGCGGTGACGAGATACTTGTCCTGGAATCCATAGTTCAGACGCACTGCGTATGACAGCATGCTGCTCTCTGAATAGGAAGACTTTGAGTTGTCGGCGTCAAATGTGCCTGAACCCATATTGAACCAGTCTGTCTTCGACATCACGCCGTTGGCTACCCATGTGTAGTTCTCGGTGTTGGCAGACATGGCGGATATGAGCCCCATCACGCCGATGCTGTGGTCCTTGCCGATGCGTGTGTTGTAGTTCACGATGTTGTCCCATGTCCATGAAACGGCACGGTGCTGGTTCAGAGTAGTGGATGAAGAAGAAACATCCTTGTCGGCATAAGTCTTTCCGGGGATGTCCGGATTCTCGTATCCTACCACGTATCCCTGTCTATAGTTAGTGTATGACGGAGAGAAGGTTGTCTTGAAGTTCAAGCCCTTCATCAGGTCAAGCTGCAGATAGATATTACCGAGCAACCTCCATGTCTCGCGCTGCTTGTAGGTATTCTTCATGAGGTCGAGCGGACTGATGTTGTCGGAGAACTGGTGTTCGTTCGTTCCGAGCGAGCCCTTGTTGCCCGGCAGGTGGTTGATGTTGCCTTCTGCATCGTAAGGGATAGAGAACGGTGTCATGCGGTAGGCCACCTTCACGGCATCGTCGTTTGCATACTCATTGTCGATATAAGCCATATTCATGCTGAATCCGGCGCTTATGACCTTGTTTATCTTTGCGTCGAGAGAGCCCTTGAAGTTGAGCTTGTCCTGCTTGTCGCCTTTGTATACACCCTCGTTCCCGTCGTAGCCCACGCCGAAGTGGTAGTTGATTCCTTCCTTGGCACCGCTGATGGAGAGATAGTGGTTCTGGCTCTGTCCGGTCTGTGTCACGAGGTCCGGCCAGTTGTAGGTGTTTCCGTTTGCCACCATTTCCTTGAGCAGGTATCCGGAGTTGGGATCGCTCGTGTCCTTCAGCAGCAGTGCCTGTGCGATAGTCGTTGGTGCAGTGCCGCCCGGCATGTAGAAGTCGTTTCTTGCGTTTCTCTCGCCTGTGAACATCAGGAACTTGCCGAAGCGTAAGTCCATGAATTCGCTGCCGCTCATAAAGTCGGGTGTGCGTGCAATCTTTGTCACTCCGTAGTAGCCGTCATAGCTGATTGTCGGCTTCGTCAGCTTGGTCTTGTTCACGTTCGAACCGCTCTTCGTTGTCACCATGATGACACCGGCAGTGGCGCGCGAACCGTAGATGGCTGTTGACGATGCGTCCTTCAGCACGTCGATTCTCTCGATGTCCTGAGAGTTGAGGAACTGGATATCGTCGCAGATTACGCCATCCACTACGTACAAAGGCTTTGTGTTTGAGTTTGTCGACGACTTACCGCGGATTTCGATGTTGAAGTCTCCGTTGGTACGTCCTGTGCTCTGTGTGATGTTCACACCCGGTGTAGAACCCTGGAGGTTTGCCATTACAGAAGGCGCACCCTTTGCGTTCAGCTTTTCTGTACCTACAGACGAAACAGAACCCGTGAGGTCGCTCTTCTTCATCGTACCGTAACCTACAACCACAACTTCGTCGAGCTGTGCATTGTCTTCCTGCAGCACGATGTTGATACTTGAAGATTTTCCGAGAGTCATGGTCTGGTCTTTGTAACCGATGTAGGAAACCTTCACTGTAGATGAAGGCGAAGCATTAGGGATAGAGAAATTACCGTCGATGTCGGTAATCGAGCCAGGTTTGCCGTCAACAAACACTGTAACACCGATCAGCGGTTCTCCCTTTGCGTCCTTCACTGTACCTGTGACTGTCTTCTGGGCGAATGCCGTGAGACACATCATAGGCAAAACGGAAGCCGTCAAGGCTCTTCTGATTAGGAATTGCATAAATATTTGTTTTTTATTAGTTATTAGCAGTATCAGTAAGCATACAAGCCTTCTGTAGTGATACGACATCACACAGCCGGTACACTCCCCTCCTTTATGACATGTTCGAATATTGTATTTCTGTAGTCTTTATTTTAGTAGAACCTACTCCTTTGTATGGAAATGGTTTTATAGTTTGATTCGGATGCAAATATAGGCAGTTTTATCCAAATATGCAAAATATTCAAAAAAGTTTTTTAATAAAGCTGCAAATATTTAACGTTTTAGTATACTAAAAACGACATTCTGTCCTGTTTTCCGTAGTTTTTGCGCTTGCGGAACTGGAATATTTAGTCTGTTTGCTGTATTTTTCCCGATTCGCTAAAGGCACGGAAAAAGAATTCTGCCAGTGCAAAACCTTTTCCCGTGCTTGATGGAATCCAATATATATAATAAGGTATCCAATACCTATATAGATATTGCTTGATGCTTATTGTTTTTCTATCCGGCATCTGTCCGTGTGTTTCCGGATAATGTTATGTTTATTCCCGGACAAAGTTTTGTTTATTGCCGAAAACTGTTTCGTTTATTGCCGGATATGGTGTATGGCATTATTCATGAACGTAGAGGTTCCATCCGAGATAGCTCTCGATGGCCTCCTGTATGATGCCTGCCACATCACCGCGAACGAGTGCCACGTGGTGTTCGAAGCCGTTCTTGCAGATATACTTCATCAGCTTCTGCAGTTCAGGAACCTCCGTCACAACGATGCATCCGTCCATGCCATACTCGTCGTCGGTCATTTTGCCCTCGCCGAGATAAGCCTTGATGCAGCCCTTGGTGTCGTCGGTGGAGATGCGGAAATAAGTGAAGTCGCCTGCACTTACTTTTGCGTATACGGCACCGAAGGTGTTAATCTTGCCCAGTGTGCGTCCGAGAACCCCGAGCGGTCCGAGGCGCAGGTTGTCGTTGCCGATGAACGATTTGGGGAAGTTTCCGCAGTGGGTGCATACACACTTGTTGCGGTCTTCGGCAAAGTTATTGTTCCAGTCGGCTATTGCCGATGGCTGTCCTGATGCCAGTGTGAGCGCGAGCATTGATACGGCACCTGCGAGGTCGGTCTCGCATGCTGCAGGAATGCCGGCTTCGCTCAGCATGCTCATCGTGACGCATGCGGCGCAGCCGAAGTTCTGCTCCAGCGAATCCCAGCACTGTATTGCCACGGCGTCTACCTGGTTTGCCTTCACCCAGCGGTTTACTGCCACGCCGAACTTGCACTGCAGGCGCAGTTTCTCCCTGTAGCTCTCCGGCACCTCGGCGTATCCTGCCACTTTCTCCATCTGCTTGAGCAGTTCTGTGTCGGAATCCTCGATTGCCTGTGCTGCATACAGAATCTCGCTCAGGTCGGCGGGCACAACGGTGATGCCCGATGCCTGCAGCAGCTTTTCGCTTGCGCGGCATGTGTTGAAGCCCAGCGGGCGTGTGCCGATCTGTCCGATGCGTGCGTGGCTCAGTCCCTTCACCACCCGGCATACGGCAGCGAAACGGTTGATGTCCTGTGCCAGCAGCGGCGAGTATACGGAGTAGGTGTGCAGTGTGGTGTCGGTGAAAGGGATGCCGTACTGGTAGAGGTTGTTGCATACGGAAATCTTTCCGCAGAAGGCGTCGCGGCGGCTGTCGAGGTCCACCTTGTCGTTCTGGTCGTCGCATGCCTGTACCATTACCGGCACTCTCAGGTCGGCAACGCTGATGGCGTTGATGATTCCTATTTCGAAGCCGAAGTTCGGCAGCGAAACGATGATTCCGTCGATGCGGTCGCGGTTCTGGCGGAATAGCTCGGCGCATTTCAGTCCGTCTTCGCGTGTCTCTATACTGCTGCTTCCCGTGGGTGTAGCGTCCTCGGGCAGGATTACGTAGTCGTAGCCGTTGTCTTCGAGAGTCTTGAGGAGCTGCTTGCGCACGTCTCTTGCAAGCTCTGAGTTGAAGTATGCACGGGTGCCGATGATGACACCGAAGCATTGTTTCTTAGGGGTGTTCATATTGTTTTTTGTTTTGTAGGTTTGGTAGGTTTTGTAGGTTTGGTAGGGAGTTGATGGCGATTGGCTTTTTGCCAATCGCCATCAACAGTGTACTACTTCAGGAGTTGTCTCACGGCCTGGTGCCAGCCGTCGATGTTCTTTTGCATGAGTTGTTCGTTGTCCTGTGCAAGTATGCGCCATTTGCTGTGTCGCAGCTGTGCCACTTCGTCGAAGCTCTTCCACACCTTGCGCGACAGTCCGTTCATCACTACCGCGCCGAGGGCGGATGCCTCTTCCACGTCGGAGCGGTTCACTGGCACACGCAGGCAGTCTGCCTGGAACTGCATCAGGAACTTGTTCTTCGTCGGTCCGCCGTCAACTCGTATCTCCTTCAGGTTGATTCCTGCCTTCGCGGTCATTGCCTTCACCAGGTCGTTCACCTGGTATGCTATCGACTCGAGCGCCGCACGCAGGAAGTGTGCGCGTGTCGTGGCGAATGTCATGCCCGTCACGGCAGCCTTCACCGTATCGTTCCACCATGGCGCTCCCAGTCCGGCGAATGCCGGCACGAAGTATACGCCTCCGTTGTCTGCCACCGATGTCGCCTCTGCCTCCACTTCGGCTGGCGATGCAATCATCCTGAGCTGCTCCTGCAGCCATTTCAGTGTGGCTCCTGTGCTGTGTATGTTTCCTTCGAAAGCGTAGAACACCTTTCCCAGCGCCGCGAAACCGATGGATGTAACCAGTCCGTCGGGTGCCGCGGCAGCCTTCTCTCCGATGTTCACCATCACCGATGAGCCTGTGCCGTAGGTTGCCTTTCCGAGTCCTTCCTCGAAGCACATCTGTCCGGTGAGTGCTCCGTGCGAATCGCCGAGCACTCCTGCTATCTCAATCGGCTCTGCGAAGAGTCCGCCTATTGTGGTCTTGCCGAACACTCCGTCGCACGGCAGCAGTTCCGGCATCATTGAGCGCGGTATGGTGAAAAGGCGGAGCAGGTCGTCGTCCCACTGCAGCGTGTGTATGTTCATGAGCATCGTGCGCGATGCGTTGGTGTAGTCGGATACGTGGTTTCTGCCTTCTGTGAGTTTCCAGATGAGCCATGACTCCATCGTGCCCATGAGCAGTTCGCCCCGCTCTGCCTTCTGTCTTGCTCCCTCCACGTTGTCGAGAATCCATTTTGCTCCGCTTGCAGCGAAGTATGGGTCGATGAGCAGTCCGCTCTTTTCCATCACCATCTTGCCGTAGCCTTCAGCCTTGAGCCTGTTGCAGATGTCTGTGCCGCGCATGCACTGCCACACCACGGCGTTGTATACGGGTCGCCCCGTGTTCCTGTCCCACACCACTACGGTCTCCCTCTGGTTGGTTATTGCCAGCGAGTAGTGTGCCGTGGTGTCGGCGCCGCGCATCAGTTCCTTCACGGCGAGCAGCACATTGTTGTATATCTCCTCGGCATCGTGCTCCACCCATCCCGCCTTGGGGTAATACTGGTGGTGCTCCACGTTCACTCGCTGCATCATCCTGCAGCTTTCGTCGAAGAGCATGGCCTTTGTTGCCGATGTGCTTTGGTCGATTGCTATTATGTAGTTGTCCATGCTGTCTTTCCCTTGGCGTTAGAGAAACTCCATCGCGCTCTTCACGATGCCTTCGGCAT
>OQVS01000104.1_pt1 | contig 43909 bp, 45 predicted proteins | sample 1691601 | NCBI WGS metagenome assembly OQVS01 (sample SAMN03418268, study PRJEB22391) | human gut metagenome | biome: human-gut; feature: organic feature; material: feces | host: Homo sapiens | place: Tanzania | collected 2013-01 | reverse complement strand
TAAAAACCTTGCAGAGTGTACAATCTTGCGGATTTTCCAATCGAAACGGACTTTAAAATAAAAATGAATCGTTTTTGGCGGTTGTTCTGGATATTTTTTAAAATCGGCGCGTTCACGTTGGGCAGCGGATACGCCATGATGCCTCAAATCAGGCGGGAACTGGTGACGCGCATGAAATGGTTGGACGAAGACGAATTTATCGATATCGTTGCCGTGACGCAATCCGCCCCCGGTCCGATTGCCGTCAATCTGGCTGTGTTTTTAGGGTTGCGCGTCGCCGGAATCAAAGGGATAATCGCCGCGACGTTGGGGTCTGTTTTGCCGTCGTTTATTATTATTTTAGCGATAGCCGTCGCTTTTCGAGGGATACAGGATAATCCCCATTTCATCGCGGCGTTCAAGGCTGTAAAACCCGCGTCGGTCGCGTTGATCTTGGTTCCCGTTTTTACAATCGCCAAACGCACGGGGACGGTTGGATTCAAGATGTTTCTTTCCGTCGCGGTCGCGTGTTTGATCGCGTTTACGCCGTTGTCGCCGATTTATGTCGTCGTGGCATCTGCCGCGGGCGGAATCTTTTATTTTGGGCGGAAAAGATCATGATCTGTCTTTCCCTGTTCAAGACGTTTTTTTTAATCGGCATGTTCAGTTTTGGCGGCGGATACGCGATGTTGCCGTTAATTCAGAATGAAATAGTCGTCAATCATCAATGGGTAGACAATGCGCGTTTTGTCGATATTGTCGCCGTGTCCCAAGTCACGCCCGGACCTTTGGCGGTCAACGCGGCAACCTATGTCGGTTATGCGGCGTCCGGAAACGTATGGGGCGCGGCGGCGGCGACGGTCGGCGTTTGCCTGCCGTCTTTGATCATCGTTGTTCTTTTATATGTTTTTATTAATAAATTCAAAGAATCGCTTTGGGTGAAAAATGCGTTCAAGGGGTTGAGAATAGGCGTTGTCGGTTTGATTTTGGGCGCGGCGCTGATGCTGATGACCCCCGATGTTTTTATTGATTGGACAAGTTGGGCTTTGTGTTTTATCGCGTTTATCGCGTGTTACAGGTTCAATTTTTCGCCGATTATTTTAATTTCCGTTTCGGCTGTTTTGGGTGTTTTGATTTACTGAAAATGTTTCACGTGAAACATTGGAGGAAAAACTTTTGAAAAATCCGCTTGTCTTTTTTCGGCAACAAAGGCTATTTTATCAAACGGTCGGTATGCAAAATGTTTCACGTGAAACAAAGGATATGAAAAATTGATTACGCAGGATCGTGATTTTGTTTTAAAACAGCTGAATTTATCTGAAAAAACGGTCGAAAAGCTGGATAAATACGTCGATTTGCTGGAATGTGAGCAAAAAAAAATGAACTTGGTCGGGGCGTCGACTTTACCGATCGTGTGGACTCGTCATGTTTTGGATTCCGCGCAGTTGTTCAATCAAATCGATCCCGATGACGATGTTGTCTTGGATTTCGGCAGCGGCGCCGGCTTTCCGGCTTTGGTGCTGGCGATTATGGATGTCGAGCGCAAACATGATTTTAGGTTGATTGAAAGCGACGGTAAAAAGTGCGCTTTTTTAAACAAAGTGATTTCAGAATGTGAATTGCGTGCGACGGTACACAACGAACGCATAGAACAAATGGAAAAATTTACTGCCGACTTGATTACCGCCCGTGCTTTGGCGTCGTTGGACAAACTGTTGAAATACGCTTTTCCGTTTTTTAAAAAAACGACGCGTTGCCTGTTTATGAAAGGGGCGAAGGCGGCGGAGGAAATCATCGCCGCGCGTAAAAAATACGAATTTAAAATTGAAAAAATACCAAGTGTTACCAGTGCGGAAGGAATAATCCTTCTGCTTTCGGAGGTGAAAAGAAAATGAACGTCTTGAATAAAACGCCGAGGATTATCGCCGTTTCCAATCAGAAAGGCGGCGTCGGAAAAACGACGACGGCTGTCAATCTGGCGACGGCTTTGGCGGCTGTGAAGAAAAAAGTGCTGGTCTTGGACATGGATCCGCAAGGGAACGCGACGGTCAGTTTCGGTATTGACCGCCGCAACGCGCCCAAAAATATGTATCAGGTTTTGATGGGCGCCGCCAAAATTTCATCGACTATTGTCTGGACGAAGATTCCGAATCTGTCCGTCGTCGTGTCGTCCAAGGATTTGGCGGGCGCCGATTTCGAATTGTCGCACGCGGATAATCCGCAACTGTTTTTGAAACGCGCGTTGGAAAACGAACAGCTGAATTACGATTATATTTTTATTGATTGTCCTCCCGCCGTTGGCATGCTGACGGTCAACGCGCTGGTGGCGGCTGATTCCGTGATTGTTCCCGTACAATGCGAATATCTGGCGTTGGAAGGCGTTGCCGATTTGATGAAAACGATTGAACGGGTCAAACACAACTTTAATCCGTCTTTGGAAATTCAGGGGATTGTGCTGACGATGTTCGACGGACGCACGGGGTTGTCCGAAGTCGTCGCGCAAGACGTTCGCAATTATTTCGGCGATAAAGTGTACAATTCGATCATTCCCCGCAATGTCCGCGTGTCCGAAGCCCCGTCGCACGGCAAGCCGATTTTACTGTACGATTTCAAAAGCAAAGGGGCGCAAGCGTACATTGCTTTGGCAAAGGAACTTTTAAAACAGGAGAAAAGAAAATGAGCGCAAGAAATTTGGGACGCGGATTGAACGCTTTGCTGGGGGACGCTGACGAACCCGTACAGCAACCGCAGGGGATCAAAACGGTTCTTTTGTCCGATTTGGAGCCGAGCCAGTTTCAGCCGCGCCGCGTTTTTGACGAAGAAGCTTTGCGCGATTTGGTCGAATCCGTTAAAACAAAAGGGGTTATCCAGCCTTTGATCGTGCGCGAACGTGTCGCCGGAAAATATGAAATCATCGGCGGCGAACGCCGCTGGCGCGCGGCGCAGCAAGCGGGATTAAACGAAGTTCCCGTTTTGGTTAAAAATTTTTCCGACAAGGAAGCGATGGAAGTCGCCTTGATTGAAAACCTGCAACGGCAGGATTTGAATCCGTTGGAGGAAGCCGAGGGCTACCGCCGTTTGATGGAGGAGTTTTCCAATACGCAAGAAGAATTGGCGCAGGCGGTCGGCAAAAGCCGCAGTCACGTCGCCAACACCATGCGTTTGCTGGCGTTGCCGGAAAAAGTCAAAGGCTATTTGGAAAAGGGAAAATTGACCTCCGGACACGCCCGCGCCCTGCTGACGTCCAAAGATCCCGAGGCGTTGGCTGACGCCGTAATCGCCAAGGGGCTGAATGTCCGTCAGACAGAAAAGCTGGCGCAGGACGGCATTGAAAAGAAACCGCGCAAAACACAGCCGAAAAAAATGTCCGACAAACAGGCGGACTGCGATTCGCTGGCGGCTGATTTGTCGCGCGCTTTGGGCATCAAAGTCGCAATTCGCCCCAAAACCGTCGGCGGTGATTTGATTTTAACGTATGAAACATTGGAACAGTTGGACGTTTTGATCCGCCGTTTAAGCGCGCAACCCGCTAAACGTCCGGCGGAAACCTCCGACACTTTGACAGCCGGATTTTCAGACAACGGCGACACTTTGTCGCTGGATCAGGACGATATCGGCGAAGTTGTGTTTGACAGTTCGTTCGATTCGATGGACGGCGACACTTTATCGCTGGAAAACATCGATAAATAAACGCGCTTTCATCAAAAAAGCAAAGGCGGGGCTGATGTTCCGCCTTTTTTGATTTAGATGCAAAAAAAAGATTGTCATCGCGCGCCGGACAATTTACTCTGATATCTATGTATCGGTGGCGGTGTGCCGCCGGTAACAGTGCTTGGAAACAGGCGCGGAGCCGTCAGAAGCTCTCACATAAGCGGTGTTGATATAAACGCCGTACAATCCGTTTCGTCGGTGCGGAACGGGATTATATCCCCGACTTTCATTTTGTTGGTCGGGGAGGTTTTGACGTATGTTCAGATCTTCGCCGATTTTTGGTGCGGATTAAAGGTCATAACGATCATTCTTATGTGTGATTTCTGAACTCCCCGCCGCCTGATTTTCAGGCGGTTGTTTTTTATCTGAAAAACAGGAGGGAGTTATGAAAAAATATGGATTGATATTTTGCTTGTGTTTATTATCTGCGACAACCGTAAAAGCGGAGTTTCAGCCTTGTTACGCTCCGGGGCTTGGCGGGTCTGCCACGTACTGGAACACGGTGGACAATGCCTGTAACGGATGCGGCGAGGGCTGTAGTTCCTGCGTAGAGGAGCTGACAACCTATTCAGGCACGACGACGCCTCTCAGCATGTCCTTTTGCACTTCCTGTTACGACGGATATGAGTTGATTTCTGCTAACGGAGGAACATCTCAATACTGTGAAAAATCATGCCCGTCGCATTGTTCCAGATGTTCGTCGTCATCGTCATGCACACTTTGCGATAATGGTTATACCTTGTCAAACGGTCAATGCGTCGAAAAGGTCGCCTGTCCGTCGAACTGCGCGGAATGCGATTCGTCGGGCGTCTGCACGAAATGCGACGGCGGCTATGTCCTGAAAAACGGGGCTTGCGCGGTCAAGCCGAAAACGCAAATCGCGTTCTGTCCGCCCGATAAAACGCTGAGCGACGATTTGTGCTGCTGTATTTCGAAATGATTTCCGATTGACGAAAGCCCCCGAAAGGGGGCTTAAATCAAATTCGCGCCGCAAGAACTTGAAACAACCTTTTTTTCGTTTGAAACCATCGCCGGATTCTTTTCGTCGTTGTTCTCGACGGGAAAACGGCACTTGATTCTGGTGATAATCATTCCGCTGAAAAGGCGTTTTCAATATGTTCCGGCAAGCGGCGCGGCGAAATCAGAACGGCGTCGAATCGCAATTCCTTATTTGCCGAATCGGGGTGAAGCGTCAGGTAATATTGCGCGCCTTTGACGCGGCGGGCTTGAACGCGGGCGTCGACGGCTTCGGCGGCGGCGGTTTGCGTCGCGCGAAATTTGACTTCGACAAAAGCAATCGTGTTTCCTTTGGCGGCGACGATGTCGATTTCCCCCGCTCCCGTTCCGCGCGGCGGTTTGAAATTGCGTTCCAGTATCCGGTATCCTTTCAGCCGCAAAAACCATGCGGCGGCGGTTTCGGCTCTGTATCCGTCGCTGTGCGCTTTTTTACCCGTTTCACGCTTGTTCATTTTGTAAATCCAGCGCGCGCTGATACAGATTTTTTTTGGATTCGCCCGTTTGTTCGGCGACAAAAGCGGCGGCGTCTTTGACCCGCATGGTCAGCAGAGCCTGATTTAGCAGGGCGTCGATTTCGACGGAGTCGGCTTTTTCCGTAGCGGGGGGCTCGACGACAATGACGATTTCACCTTTCGGATAGCCGTTTTGCGCATAGCCGTCCAGTAAATCCGTAAAGGTGCCGCGGACGGTTTGTTCGAATTTTTTTGTGATTTCACGCACGACGGCGGCGAAACGGTTGCCCAGAATTTCAAGCATGTCGGTCAGGGTTTCCTCCAGCCTTTGCGGAGATTCGTAAAAAATCAACGTCGCGGGGACGTGCGACAACTCCGTCAATTCTTTTTTGCGCGCGGTCGTTTTAGGCGGCAGGAACCCCTGAAACAGAAAACGATGGCTGGGCAGTCCCGACAGTTGCAAAGCCGTCAGGAAAGCGCATGCTCCCGGAACGGACGTGACGTAAATGCCGTTATCGACGCATTTTCGCACCAGTTTGTATCCCGGATCGCTGACCAGCGGCGTTCCGGCGTCCGAAACCAAAGCGATCATTTCGTCGTTTTGCAAATGTTCCAATATTTTCGGGCACACTTTTTCAGCGTTGAAATTGTGGTAAGCGGTCAGCTTTTTTCCGCCGATTCCCAGTAAAGTCAGCAGTTTTTGCGTGTTGCGTGTGTCTTCGCACGCGATCAGGTCGGCGGATTTCAGCACGTCGACGGCGCGCGCCGAAATGTCGCCCAAATTGCCGATAGGTGTTGCAACCAGATATAATCCTTTGATAAAAGTTGTTTCAGACATTTGCACTCCTTTGCAAAAACAGCTAAGATATCTAATCACGTTTTAAATTCGGGAGCAATTCCTTGCGTCAAAATATTTGTCGGTTGATCACTTTTTTTGTTGCGGTTTCCATGTTGGCGTCCTGCCGCGGTGTTCCTCTGTTTTCCAAGCGGGTGGACCAAAGCGCGTTTCACGTCGCCGACGCCAATATCGTTGAAAAGGGCGAAGAAACGGCGCCTGCGGTCGTTCCCGTCGAAATGGTGCGCGTCGGGTTGCTGGTGCCGCTGACGGGCGCATCGGCGAAAACGGGTGAAATTTTACGCAATGCGGCGCTGATGTCTTTGTTTGAAATCGGCGGTCAAAAATTGATTTTGCAGTTCTACGATACCGAAGGGACGCCCGAAGGCGCGCGAAAAGCCGCTAAATTGGCGATCAGTCAGGGGGTGGAACTGATTATCGGACCGCTTTATTCCAAAAATGTTCGTGCCGTCCGTCCCGTAACGCATGATGCCGATGTCGGTGTTATTACTTTTTCGACCGACCCGTCCAATCTGGGCGACGGCGTGTACACGATCGGAACGCTGACGTCGCAACAGGTCGAACATATCGTCCGCTTTGCCTGCGACAAGGGGTACAAGCGTTTGGCGATCGTTTCGCAAGACAACGCGACGGGCGATATTGTTTCCATGGCGTCGAAAGCGGCGACGGATGCGTGCGGCGGCATGATTACCAAAGCCGCTTTTTACGAACCGAACGGCGATTTTCAAGCCGCCGTGTCGCCGATTATGCCGAAACTGCTTGAAGATTTGGAAACCGAACGCGAAGAAGAAGTCAAGCGTCTGGAACGCGCCCGCGAACAGGTGGCGCAGGGTTCCCCCGTTTTGATGAAAAACGATGAAACGGGCGAAATGGAAGAAAGACACATGTCTTCCGAACAGTTGCAAGCCTTGATTGACGCACTGAAAGAAAAAGAACTGCAGCGCGATCCGTTTGAATTTGATGCGATTCTGGTTTCCGAGGAAGGCAGTCGTTTGCGTTCGCTGGGGGCGTTGTTGTCGTATTACGACGTTCCGTCCGATGTCAAAGTGCTGGGAACGTCGTTGTGGGCGGATTCCCGTCCCGCCCGCGAACCGGCGCTGATCGGCGGCTGGTTTTCGCATTTGCCGTCCGACGGTTTTAACATTTTTTCCAAACGCTACGCCGATATTTACGGTGAAAAACCGCCGCGCATAGCGTCGCAGGCTTACGACGCCGTGGCTTTGGCGGCCATATTGGCTGAATCGGGCGGATTTTCCTATGAAAATTTAACGACCGTTTCGGGGTTCAAAGGCGTGGACGGGTTGTTCCGTTTGTTGCCGAACGGATTGTCCGAACGCGGCTTGCAGGTGCTGGGCGTGGAAAAGAAAGGTTTTGTCACGCTTTCCCCCGCGCCGGAGGTTTTTGAAACCGTGCCGGTCTTTTCGCCCGACGTGTACATCAAAGATTTCCGTCATTCGCCCGATTTGGTGACGGTTTTGGAAACGCCGGAGAATTCTGAAACGGCGTCCGCAGCCGAAAACGCTTCAGATCAGCAAAGTGCCGCAGAGAGCGTTCAAAATCATTAAACCTTTGGCGGTCGTGCGGATTCCTTTTTTATCGCAGACCAGAAAACCGTCCGTTTGATAATCGGTCAGCGTTCCCGCGTCCATAAAGGATTCGGGTTGTTCGCCGATAATATCCGAAAACACGCCGCGATTGATGCCTTCGCGGGTGCGCAGAGCCATAAAGATCAGTTCCTCCGCTTTTTGTTTCGTTGTCAGGACGGTTTCTTCGTTGATTTGTTTTTTCAGCCAAAGCGCGATGTCAGAACTTTGTGAAACGGCAAAGAAGCGTCCGTTTCGCGTGAAACGTCCGTGTGCGGCGGGACCGATCCCGATCCATTCGCCCCCCTGCCAATACAGCATGTTATGACGGCATTCTTCGCCTTGAACGGCATGGTTGGAAACTTCGTAGCGTTCCAGTCCGGCTTGGTATGTCATGCGATCCGTCAGTTCGAACATATCCGCCGCCAAATCGTCTTCGGGCGGTTGAACGCCTTTTTTATAAAAAAACGTGTTTTCTTCGATTGTCAGCTGGTACAGCGACAGATGTTTTAAATTCAAATCCAAAATGCGATTTAATTCTTCGCGCCAGTCGTTCAGAGTTTGATGCGGACGCGCGTAAATGAAATCAGCCGATACGCGCGGAAAAATTTTTGGAGCGTTTTTTAAAACCGTCAGAGCCTGTTCAACGCTGTGCGTTCGTCCCAGAAATTTCAAATCGGAATCGTTCAGCGATTGGACGCCGACTGACAATCGATTGACGCCGGCACGGCGAAACGCTTTCATTTTTTCCAAATCAAGCGAGCAGGGATTGCCCTCCAGCGATATTTCCGATTTTTCGTCAACGTTGTAATATTTACGGATTGTTTCGATAACGGAACGGATACTTTCGCCGCTCATCAGCGACGGAGTGCCGCCTCCGAAAAAGACGGAGGACACCGTTCTTTCCCCCGTCTTTCCGGCATGATGTTTCAGACTGTTGTCAAAGGCGGTCAGCCATTCGCTTTCGTCAAAATCGCGTTTGGGAATACTGACGAAATCGCAATAAGGGCATTTCGAACGGCAAAACGGCCAATGGACATAGACGCCGAATTTCGTCACAGGCAGGCGTCCGCGAATAATTTTAGCGCGCGCGCACGGTGACTGATTGTATTCTTGACATCTTCGGTCAATTCGGCGAACGATTTGTCGTAACCGTCCGGGACGAACATGGGATCATATCCGAATCCGTGATCGCCTCGGGGGTGTTGTAACAGAATGCCGTCCGTCCGTCCTTCAAACTCGGCTGTTTCGCCGTCCGCCCATGCCAGTACCAGCGCGCATGAAAAATGCGCCGTGCGGTCGGTGGCGTCGTTCAGTTCTTCGTTCAGTTTTTCCATGGCGTAGGCGAATCCGTTTTTTTTCGGTTCGTTATAGCGCGCGGAATAAATTCCCGGACGGTTGTCCAGCGCGTGGACGCAAAGCCCCGAATCGTCAGCCAAAGCCGGCAAGCCGGATTCTTTGGCGGCGGACAAGGCTTTGATGCGGGCGTTTTCGATGAATGTCGTTCCGGTTTCTTCGGGTTCGGACAGGTTTAAATCGTCGGCGGACAGAACCTGAATGTCGAACGGTGCCAAAAGTTCGCGCATTTCGCGAACTTTCCCCGCGTTATGGGTTGCCAGAACGATTTTCTTTTCAGTCAGTTTGCGCATTATTCCCCCAACGCTTCGTGTTGGATTTTCGCCAATTCCGTCGTTCCCTTAACCGCCAGCGCGTAGAGTTCGCGGAATTGTTCCGGCGTGAAAGGCTTTCTTTCCGCCGTTCCCTGAATTTCGACGATGCCGCCTTTGCCCGTGATGACGAAATTGGAATCGGTTTGAGCGTTGGAATCTTCGACATAGTCCAGATCCAGCACGGGCGTGCCGTCGTAAATGCCGCAAGAAATCGCGGATACCGTGTCGAACAGCGGCAAAGTGTAAAAGCGGCGGCGTTCCCGCAGTTTTTGCAAAGCCAGATGCAACGCCACAAAACCGCCCGTGATTGACGCGGTGCGCGTTCCGCCGTCGGCTTGGATTACGTCGCAGTCGATTTTGACGCAGATTTCGCCCAGCGCTTTCAGATCGACGACGGATCGCAAAGCCCGTCCGATCAGGCGTTGGATTTCTTCGGTGCGTCCCGATTGTCCTTTTTTGGCTTCGCGGTCGGTGCGCGTTCCCGTGGCGCGGGGAATCATGCCGTATTCGGCTGTGACCCAGCCTCTGCCGGAATTGCGCATCCACAGGGGGACTTTGTCTTCCACGGTCGCGGTGCAGATGACGTGTGTGTCGCCGCATTTAATCAGGCACGAACCTTCGGCGTGTTTGTTGATATTCGGTTCAATGACGACTTTGCGCAGTTCGTCGAATTGGCGTTTAGAGGGTCTTTCCATTTTTTTATCGTCCTTTCGGTTAAAATAAAATCGCTTTGTCCTGTTGACGTTTGACACTATGATTACTACATTTATCGACTATGAGTAAGAAAAATTCAATGTTATCCGATTTAGACGCCCGTTCGCGCGATATTTTCAAATCGCTGGTGGACGCTTATTTGGCGTCGGGAGAACCCGTCGGATCGAAAACATTGTCGCGTTTGCTTGATTTTTCGTTGTCTTCGGCGACGATTCGCAATGTTATGTCGGATTTGGAATCGGCGGGACTGTTGGCGTCGCCGCACACTTCGGCGGGACGCGTGCCGACAGAACGGGGATTGAAGCTGTTTGTCGACGGATTTTTGGAAATCGGCGCGCTGGAAAACGACGAACGCTGCGCGATAGAAACGCATTGCCGTACGGCAGGCGTCAATATGGAAACGATTTTGGCGCAGGCGTCGGGTATGCTGTCGGGGCTGTCGAAATGCGCGGGCGTCGTGATTGCGCCGAAAACGCGGGCGCCGTTAAAGCATATCGAATTTGTGCATTTGGGCGCGGATCGGGCTTTGGTCGTCATGGTAACGGCGGACGGCGCGGTTGAAAACCGATTAATCAAGATTCCTGCCGGAACGTTGCCGTTCGCGCTGATCGAAGCGACGAATTATCTGAACGCGCGCTTGAACGGTCGCACGATTGAAGAGGCGCGGGACGAAATTCTGGCGGAAACGGCGTCGCACAAGGCGCAACTGGACGAAGTGTCCGCGCGGCTTGTGTCCGCGGGACTGGCGGATTGGGGCGGCGGAAAGAAAGGCGTTCTGATCGTCAAAGGGCAGGCGAACCTGCTGAACAACATTCAGGCTTTGGAGGATTTGGAACGCGTCCGCAATCTGTTTTCCGTTCTGGAAAAGCGGGAAAGCATGACGAAACTGTTGGATTTGACGGAAAACGCGGACGGCATACAGATTTACATCGGTTCGGAAAACAAGCTGTTTGATTTGGCGGGGTGTTCAATGATCACCGCGCCGTACCGCAACAGCGACGAAAAAATTGTCGGCGCGGTCGGCATTATCGGACCGACGCGCATGAATTACGCCAGAATCATTCCTCTGGTGGATTATACTTCGCAAGTGGTCAGCAAACTGATAGGGTAGTAAAATGACACATCATCATAAACACAACGAATCTTTGGACGAATTGAAAGAGGAACTGGACGAGGTTCGCGAACAGGCGCGGGAAACCGCCGATGCCGCGCAGGAAGCGGAGGTCGTTCAGGTCGAACAATCGGATAAAATCGCCGAAATGCAGGCGGAAATAGACAAGATGAAAGATTTGTACCTGCGATCTCAGGCGGAAATGGAAAATTTGCGGCGCCGCACACAGCAGGAGCTGGAAAAACGGTCGAAATTCGCGGTGTCGTCTTTCGCGCAGGATTTGTTGCCCGTGAACGACAATCTGTCCCGCGCGATGGCGAGCATTCCCGAATCCGAACGCGACGGTCAAAGCGATTTTGTTAAAAATCTGCTGGTCGGATTGGAATTGACGCAAAAGGGATTGAACGCCGCTTTGGAAAAATTCAATATCAAGCCGATCGAAAGCATCGGACATGTGTTTGATCCGAATTTACACAAAGTCGTGCAAGAGGTTGAAGACCCGACGAAACCCGCCGGAACAATCGTTCAGGAATGGCAGAAAGGCTACACGATCGGCGGCGACCGCGTTTTGCGCGAAGCCATGGTCGTCGTGACCCGCGGCGGTCCCCGATCCGGCGAAGACAAAGCGGAACACGTCGACACCACGGTTTGACGCCGTTAAGGCGAAAGCCCCCGTCGCTGTTTTCCGCGCGGGGGCTTTTCCGTGTGCGCGTCAAGCCGTTTGTATTTGATTTCGCGGCGGATTGCTTTATTATCGGCACAACGTTTTTTCAAAAAGGATAAATACATGATTCCCCGTTACTCGCGCCCCGAAATGGCAAAAATCTGGTCGGACGAAAACAAATTCCAAACGTGGTTTGAAATCGAAGCGTGCGCGTGCGAAGCGTTGGCAAAGCTTGGGAAAATCCCGCAATCAGCCGTCGACGACATTCGCGCCAAAGGCAAATTCGACCCCAAGCGCATCGACGAAATCGAAGCCGAAGTCAAACACGACGTCATCGCGTTTCTGACAAACGTCGGCGAAAACGTCGGCGAAAGCGCGCGTTACATGCACCAAGGCATGACGTCTTCGGACGTTTTGGACACGTCGTTCAACATGCGTCTGACTCAATCCGTCGACATTTTGCTTAAAGACATGGACAGGCTGCTGGCGGCTTTGAAAAAACGCGCCGAAGAACACAAATTCACGCTTTGCATCGGGCGCAGTCACGGCATTCACGCCGAACCGACGACGTTCGGGCTGAAAATGCTGGGCTTTTACGCCGAATTCGAACGCAACAAACACCGCTTGGAGCTGGCGCGCAAAGAAGTTTCCACTTGCGCGATTTCAGGCGCGGTCGGCACTTTTGCGACGATTGACCCGCGTGTCGAACAGTACGTCGCGGAAAAATTGGGTTTGACCCCCGAACCCGTTTCGACCCAAGTCATTCCCCGCGACCGCTACGCCGTTTTGTTCGCGACCGTCGGCGTCGTCGCGTCGTCGATTGAACGCTTGGCGATTGAAATCCGCCACTTGCAGCGCACCGAAGTCCGCGAAGCCGAAGAATACTTTTCCGTGGGACAAAAGGGATCGTCCGCCATGCCGCACAAGCGCAACCCCGTGTTGTCCGAAAACCTGACGGGATTGGCGCGACTGTTGCGCTCTTATACCATTCCCGCGATGGAAAACGTCGCTTTGTGGCACGAACGCGACATTTCCCATTCGTCGAACGAACGCATCATCGCCCCCGACGCGATGATAGGGCTGGATTTTTGCCTGAACCGTTTGGCGGGCATTGTCGAAAAGCTGCTGGTCTATCCCGAAAATATGATGAACAACCTGAACCGTTTGAAAGGGTTGATTTTCTCTCAGCGCGTCATGCTGGCACTGGTCGACTTGGGGCTGAAACGCGAAGACGCGTACAAGCTGACGCAAAGAAACGCGATGAAAGTCTGGGCGAACGAAGGAACGTTCAAAGACTTGCTGGAATCCGACGCGGACGTGATGAACGTCATCACAAAGGAACAGCTGGAATCTTTGTTCGATTTAAATTTTTACACCGCGCAAATCGATTTCATTTTCAAAAAAGTGTTCGGATAAATCAAAAAAGGCTCTGGGGAAACCGAGCCTTTTTTCTTTATCGAGTCCTGTTTCAAGCGATTATCTTTTTGCCTGCGCGGCGATTTGCAGGAAAACGCGGGCGACCGTCAGTTGTTGCGGACGGGCGGCGAATTTGCAGCTCTGTTCCGCCTGAACCAGCAAATCCAGCACGCGCCCGACTTTCGCCAAATTCCATTGGCGCAGTTGCGCTTTAAATTCATCAACGCGTTTGAAATGCAGGCGCAAAGGGATAATTGCGGCTTCAATACTTGTTCCGTCAGCAATTCTGGCAAGTGTAACGTGAAACTTTTTAAAATGTGCTGAAACTGCCCGTAACAAGCCGATTGGGCTTTCTCCTTCGGCAAACAAGCGGTCAAGCGTTTCATTCATTTCCTTTTGCCGTCCGCCCGATAAAGCGTACAGCATTTGATCAATGGACAGGGCTGACGCGTCGCCGATGCACGCGGTCGCGTCTTCCATCGTTATTTTCTTTTCATTACCCATATAGGCGAACAGCTTTGCCAATTCCGACCGCGATTGCAGTCTGTCCGCTCCCAAATTATCGGAAATGAAGTTGATGACGTCGGGTGTCGTTTCGAATCCCTGTTCCGAAACGCTTTGAAACACAAATCGTTTTAAAGCCTCGCCTTCGTCAGAATAGCAGGGAAAAACAGCCAGATCGGGGGAATCCGCGAACAAGATGGGCAGGGAATCTTTTGTTTTCAGGCTTGCCGCCGTTACGATAATCAACGCATCGCCCGTATAAGACGGCAAAAAATCTTTTAAAACGGCGGTAAAATGATTATCCGCCCCGCGCACGGTGATGACGCGGCGACCGCCCATTAACGACAGCGCGTTGGCTTCTGCGGACAAAAGGGAGGGATCGTCCTTGATTTTCGCGGGTGTCAGCTCGACCAACCGGAACGGGTCTTTGTCGGGGACGACCGCCTCTGTCAGCCGCATGCGGCATTCGTTGACGAAACCTTCGTCCTGACCGTAAAACAAAACCGCTTTGGTGGTCGGCGCCCCCGTTTTAAACAGGGTGTTCAGCGTCGTTTGAGTCAGTTTCGTCATTCGCCGCCGTTCTTTACGTTATGGCTTTTTAAAAAAGCCGCCAGCCGCAAGGAAATATCGTCCCCCAAGATTTTCATCACGCGTTCCTTTGCCGACCGTTCGGCAACGTCCGTCGCGTAGGGGGAACGCTGTACGTCGTAGCTGGTGCGTCCGACGGCGGAATCGTTCAGCAGTTTTTCGTTTTCGGGATAGGAATACAGGGTAAAGCGCGCGGTGTACGTCATAACGTAGCGTGTCGCCAGATTATCCTTGCGCACGCCCTGTTGCGTCAGCACGGCGTCGGACAGACGCACTGACAGCCTGTAACGCGGATCTGTCGTTTCCCCCCGCGGAGTCAGCCGATCGGACAGGGCGCGGCGTAAAACCTGTCCCGTCCGGTCGGAAATTTCGTCGATGAAAATCGCCGCCGTTTCCCGTGTCAGTGTTTGCCCCGAAACGGAATCGTCCGTCCCCGCGCCGCCGTACAGCGGGCGGAAACCGCACGCCGTCAGCGACAGCAAGGCGAACAGAGCCAGTAATTTACGCGGCGACAACATTGACAATCTTGTTCTTTACAACAATGATTTTACGAATAGTTTTGCCTTCCAGCTGGGCTTTGACCGTCGGCAGAGCCAGCGCGGCGGCTTTGACGGCTTCGTCATCGCTGTCTTTGGCGATTTCGATTGTGCCGCGCATTTTACCCATGACCTGCACCGCCATCGTAATCGTGTCGTCAGCCGCTATTGACGCGTCGGCTTCGGGCCATTTTTCAGCCGCCAGCAACGTGTCGTGTCCCAGATAGTGCCAGATTTCTTCGGCAATATGGGGGGCGATCGGCGACATCAGGCGCACCAGAGTTTCAAATGCGAAACGATAAGCGTATTTATCCCCGTCGTCGCTGATTTTCAGATCGCCGACCGCGTTTGTCAGTTCGCGCAACCGCGCCAAAGCGACGTTGAAACGCAGCTTGTCCAGATCGTCCGTGACCAAAGCGACGGTTTTATGCGCCGCGCGGATCAGCTTTTCAGCCGCGGCGGACAGCGTTTCCGGTCGCTTTGTTTCCGCGGGACAGGCGGCGGTCATGCGCCACAAACGGTTGATGTAACGCCACGCGCCGTCAATACCTGCCTCCGTCCATTCCAGATCGCGTTCCGGCGGCGTATCCGACAGCATGAACACGCGGGCGGCGTCAGCGCCGTAAGTGGACAGGATCGTTTCCGGATCGACCAAGTTGTATTTCGACTTGCTCATTTTTTCGGAACGACCGACCGTGACGGGCGTGCCGTCTTTGATCTTTATCGCCGTGCCGTCGGGTTTCTTTTCGACTTCGGTCGGGAACAGCCAGTTGCCGTTGATATCTTTATAGGTTTCGTGACAGACCATGCCCTGCGTGAACAAGCCTTTGAACGGTTCGTCGATGTCCAGATAGCCGCAGTCGCGCAACGCTTTGGTAAAGAAGCGGGCGTAGAGCAAATGCAAAACGGCGTGTTCGATGCCGCCGATGTATTGATCGACGGGCAACCAATGGTTCGCCAAATCCTTTCTGAATCCGCAATCCGTTTCGTGCGGCGACGCGTAGCGGGCGAAATACCATGACGATTCAAAGAACGTGTCGAACGTGTCCGTTTCGCGCAAAGCCGGTTTGCCGCAAACGGGGCAGGTCGTGTGCTTCCACGTCGGGTGGCGTTCCAACGGGTTGCCGCCGGACGCTTCGAATGTCACGTCTTCGGGCAAAGTGACGGGCAGATCCTTTTCGGGGACGGGTACGACGCCGCAATGTTCGCAGTGAATCACGGGAATCGGGCAACCCCAGTAACGCTGGCGGGAAACGCCCCAGTCGCGCAGACGGTACTGGACGGTCGCCTTGCCTTTGCCGATTTCCTCCAGCTTTTTGATCATGGCGGGAATGGCGTCTTTGGTCGCCATGCCGTCCAGAAAAGCCGAATTGACCGCGATGCCGTCGGCGATATCGTCGAAAGCTTTATTTTCCACGACGGGAACGCCCTCGTCCTTATGCGAAACGACGACGCGCACGGGCAGACCGTATTTGCGCGCAAAGTCAAGGTCGCGCTGATCGTGCGCGGGGCAGGCGAAGATCGCGCCCGTGCCGTATTCCATCAAAACGAAATTCGCCACATACAGCGGCAGTTCTGGGTTTCCGCCCAGCTTTTTAAATTCTTCGGGGAACGGGTGCATGACCTTCAAACCGGTGTCAAAGCCTTTCTTTTCAGCGGCTTCGATTGTCGCGACCGATGTTCCCAGAGCTTCGCATTCCTTGATGAACTTCGCCAGTTCGGGATTTGTTTTCGCCAGTTCCTGCGCGATCGGGTGTCCGGCGGAAATCGCGCAAAAAGACGCCCCGAACAGCGTGTCGGCACGCGTTGTAAAGACCTCCAGCGTTTTATCCGTTCCGATAACGGGAAAATACATATACGCGCCGTAAGACTTGCCGATCCAATTTTCCTGCATCAGGCGGACTTTTTCCGGCCAGCCGTCCATTGTTTTCAGATTTTCCAGCAATTCATCGGCGTAATCGGTGATTTTCAAAAACCATTGCGACAGTTTGCGCCGTTCGACGGGCGCGCCCGTGCGCCACCCTTTGCCGTCGACGACCTGTTCGTTCGCCAGAACCGTTTGATCGACGGGATCCCAGTTCACCCACGAATCCTTGCGGTAAGCCAGACCTTTTTTCAAAAAGTCCAGAAACATTTTCTGTTCGTGCTTGTAATAGTCGATTTCGCACGTTGAAACTTCGCGGCTCCAATCAATGGAAAGCCCCATTTTTTTCATTTCTTCGCGCATGTTGGCGATATTTTCACGCGTCCATTTCGCGGGGTGGACGCCGTGTTTGATCGCCGCGTTTTCCGCGGGCAAACCGAAAGAATCCCAGCCCATCGGGTGTAGCACGTCGTAGCCCTGCGCCAGTTTGAAACGCGCGATGACGTCGCCTTGGGCATAATTTCGGACGTGTCCCATATGGATTTTTCCGGACGGGTACGGAAACATTTCCAAAGCATAGTATTTCGGTTTGTCAGAGGAATCCTTCGCTTTGAAAACTTCGGCTTGTTCCCAGGCTTTCTGCCATTTTTCTTCGGTTATACGGAAATTGTATCTTTCTTCGCTCATAATCGGACTTTCAGCACAAAAAGTTTTAATGTTTTGACGACAGCTTCACAATATCATTTTTTATCTGAACTGCAAGCGTCGCGTCGTTTTTTTGGTTCACCCAATCGCCTTTTCCGTTCCTGCGGCGGCACAGCACGGTGATCTGCGCGCCGTCGGGCGTCCGGACGGCATTGATTTTCAGCTGTCTGTAAGGTGTTTCGGCGTCGTTGAACCATTCGGTCGTGATGAATCCGTCCTGCATCATTTCGACGGGATAGCGCGACATCACGGGCAGGGTCGATCGCCAGATTTCGTCGGCTTTGTCCGCCGCCGCGGTGCTTTTCAAAGCGACGGACGCATTTTTTACCGGTTTTTCGGATTGATTTCTTTTGTTTCCGCCGGTTCTGAACGTCAAGGTGTCCGCGCCGAACAGGCGGTCTTCCTCTTTGTATTCGGACGGGCGTTCATAGCGGTCGTCAACCCGTTCCGGATATTCGTATTTAACGCCGTTCGCGCACGCGGCGATCGCCAGCGCGCCGGTCAGCATCAGAATTTTTTTCAGCATTTCAATTTCTCCCTTTGACAGATGTTCATAGCACAGAAAGTCCGAAAATTCTAATGCAATTTTACGGCGCGTCCTCGCCTGAAAGGCAGATGGCTTTTTGATAAAAACAATGCGAAAGTGGCGGACGGAAATTCCGCCGCGGGACAGGACGGCTTTTTCTGTTTGCACGTCGCGTTCTTTTCGACTAGGCTTGTTCCGGATTTTAATCGTATCAATGGAGTGATGATTGATGAAAACCATTCTGACCGCGGTCGCCGCCGTCGCCGCGATATCGGGCGCGACAGCCGCCAAAGCCGAAGAAACTTTCGAATTTCAGACGAAAGGCTTTTTGACGTGGTATGCGGGATATGCCGATCAAAACGGCAGCGTGTACGACGCGGCGGGGGCGGGAACGACGCTTCCCGAAAACCTTGCCGCTCCGGCGGGGCGTTTGAGCGGATACGACAAAGCGTCGCTGATTACGGACGGTGAAGTCGATTTTGTCGGATCTTATAAATTCAACGACGATAACAAGCTGTCGTTTTTCATGAGCCTTGACATCATTCGCGGCAGCGTCGACGTCGATATGAGTTATTTCGAATGGGACGGTAAAATCGGGCGCTTTATCGTCGGTAATTCCAAAAACGTGTCGAACATGCTGGCGGTCACGGCGCCGGACGCGGGAACGCTGGGCATTCAAGACACCGGCGCGACGGATCTGGTCGCTTTGCCTTACGGGTTCGCCGTCAATCCCGCCACTTATTCAATCGCCGACAACGACACGGCGAAGGTGTCCTATATGACGCCCGAAATGGATTACGGTTCGTTCGGCACTTTGCAGCTGGGGGCGACCGTAATGCCGTCCGACGCCGCGCTGTCGCCCGGAAACGCTTATTTCGTCGCGGAGAAAACGCGTCTGAAATACGGGGCGAACGTCGCCGCGCTGTACACCAAGGATTTCGGCAAATACAACGTGTCCGTCAGCGCTAATTACGCGTTCACGAAACCGACGTTTGACGGTATGTCTTACAAAGATTTGACGACCGCCAAGGAAAAGAACGTTCATCAATACGGCGGCGGCGTCAGTGTCCAGCGCGGCAATCTGACCGTTGGCGGTTCCGTCAATGTCGTGAACACGTCTGACGACATCGGACGTCATTTCGCCATCGGCGGGCGCAGTCTTGCCAAAGGGATATCGTGGGATTTCGGCGTCGGCTACAATTTCGGTCCCGTCGAAACCAGCGCGAGTGTCATTCAGTCGCGCGCGCACAGCTTTTTCGAAGACGGTAAAAAAGACGTGTACACGTTGGGATTGCTCGCCGTGCGCTATCATATCGCCAAAGGGCTGTCCGTCTATGCCGAAGGCGGCTATATCGACTTTAATTCCGCAAGCAAAGATAAAGATTGCTCGAACGATTCTCCGTTGGTCACAATGGGCGTAACCGTCAGATTTTAAGAGGTTGAGATGGACAAGCTGGCGCAAGTTAAATCCGAAATCGCCAAAGCCGCCGGATATTGCGGCAGAAAAGCGGACGATATAACACTGGTCGCCGTTTCCAAAACGCATTCGGCGGCGGAAATTCTGCCGCTGTTGCGCGCCGGACAACGCGTGTTCGGCGAAAACCGCGTGCAGGAGGCGGCTGAAAAATTCCCCGCTTTGCGCGAACAATACCCCGATTTGAAGCTGCATTTGATCGGCGGATTGCAAACCAACAAAGTTCGCGACGCCGTCGCCCTGTTTGACGTCATCGAATCCGTCGACCGCGTGGAATTGGCTGAAAAACTGGCGGCGGAAATAAAAAAACAGGGACGGAATCCGTCGTGTTTCGTTCAGGTCAATACGGGAGAAGAACCGCAGAAAAGCGGCGTTGCGCCGAACGCCGCCGCCGCTTTGGTTGAAAAATGCCGCGCGTTGGGACTGAACGTCGTCGGACTAATGTGCATTCCGCCCGCGGACGACGAACCGTCCCCGCATTTCGCTTTTTTGAAAAAGCTGGCGCGGCAATCGGGGGTAAAGGAATTGTCCATGGGTATGAGCGCGGATTATCCCCTTGCCATTCAGCAGGGGGCGACGTTTGTCCGGATCGGAACGGCGCTGTTCGGGCAAAGGGATTACTCGAACAACTGATTTTCGTCATCAAAACGACACGGGGCGGAAAACGATTCCGCCCCGTTTTTTTAGTGTGCTGAAAGGATTATTTCAGATTGTTTTCACGCTGTTTGCGCAACTTGCGCGCCCGTTCCGTCGGCGTTTCGTCCGTGTCGCGGTCGCGGATTCTGATTTTCAGCGCGTCAAACGCGTCGCCGATGGGAATAAATCCGTCGCGGCTTTCGATCAGGCTTTTTCCCGCGTGCGCCAATCCGACGGCGTTGCCGTTTTCATCAACCAGAATTCCGCCCAGCGTTACGCTTTGAACGTTCGTATTCGTTAGAATCTCAACGCCGGAATCGCCAAAGCGGTAGCCTGCGACCTTGCCTTTGTCCATGGCTCCTTCGAATCCGCCGCGCATGGGTGTTCCGATGGCGTAGAACGGTTCGCCGACATCGGGCAGATCCAGCCGCAGAGGCACGGGCCAGTTGTATTTGTCAAATTCGGTCGGCGTCATGTAAAGCAAAGCGACGTCTTTATCTTTGTTCAGGCGCAGCACCATTGACGACACGACGCGTCCGTCCAGAAATTCCGTTTTTACAAAAGTCGTTTTTCGGGCGATATCGTAATTCGTCAAAACCAGCGACGGCGATATGACCAGTCCCGATCCGACCTGTTCTTCGTTCGAAACGGCGACGATGCTGGAACGGATGCGGTACAGGCGCATCGGCGACAGATAGCGGAACGGTTTTTGATTGTTGATGGTGATCCACCCGTCGACAGGCGATACCAAAAAACCGGTTTTGCGGTTTTCAACGCGATCCAGATCCGCCGTCAGCGTATAGCCTTCGATATTTTTAAACAGCGGCAGAGTCGGTAGCAGACGCCCGATGACGCCTTTTTCCAACGGCGGTTCTTTTAGCAGACGCGCCAGGACGCCGTTGTTTTCCCGGTCTTTCAGCATGCGGGCGTAGACGCCGCCGTCGCTTTGATCGGACAATCCGCGTCCGGCGATGCCCGCCCCCGTTTCGTCGGTCAGTCCGCGTTCGTTGTTGTCGCTTTTTTCTTTTTCTCCGACCGAAAGCGCGCGGCGCAGGGCGGTCAGCCGTGTCATTTCTCCGCTGCTCAGCTCTTCGCCGTTTTTCAGCATGCGTTCCAGATCGTCCAGCGATTTGTTTTTAATGTCGTGTTCCAGTCCGCCGTCGGACAGTTCCTGTCCCGACAGCATGCGGTGTTCCAGCGTGTCCAAATCGCGTTCGCGTTTGCGTTCGCTGTAAAATTTGATGCGATCGCGGCGGTACGACGATTGCAGTTTTTTGTATTTTTTGTGTTCATAAGCCAGCGCGTCAAATTCGGCTTTGGCTTTGTTCAATTCGTCGATATCGGGGACGCGGCGCATGGTTTCGATGAATCCCGGCATGCCGACCAGACGGATCAAAGCGTCCGCAAAGGCTTTTTCGATCAGCCGGACTTCGCCGTCGCGGATCGGCGTTTGGATTTCGGCATATCCCGATGTGACGTCTTCCCAGTAAAGTTTTCTGTTAAACGGCGTCATCACGCGCCACAGGACTTTGATTTCCGACGAACCGCCGCGCAGGTGCGAATACGTCCGCGTGCGCCAGTCGTATTGATCGCAGACGTTGATGAACAGATCTTTGATTTCCGCCGTAACGACGTATCCCGGCAGCAAATCCGGGCGTTCCGCACCGATTGAATAGGGAAAATAGGGATTGTCCCGCCGTACGATGACGGGGAAAAGTTCGTTCAGTTCTTCGAAAAAGACGTTGTCGAATTTCATGTCGCGGCGCATGGCGCGCCCTTCGTTCAAAACGATGTTCCGCTCGGCTCTTTTGCAGCCGAACAGCTTGAAATTGTAGCGTCCGATATCCTTGCCCCATTCGTCGACCGTACGGTTGCGGTTGATTTTGAAATCGACGTATTCCAGTTTTATCGGTGCCAGCTTCGGATCGAACGTGAACAGGTTGCGCGTCAATTCCCGCGCCGCCGAATCATAATAAGGGGTCGCTCCGTTTTCGCCGACGACGATCGTCGTGTCCGTTTTTGCCGTCGCGGAGGTCGCCGCGCAGCATAAAAAAGGCAAAAACGCGAAAAAATGTTTTAATTTCATTGAAACCCTTTATATATTGATTCAGTCTATTTCATATAATCTGAAAAACATTAAAAAATGTTTTAGTTTTTGAGGGATTTCGCCATGGATCTGTTACCCGCGATCGATTTGAAGGACGGCAAATGCGTTCGTTTGCAGCGGGGCGACATGTCTTTGTCGACCGTCTACAACGACAGTCCCGCGAATCAGGCCGCCGATTTCGCGCGGCAGGGGGCGGAATGGATCCATGTCGTCGATTTGGACGGCGCGTTTGCGGGGACGTCCGTCAACGCCGCCGCCGTTGACGCCATCGTCAAATCGGCAAACGTCAAAGTGGAACTGGGCGGGGGCGTCCGGTCTGTCGAAGCGGTTGAAAAATGGCTGGAACGAGGAATCGAACGCGTTATTTTGGGAACGGTCGCTCTGCGCGATCCCGAATTGGTCAAAACCGCGTGCCGCTTGTTTCCGAACCGCGTCGCCGTCGGCATTGACGCCAAGGACGGCTTTGTCGCGGTTGAAGGTTGGGCGGAAACGTCGCGCGTGACGGCGGTCGAGCTGGCAAAGCGTTTTGAATCCGCGGGCGTTTGCGCGATTATTCACACCGACATCGCCCGCGACGGAGTGTTGCGGGGACCGAATTTGAACGCGTCCGCCGATCTGGCGCGCGCGGTGACGACGCCCGTCATCGTGTCGGGCGGCGTGTCGTCGTTGGACGATATCAAAGCGTGCAAAGCGTTTGAAAACGCCAACATCGCGGGTGTCGTCGCGGGGCGGGCGATTTATGAAAAACGCTTTACGGTGGCGCAGGCTGTCGCCGTTTTGAAAGGGAAATGAATGTCTGCCGAAGTGTTGAACAGGTTGTTCGCGGTTGTTCAAAGCCGCAAGGACGGGAATCCTGAAACGTCTTATACGGCAAAGCTGTTTGAACGGGGGACGGCTCGCATTGCGCAGAAAGTCGGCGAGGAGGCTGTTGAAACCGTTATTGCGGCGGTATCGGGCGACGCGGCGCACGTCGCGACCGAAAGCGCGGATTTGCTGTATCATTTGTGCGTTCTGTGGGCAAATGCGGGCGTGACCCCCGACGACGTGTTCGGTGTTTTGGAACAACGGGAGGGCGTTTCCGGCATCGCCGAAAAAGCTTCCCGAAAAAAGGAGCAATAAAATGAAAGCTTATGATGAAAGCAACGTGTTCGCGAAAATGTTAAAAGGCGACATTCCCGTGAATAAAATCTTTGAAAACGAATACGCGATCGCGTTCAAAGACATTCACCCCAAAGCCCCCGTCCATCTGCTGGTGATTCCGACGGGCGCGTACACCGATTTTTCGGATTTTGCGGCGCGCGCGTCAAACGACGAAATTACCGGATTTTTCAAGGCGGTCGGGACGGTCGCCGAACAAAACGGACTGCCTGAAAACGGGTATCGTCTGGTGATGAACACGGGACGCGACGGCGGGCAGGAAGTACCGCACCTGCATGTTCATATTCTGGCGGGTAAGAAAATGCCGATGTAATTCGAAAAGCCCCCGACAGGGGGCTTTTTTAAACGATTCATTTTGAAACGCAACGGCGCAGGGAACGACCGTTCAACCTTTAAAGCCGTTTTGTTAATCAATCGTTTTTTTGACAAACGCGCTTTTGGGGTGTTTGCAAACGGGACAGACATAAGTGTCCGGCAGTTCTTCAAAGGGCGTTTCGCCGTCATAGACGTGTCCGCACACGGAACAGACCCATTGTTCTTTTTTCGGCTGTTTTTTGTCTTCGACTTTTTCAAATTCGTCGGCGCCGACGCCGCACACGGGGCAAACGTAATCATCGGGCAGGCTGTCGCCTTCGTAAATGTAACCGCAGATTCTGCATTGCCATTTTGTCATTTTTTTGTTTCCTTTCATTGTGTTAAAAGCGCAAATCGTTTCGTTTTTCAGTTCCGTGCGGTATTCCGTATAGGTAATCGGTTCGCCCTTTCCCGTTTCAGCCGTTTCAACCGCGCAGAAAAACAGCGTGTGCGATCCCAGATCCCGACTGTCCGTCACGCGGCAGGTCAGCCAAGCCGCCGCCGTTTCCAATACGGGCAGACCGTCGATTGTTTTACGCGCGACGCCGCGCCATTTGTCGGCGGTTCTGCCCGATTGAAATCCGAACGTCGCAATGACGGACGGAGCGTTTTCTCGTGTCAGGACAGACAGCGAAAACCGTTTTGTTTCTTTGATCCAATCGTGCGTTTGCGTTGTTTTGCCGCAGCACAGAACCAGCGTGTCGTCCGTCGTCTGCATGACGGCGTCCACGACGCACCCGCCTTCTTTCGCGTCTTTTTTGACGCCGGCGACATACAATCCGTAGGTCAGTTTGAATAAAGCGTTCATATCAATCATGCTTTTATGAAACAGGAAAACAGTCCGATTGACAATATGGCTGAAAGATATTCAGCCGGATCAGCGCGTCCGCTCCGACATGCATTCCGGCGTCAACCGCCAGCTTGTCGGGAGTGTAGTTTTCGTTGAACAGATCGACTTCGTCCCCGACTTTGATTTTACCGGCGACGGCGGACGCGTCAACGGGCAGATAGTTCGTCGCGGGTGCCGTCAAAACGGGAAGCAACGTTCCGCGGAAATCGACGAAACACCCTGCTTTATGAACGATGCCGTCGCCCGACCCCGCTAAAATCGTCGCCGCCAGCGTCGGTTTCGACAAAACAAATTCGTCGTTGTAGCCCAGACTTTCTCCCGCGTCGTATTGTTTGATCCAGCCGACGCGCGCGGTCAGTTTTGCCGTCGCTTTGGTGTTCGGCGGCACGTCGGCTCCGTACAGCGCCGCGCCCGCGCGAATGACATCAAAGCAGTATTCTTCACCCAAAGCCGCGCCGAATGAAGCGGACAGGCTTTTTTCCGCGTCGGGGAACAAAGCGGCGTATTTGGAAAACAATTCCAGCTGGCGTTTGTTTTTTGGGTTTTCCGCCTGTTCCGCGCACGCCAGATGCGACATTAAAAAGGCGACTTTCCGCCCCTGCAAAGCCGTTAAAACCGCCCGTTCGTCAAACGCGTCGATTCCCGCCAGATTAAATCCCGTGTCCAGACGGACGGCGATGTTTTGTTCGTCGGGAAAGCGCGCTAAAGCTTCAATCGTTGAAAAAACGGGAATCAGATTTCGCGCGGCGTAATCGGCGGGCGCGTCGTTGCCGATGAACGCGTCCAAAACAAAAATCCGTGCGTCGGCGGTCAGACGGCGCACGGCGATTCCTTCGTCGATGCGGTTGACGAAAAACGTCCGGCACCCCGCGGAAAGCAAAGCGGGAACGACGTTCGCCAGTCCCAGACCGTAGGCGTTCGCTTTGACGACGGCGGCGATTTCCGATTTCGGACGGAATTGCCGCATCAAGCGATAGTTATGCCGCAAATTATCCGGAAAAACGGTCAGCTTTAAAACCATGTCAGAACTCGTAGCGCGCTTTCAGCATCAACACGTCGGAACGGAAGAATGTTCTTTCCCGTTCGCCTTTGATGGCGCCGTCGGATTGGATATGGCGCGCTTCCAGTCCCAAATTCAGTCCGAAAAGCCCGTATTCGACGCCGATCATGCCCTGATAGAACGGGGCGTGTTCGTGCCGAATCGACGCGTAGCCCGCACCCGCGCCGGCGTACAGCCCGACGACGGGGATTTTGACATAGATGTTCGCCGCCGCGCCGTAAGTCATCATTTTTCCGCGCGCCGATTCCTGCAAATCGCTGCGGGAATACAGCCCTTCGATTTCGGCGCGCACGGGCAGGACGGGGACGTCGTATCCGACCGCCGCCGTGTAAAAAGCGGCGTTGTCGTATTTGTCCTTTCGTCCCGAATCGTATTCGGTGCGGCTGTTGTTGACGTTCACGCCCAGTCCTGCGGAAACGTAAGTTCCGGCGTCAGCCGCGACGGCGGACAGGCAAAACGGGACGGTTAAAAGGGCAATCGCGATTTTCATTTTCATCGGCGACGGTTCCCTACAATCCCAGAACGTCTTGCATCGTGTAAAGTCCGTCGGGTTTGCCTTGCGCCCACAACGCGGCTTTGATCGCTCCGTCGGCGAAGATTTCACGGGAAGTCGCTTTATGCGTCAGCTCGATGCGTTCGCCTGCGCCCGCGAAAACGACGGTGTGATCGCCGACCACGTCGCCCCCGCGCAACGTCGCAAAACCGATTTCGCCCGCCGGACGCGCGCCGATGATGCCGTGACGTTCGTAACGCGCGACGTCGTTCAAAGCGACCTGCCGTCCTTCGGCGGCGGCGCGTCCCAGTCCCAACGCCGTTCCGGACGGCGCGTCGGCTTTGTTGCGGTGGTGCATTTCGACGATTTCAATGTCATAGGACGGATCCAAAACCGCCGCCGCCCGTTTGACCAAAGCGAACAGCAGATTGACGCCAACGCTCATGTTCGGGGCGGCGACAATAACGGTCTTTTCGGCGCATTTTTTCAGGATTTCCATTTGCTCCGCGCTTAACCCCGTCGTGCCGACAATCAGGATTTTTCCTGTTTCCGCGGCGATTTGAGCATGTTCGACGGTCGCCGTCGGCGCGGTGAAATCCAAAACGGCGTCGCAGACATTGAACAATTCGAAAGGATAAGACGTTACCGAAACACCCAGCGGTCTGTTTCCGATCACTTCCCCCAGATCGCGACCGATAAAGCCGCTTTCGCGGCGTTCCGATCCGCCCGCCAATTCGCACCCGTTGTGCGTCAACACGCGGGACATCAGCATTTTGCCCATTCTGCCCGCACACCCCGTCACGCCTATTTTCATTGCAAAGCCCTTTCGCGATTGAAAAACTTTTCCTTATTTTAAACGAAATCAAAGCGTTTTCCAACCGATAATCGCGAAAGAGGCGAAGTTACCTCGTAACGACGCGGTAGACTTTTTCATACAGCGCGGATTTTATTTTTTGAAACCGCCGTTCGTCCGCCGCCGCGCCCGAAGTCATGACGTGCAGACGCAGGGCTTTTTTGCCCCGCGACAACGGCGGCTGTTCGTAGGGATAGGTGTTCAGGAAAAAACCGTTTCTTTCGTAAAAACCGATGCGGCGGCGCGTGATGTCGCTCGTCGGCGGTTCAACCTCCAAACAAACGGGCTTTCCCAGATGTTCGATCAAATCGTTCAGCATTTTTTTGCCGATGCCGTTGTTGCGGCACGACGGATCGACGGCGAAATGTTCGACAAAGGCGAAATCGGAAAACTGCCACGTCGCGATGAACGCTTTGACCGCCGCGCCGTCCTTTAAGCCGTACACGGCGTAAAGGGGATTGTCGAACAAAGCCTTTTGCGCGGCGCGGTCGCGGTATTCGTCGGCGGGAAAGCTTTTTTCCATCAGGGAAAACAAAGCGTCGAAATCGTTTTGCGTCAGGCGTTGCATAAAGGACTCCTTTGAAAATCAGCCCGAGCATACGCGCCGCCGCGTTTTCGCGCAAGCCTTCCGCGCGGAAAAATACGCCGTTCAGTCGGATTTCAGGTGTTTTTGCAAAAACGCTTTGAAACCGTCCGCCTGTTCCGCGGTGACGCTTTCATTTTTTCTTTTTCCGGGGCAGGAACCGAAAAAGCGGGCTCTCAGCTCTGTCGGCGGTATTCTGATATTTCCGTAGCACGGCGCCGCTCCACTTAAATAATCGAAAACGGTCATTCCCTGCGAATCTTGCAGGTTTATGTCCGCGCCTTTTTCAACCAAATAACGGGCGATTTCCAGATTTCTTTCCTGTACTGCGTACATCAACGCCGTGCGTTCCGCGTTAAGCATACAGAAATCGTCCCCGAAACACATTTCGCCCATATAGGTTTTGTTCGTTCGGGCGTTTATGTCCGCTCCGGCGTCCAGCAGGATTTTCACGCTGTCCGCAAATCCGTATTGCGCCGCGTACATCAACGCCGTTTTTCCAAAGTCGTTCCCCGCGTTCACGTCGGTGTTCAATCCGGAACAGCTTGATTCCGCGCAGTTTTCAATCAGCATTTTCAAAACGTCGGGGCGGTGGACCGCGACCATTAAAATTTCGTCCGGCGTGTCGGGCGTTTCCGGTTCGTCGAATTTTTCGCCTTTCGCCTTTTTGCTTTCGATCAACGCTTTGATTTCATCGGCGGGCGCGCCGGAAAGGATTTTGTAGCGCAGGGTTTCCTTGTTGACCGGCGCGCTTTTCGCCGCCCATGGCGTCATGATATAATACGCGTGAAAACGGGCGTCCTTTTCATAAACGGGGAAAGCCTTTACATAGTGCCGCGTCAATTCATCGACCGCCCGATCAAACCCGATGCCGTGATTCATGACTTCGCTGAAATACGCGTAATTGGGATAGGATTCCATCGCCCACGATTCCAACGGCCGCGCCAACGCCGGATACGCGGCGTTGAAATCCGGATCAAAGTGTTGTTTGATGTCGTCGGCGGCTTCGGCGACGGCGCGCAGATAATGCGACGATCCGTTGGTATCATAAAACAGCTCTTGTTGAATATACTTCCGGTATTCTTCGACATCGGGCGGAAAGTCGTATTGCGGATACAGTCCGCAGTTGGACAGAGCCAGTACCGTCGCGCATTGGGAACAGCCGTAGAGGTCGTCGAAAATGGCCGTCAAATGAGTCTTTTGCGCCGCCGGACAGGGAATAACGATTTTTCCGGCTTTTTTCCCGTATTCGCCCGACAGTTTGGAAAAATTGAACACGCCGACCTGTATCAGGCATTTCAAATTTTGATAACAGTAAAGATAGCCGTCTTTCGTCATACCTTGATATCTTTCAAAAGCGGCGTCATATCCGTCGGGTTCGTTTTGCGCGCGTTTTTCATAATACGCGGTAATTTTTGTGTGCAAACGGTACGCGGTGTCCTGAAATTCGCGGGTGTTTATCTTTTCGGGCTGATAAGAGCTCAGCATAATCAAATATTGTATGGCGGCGGAATCGTCCGTATCCGCGACGGCCTTTAAATCCTCCATGACTTTTTGCGGATCGTCCTTTATCGAACGGGCGATCGCTTCATACGCGTCATTTTGTTCCTTTTCCCCCGCTTCGGCAAAACAGGAAAAAATCAGAAATGAAACAAGAAAAACAGACAGGAAAGCGGCTTTGTTTCGCATATGAATCCCTTTGAAATTTCAATATTGTTTTGATTCTACATAAACCGAACCGGAAAAAACATTAAAAAATCAAAACAGGCCGTTGTCATATGCGGAAAAATCGCGGAATAACGCAGGTTTTACCGGCGAAGCGGCTGGACAAGCCGCAATCGTACGTTTCCAAATACGAAAACGGCGAACGGCGGCTTGACATCGTCGAATTTTTGGATATCGCGGCGTGTTTGGAATTGGACGCCGCGGCGTTTATTCAAAAGTTGACCGGATAGGGCGGATTTTCAAAAGCGGCGGTTTCTTATCCCGCTTTTTTCAGCATGTCTTTCAGTTTTTCGAAAAATCCGGCGGATTCGGGGCTGTTGTCCGCGCTTTCCGCGTCAAACTGTTTCAGCAGTTCTTTTTGTTTCGCGGTCAGCTTGGTCGGGGTTTCGACCTTGAACCGCACGAACAGATCGCCGACGCTTTTGCTTTGCAGGACGGACATGCCCTTTTTGCGCAGGCGGACTTCCTCGCCCGTTTGCGTACCGGCGGAAACGGTGACTTTTTCCTTTGTCCCGTCGATGCAGGGAATTTCGATCGTTCCGCCCAGCGCCGCCGTCGTCATCGACACGGGAATGTCGCAATGCAGATCCGCCCCGTCGCGTTGGAAAATCGGGTGCGGTTTGACGTGGACAAAGATGTACAAATCCCCGTTTGAACCGCCGTTTGTTCCCGCTTCGCCCTGACCGGACAGGCGCATTCTGTTGTCGGAATCAATGCCCGCCGGAATATTGATTTCCAGCGTTTTCTTTTGTGAAACCTTGCCTGTTCCCTTGCATTTTTTGCACGGGTTTTTAATCACCTGCCCCGTACCGTGACAGGTCGGGCAGGGGCGTTCTTCAATAAAGAATCCCGCCTGCCGGCGCACGCGTCCCGTGCCGTGGCACATATCGCACGTTTCGGCTTTCGATCCTTTTTCCGCGCCCGATCCGCCGCATTCATCGCATTGGACGGCGGTTTGGATTTCGATTTCCTTTTTCAATCCGGCAAAGGCTTCCTCCAGCATGATTTCCAGATCGTAGCGGATATCCGCCCCGCGCCGTCCGGCGGATTGCTGCGCGCGTCCGCGTCCCGACGCGCCGCCCATGAATTCGCTGAAGATATCCTCGAAAATACTGCCGAATCCGCCGGCGTTTCCGCCGCCGAATCCGAAATTGAACCCGCCGAATCCGCCGCCGAACCCGCCTGCGCCCGCGCCCTGAGAAAACGCGGCGTGACCGTAGCGGTCGTAGGCGGCGCGTTTCTGCCCGTCTTTCAAGATTTCATAAGCTTCGGTGACTTCTTTGAATTTCAGTTCGGCTTCCTTGTCCCCCGGATTGCGGTCGGGGTGGTATTTCATCGCCAAAGCGCGGTAGGCTTTTTTGATTTCAATATCGGTCGCCGTTTTTTCGACACCCAGAAGTTCATAATAATCTTGTTTTGCCATGATACTTTCAGCTTTCAGTCGGAAACGGAAAACCGTCCGGAGGGCGAAAGCCTTCCGAACGGTTGTCATTTACAAGGAATCAGTCTTTTTTGACTTCTTCAAAATCGGCATCGACGACCCCTTCGTCGGGTTTGGATTCGGTCGCGTCGGATTCGCCCGCGGACGCCTGCGCGCCGGCGGCGGATTCCTGTTGCGCTTTATACAACGCTTCGCCGATCTTCATTGACGACTGCATCAAAGCGTCGCATTTCGCGTTGATCGTCGCGACATCGCCGGATTCCAGAACGTCCTGCAACGCCTTGATGTCGGCTTCGACCTTTTCCTTGTCGGCGGCGGACACTTTGTCGCCCAGATCCTTCAAGTTCTTTTCGGTCGCGTGGATCAAGCTTTCGGCTTTGTTCTTGGCTTCGACGGCTTCTTTTTTCTTTTTGTCTTCGGAAGCGTGGGCTTCGGCGTCCTTGACCATCTTGTCGATGTCGGCTTCGCTCAAACCGCCCGAAGACTGAATGCGGATCGTCTGTTCCTTGCCCGTGGCTTTATCCTTGGCGGACACGTTGACGATGCCGTTCGCGTCGATGTCGAACGTGACTTCGATTTGCGGCATGCCGCGCGGCGCGGCGGGAATGCCGACCAAGTCGAACTGACCCAGCAGTTTGTTGTCGGCGGTCATTTCGCGTTCGCCCTGGAACACGCGGATCGTGACGGCGGTCTGCCCGTCTTCGGCGGTCGAAAACACCTGCGATTTGCGCGTCGGAATGGTCGTGTTGCGGTCGATCAGACGCGTGAACACGCCGCCCAGCGTTTCAATCCCCAGCGACAGCGGGGTCACGTCCAGCAACAGAACGTCTTTCACGTCGCCTTTCAAAACGCCGCCCTGAATCGCCGCGCCCAAAGCGACGACTTCGTCGGGGTTGACGCCCTTGTGCGGTTCGCGACCGAAAAAGTCTTTGACGATTTCCTGAACCTTGGGCATACGGGTCATACCGCCGACCAAGATGACTTCGTCAATGTCGGACGCTTTCAAACCCGCGTCTTTCAACGCTTTTTCGCACGGAATTTTGGTACGTTCCAACAGGTCTTCGACCAGCGATTCCATTTTCGCGCGCGTCAGTTTGACGTTCAAGTGTTTCGGTCCCGTCGCGTCCGCCGTGATGAACGGCAGATTGATTTCGGTTTGCTGAGCCGAAGACAATTCGATTTTGGCTTTTTCCGCGCCTTCTTTCAAACGCTGCAGAGCCAGCTTGTCCTGACGCAGGTCGATGCCCTGTTCTTTCTGGAATTCGTCCGCCAGATAGTTGATGATGCGCGCGTCGAAATCTTCACCGCCCAGGAACGTGTCGCCGTTTGTGGCTTTGACTTCAAACACGCCGTCGCCAATTTCCAGAATGGAAACGTCGAACGTGCCGCCGCCCAAGTCGTACACGACGATCGTGCCGCCGGCTTTTTTATCCAAACCGTAAGCCAGCGCCGCCGCCGTCGGTTCGTTGATGATGCGCAGGACTTCCAAACCCGCGATTTTACCCGCGTCCTTGGTCGCCTGACGCTGAGAGTCGTCGAAATAAGCCGGAACCGTGATGACCGCCTGCGTCACCGGTTCGCCCAGGAAAGCTTCGGCGTCTTCTTTCAATTTCTGCAAAACGAACGCGGAAATCTGGCTGGGAGCGTACTTTTTATCGTGCGCTTCAACCCACGCGTCGCCGTTTTCGCCCGCGATGATGTGATAGGGAACCAACGATTTCGCTCTTTCGACCTGTTTGTCGGTAAAGCGGCGTCCGATCAAACGCTTGATCGCGAAGAACGTGCCTTCGGGGTTGGTGACGGCCTGACGTTTGGCGGATTGACCGACCAAGCGTTCCCCGCTTTGCGTGAACGCGACCATTGACGGCGTCGTGCGCGCGCCTTCGGCGTTTTCAATGACGCGGGGATCCTTGCCGTCCATAATGGCGAAGCAGGAATTTGTCGTTCCCAAATCGATACCAATTACTTTTCCCATAAATAAAACCTCTTTTCCTTGTAAATTCTGCCGATGACCGGCATTTCTCGAAACCCTTATATAGGTGGGGGATTTTTCTTTCGCAAGGCGGAAAGTGCGTTTTTTTTCGTTTTTTTTCTCTAAGGGCTTTGCGCCCGCGCGCCCCGTATGCTAATAAAGAAGAAAAACGTCAACAACGGAGCGCGACAATGAAAGAAAAAATCAACGAAATTCTGCGCCGGATCAAAGCCTTTTCAACCAAAGCCGCCGTCGGCGTCGCGCCGCTGGCAAAATCCGCCGCCGCCCGCGTTCCGGAATTGGCGAAACGGCTGTTTTCCTTTGCCGTCAAATGGTGGCATTTCGGTTTGGGCGCGTTGTTCGCCGTCGTCGTGCTGTATTATCCCGCGGGGGCTTTTTTCTTTAACCGCATAGACGTGAATCCCGCATTCAACAACGGATCGAAAGCCTCCGTCAAAACGGCGGACACGCTGGCGGCGCTGATCGGGCGCGAGGTCGACAAAAACGCGTTCACGCCGAATCTGCCTTTTTTCTATCCCGCTGCCGTTTTGGACAACATGCCCGCATACCAGACGGGGATCATCGAAGGAACGCGGGAAATCGCGGCGGTTCTGGCAAAGCAAAATCCCGATTCGACCGATTTGCAAAAAGCCGCCGCCGCGCTTGCTTATCCCGCGACTGTCTGGCATGTCGACGATTGGAAACCCGCCGTTTCTTCGAATAAAAAATACCTTGCCGCGGCGGCGGATATCGCGAAATACGTTGCCGCCGTCGCGAACGGCGATTCGGTTTTCGACGACGATTCCGCATCGCTGAAAGCTTTCGCCGCCGTTTTGGCAAATCGGCTGAAAGCCGATTCCGACGTACTGGCGGCGCAAATCGCGAAAGGGGAAAAACGCGTTTTGGATTGGTCGGCGGATACGGTATTTTATACGGTCAAAGGACACGCTTACGTCTGGTATCTGATCGCGCGCGATTTACATTCCGATTTTGAAAAGGCGTTTTTGCAGCCGAATGTTTGCGAACATTGGGAAAAAGCCGTCGCCGCGCTGAAATCGGCGGCGCTGATGCAGCCGATGGTCGTCGTTAACGGATCGCCCGAAACGCAGTTCGCTCCGAACCATTTGCTCGGATTGGGATTTTACCTGTCGCGCGCGGCGTTTGCTCTGAACGATTTGGAACATGCCGTTAATGCCGCAACCGATGAATAAAAAAAAGAAACTGATTGCCGTCGCCGCCGCCGTTGTTGTCGCCGCCGCGCTTTTTTGGGGAGCCGGTCGGGACGGAGCCTCGGTCGACGTCGAAGCGGACGGCGTTTATGTGTCAAGCGCGAAAACGGCGGCTTTGCAACGGGTGTTCGACCGTTACGGTTATGATTTGACGCGTCTGCTGGCGGAAAAACGGTCCGCGCCGCGTCTGTTTGTTCGGAATGTTCCGATTGATTTCAACCGCGAACGCTTTGACGCGGTTCGTCCGTCGCTTTTTTTTGAAATGATGCTGCCCGTCGTGTTAAAGGCGAACGCGGCGGTTTTAAAACAGCGCGACGCGATTGCGGAATTGAAAAAGGAATTTGACGGCACGGGCGCGCTGACGGCTGAATCCCGCGTCAAACTGGATAAATGGGTTGAACGGTACGATGTCAGACCGTCCGACGATTTGGGGACTTTATTCGCCGCTTTGCTGGTGCGCGTCGATGCGGTGCCGCCGACAATCATGATGACGATGGCGGCGCAGGATTCGGGATTTGCGACCAGTCGCTACGCCCGAGAATACAACGCGATCTATCATCAACGCGATTGGGACGGCAGGGGCGTCGTTCCCGACGAAGACCAAAAATACGGTCCGCAATACCGCATCAGGACGTTCGAAACGCTGTACGACGCGGTTGAAAGCCAAATCTTTTATGTCAACACCAGCGGTTATTTGGAAAGTTTCAGGGACGCGCGCGCCAGTTACCGCCGGTCCGGCAATACAATGTATGGCGGGGAAATAGCCCATTTGCTGTTGAATTTCCCCTATAAACCGTTCAAATATCCTGATATTATCAGACAGTTGATTGATCGGCACGGTTTGTTGCAGGCGGACTTTACGCCGCTGGACGACAAGCCGCCCGCCGCGGAAAAGTAAGGAAAACCATGTCCGTCAAAGCCGTCTTGAACAAACACGAAACCGAACGCTCGGCGGAATTGTCGCTGGCGGGCGATTGGGGCGGCGACGGCGTTTTCGCCGACCGTTCCGCTTTGATCGGCGAATTTTCGCGTCCGTCTTTTACGCGCGTCGTTGTGATCGGGACGGGGATAGAACGCTGGGACAGCCGCTTGATCGCTTTTCTGATCAGGATTTTATCCCTGTGTGAACAAAACGGTGTCGCCGTTGAGCTGAAGGATATGCCCGACGGCGTGTCGCCCTTGCTGGATTTGGCGTTTGCCGTTCCGCCGCATGTCGACGAACGTCCCGTCGAATCCCCGAACGATTTTTTAAGCGCGTTGGGAACGCTTGCGTTGAAATCGACCGACGGCGCAAAGACGGCGTGGTGGTTTTCACGGCGAACGCTGGCGTCCGTTGTTCGCTTTTTTCATCGCAAAGCCGTCGTTCGCAAAGTCGATTTGTGGACGCAGTTTCAGGACGCGGGCGTCAACGCTTTGCCGATCGTGTCGTTGATTTGTTTTCTGGTCGGTGTGATTTTGGCTTTTGTCGGGTCGATCCAGCTGAAAATGTTCGGCGCGGAAATTTATGTGTCGAGTTTGGTCGCTTTGGCGGTCACGCGCGTCATGGGCGCGATTATGGCGGGCGTTATCGTGGCGGGCAGGACGGGCGCGTCCTATGCCGCGACGCTGGGATCAATGCAGGTGAACGAGGAAATCGACGCGCTGAAGACGATGGGCGTTTCTCCGTTTGATTTTCTGGTTTTGCCGCGCGTTCTGGCGTTGTCTTTTATGATGCCGCTGTTGATCGTGTACGCCGATCTGATGGGAATTTTGGGTGGCGCGTTCGTCGGGATTCTGATGTTGGGGTTGTCTTGCGACGATTATTTCAGAATGACGCTGAATGCGTTGCTGATGCGCAATATCCTGATCGGCATCGTTCACGGGGCGGTGTACGGCGTCATTATTTCGCTGTGCGGGTGCTACCGCGGCGTGACCTGCGGCAGGAATGCGTCCGCGGTCGGGTTCGCGACGACGTCCGCGGTTGTTGATTCCATCGTGTTCATGACCGTCGCGACGGCGGTTCTGACAGTGATTTTCAGCGTATGCGGAGTGTAGCGATGACGAAACCTTTTTTGGAAATCAAGGGGCTGACGGTCGCTTACGGTGAAAATGTCATTATGCGCGATATCGATTTCGCCGTGAACGAACAGGACGTATTTATCATCATGGGCGGCAGCGGGTGCGGGAAAAGCACGCTTTTGACCGTTTTAACGGGATTGAAGGAACCCGTCGCGGGGACGGAAACTTTTGACGGAAAGCCTTTTTGGGGCAACGGCGCGACCAAAGCCGACCGCGACGCGTTGATGCGAAAGGCGGGCATTTTGTATCAAAGCGGCGCGCTGTGGTCGTCGATGACTTTGGCGGAAAACGTAGCGATGCCGTTGGAACAGTACACGAACTTTTCCCCCGCGGAAATCAAGGATTTGGTCGCTTTAAAGCTTGATTTGGTCGGGCTGGGCGGATTTCAGGACTACTATCCCGCGGAAATCAGCGGCGGCATGAAAAAGCGCGCCGGACTGGCGCGGGCGCTGGCGTTGGATCCGCGCATAGTTTTTTTTGACGAACCCAGTGCCGGACTGGATCCCGTCAGTTCAAAAAATCTGGACGATCTGATTTTGCGCGTCAAAGAAAATCTGCATACGACGATCGTGATGGTAACGCACGAACTGCCGTCGATTTTCGCCATCGGCACCAATTCGATTTATCTGGACGCGCGAACGAAAACGGTCATCGCGCGCGGCGATCCGAAAGAGCTTTTGAAAAATCCGCCGAACGAAACTTTGGCGCATTTCCTGACGCGCGGACAAAAATAAAGAAAGGGGAAAACATGGTTCAAAAACCGGATCCGAGAAAAACGGGTATGTTTGTTTTGGCGGGGTTGCTGATTTTCTTTGCGTCCCTTTTAATGATCAACAAAGACAGGCTGTTTTCGCGTTCAATCAAGTACGTTCTGTATTTTCAAGGGTCGATCAAGGGGTTGAACGTCGGATCGCCCGTCGTGTTCAACGGCGTGCCGATCGGACGCGTCATACGCATTTCGTTGATTACGGATGTCGAAACGATGGAAATCCGCATACCCGTTTATATCGAAACGAACGAAAAAAGTTTTGTTTTGAAAAGCGCGAGGAAAAGCGCGAGAAAGATAGGAAAAAACGATATTCGCGAATTTACCGACCAGATGATTTCCAAGGGGTTGCGCGCCAAGTTGGAAAATCAAAGCCTGCTGACGGGACAGATGATGATCGGACTCGGCTATTATCCCGGAACGCCGATCAATCTGCTGAATCGCAATTCCAAAATCATAGAAATCCCGACGTTGCCTTCGATCGGCGAATCGTTTTTACAAACGATGCAGAAATTGCCTCTGCGCGAAATGGTTTTGAATGTGAACACTTTGCTGAAAGAAACGGATCTGCTGGTAAAATCAATCAACCGCGATGCGCCGGACGTGATGCGGGACGTGTCGGCTTTGACGCATTCGCTGTCGCAGGTCGCCAAAAAAACGGAAACGGCGTTGGCTTCGTTTGACGAAGATTCCAGAACCATGCTGGATTTGAACAAAATGTTGCGCGATTTCAGCGCGGCGGCGCAGTCTTTGCGCAACTGGTCGGACTATCTGGAACGTCACCCCGAGGCGTTGATCAGAGGAAAAGGAGCATCAAGATGAAAAAAATGTATTTGTTCTGCGCGATGATGTTGCTGACCGCGTGCGGTACGACGCGTCCGTCGACTTTTTACGTTTTGGACGGCGGCGTTTCACCCGAACGGAGCGTGACGATAAAAGACGCGCGCGGTATTTTGATCGGCATAGAACCCGTTTTCGTTCCCGATTATTTGAACAAGCCGCAAATCGTGATCCGCCAGCCCGACGGCGTGACGCTGACGGCGTCCGAATACAACCGTTGGGCAGAGCAGGTTTCCGATGTTTTCCCGCGCGTTTTGGGCGACGCGGTTTCGGCGCGCATGGGATTCCCCGCAGCCAAGCAAATTAATTTGAACAGGGATCTGTTTCCTTACCGTCTGTATGTTGAAATCATTCGCTTTGATGCCGCTTTCGGCGAACAAGCCGTCTTGGACGCGTGGTGGACGGTGATGACCGGCAAAGGCGACGTTTTGCGCCGCACGCGAACGACGGTGACCGAACGCGCGGGGAATGATTACGCCGCCATCGTTGCCGCCGAACGGACTTTGATCGACAGACTGGGGGCTGAAATCGCTGACTATGCGTCGAAACATTTGAAAAAGAGCGTAAAATAATGTCGATGTTTCAAAAAATTATTGAAAAAACGGAATGTTACGACGGCGGCAGCGCGGAAGAACAGCGTTTAAATCCGCCTTTTGAAATTGTCGGCGATGAAAAGGTTCGGCGGCGCGTGACGGCGATGATCAATCAAATCGTCGAATCCGAAACGGGAAGACGGACGTTGGAAATCGCCGCCGCAGCCGGCTACAAACTGGGAATGGAGTTCGCTTTCGGCTGCAACGGCGGGTGCTGTAAGGAAAATAAAAACATCGTTCTGAACCCCGTCAGTCAGGACGACGTTCTGATCGGCGTTTTAATTCATGAATGCCGTCATGCGGGACAGTTCGAACGCGGCGAATACGACGCCGGCGACGACCGCCGTCCGCGTCTTGAAACCGTTAAAACGAACGTCATGCGCACCCGCGCGGTTGAAGCCGACGCGCAGGCGACGGCGATACAGGTTTTGGGGGAACTGATGGAATCGGGAAACGCGCGTCCCCTGTTCGCTTTTTGCCGTCAGTCGGACAACCGCGCGATCGGCAAAGCGTTCGAACGCGCTTTGTACGAAGACGGGGCGCTGAACAACGGTCGCGCGCGGACGGCGGCTTTTTTGGCGTGGTATGAAAACGAACCCGTGAAAAAAGCCTATGACGAAGCGTATCAGGTTGAAATAATGCGTCGCCGCGAAGCCCGCGGCGATAACGCGGCGGATACTTACGCCCGATCGCAGACGGCGGCGAAAATAGTTTCCGATTTGTGTCTGAATGATGACGGAACGTGCTATTTTTCCGAAAATCCGACCGTGCTTGAAAGCGGACATTACGTCAAAGTCAACAAAGAAAGCGCGCGAAAAATGCAAGATCTGCTGTCGCGCGCGCCGAACGTTAGAAAAAATCCGGAAAACGAACCGTTGCGCGACGGATTTTCAAAACAGGGAAAAAACGCGGTTGTCGTTGCCGGTTTGGCGAAACGTCGCGGGCGTTAAGGCTGTTTCAGACAGACGCGTTGCGACCGGTCGCCGTCGTCGGACAGGCGGCGCAGCGTTTCGCAATAATCGTTCCATTCGTCCGTTGCGCCCGTCAACAGCCGCGCGATAAAATCGTTCAGTCCGACGCCCGATTCCTCCGCCTGTTTTTCCAACATGGAATACAGCGGGGCGTCAATATTCAGCGACAGTTTCCTTTGCTTTGAAATCGCGGCGGTCATAGCGTGAAGTTCCTTTCGCATTAACGGGGTTTTAAGCTCTTCGGGGCTATGGTTCGATTTTGTTCCGACTTTGTTAACAAATGGTAAGCGATCAGCGACAATGCCTGCTAAATCAGATGGAAAAACGTCGGCGAAGCCGTCAAAAGGCAGAAAAACAGCCGATTCGTCAAAAAAAAGAAAGATCAGGGTTTCTTTGCCGCCGATAAAAGGAATCGGACGGATTCGTGCGTTTGCGGCGCGCAAGGCGACGATTCGAATCGCCGCCGCCGTTTTTGCCGCCGTCTTGTTGTACGTCGGCTGGTGCTGGGCGACGTTGCCCGATATTGAAAAAGCGGTCGCCCGCGCGCGTCCTCCCCGAATTTTCATTTTGGCGCGAGATGGGACGGAAATCGCTTCTTACGGTGCGAAATACGGTCGTCCCGTTTCGTTGAAACGCCTGCCCGATTATGTGCCGCAAGCTTTGATCGCGACCGAAGATCGCCGTTTCTATTCCCATTTCGGGGTGGATATCCGTTCCGTTTTGCGCGCCGCCGCCGTCAACGCCGTCAAGGGACGCAAGGCGCAGGGCGCCAGCACGCTGACGCAACAAGTCGCCAAAAACCTGTTTCTGTCGTCGAAAAAGACTCTGCGGCGCAAAGTGCAGGAACTTTTGCTGGCGTTCTGGCTGGAACATAAACTGACCAAAGACGAAATTCTGACGATTTATCTGAACCGCGTGTATTTCGGCGCGGGAACCTACGGGATCGAGGCGGCGGCGCGCAAATACTACGGGATCGGGGCGAAAGATTTGAACCTGTATCAGGCGGCTGTGTTGGCGGGACTGTTAAAGGCTCCGACGGCTTACAATCCTTTGACGCACCCCAAAGCGGCAGACAGGCGCGCCAGACTGGTTCTGGCGAATATGGTCAAGGCGGGTTACGTTTCCGCGCGCAAAGCCTTGAACGCCGCAGAAACGGGCGCCGTTGCCGAAAAGGACAGGGATCGATCCGTGTATTATTTCGCAGACTGGGTCGCCGCCGAAGCCGAGGCTTATCTGGGCAGTATCGGGCGGGATATTGTTGTCGAAACAACGCTTGATCCCGAAAAACAGGCTGTTTTGGACAGGGAAATCAAGACCGCGCTTTCTTCCGACGAGGCGAAAAACAAAAACGCGACGCAGGCGGCGGGCGTCGTGATGGATCCGGACGGGGCGGTTCTGGCGATGACAGGCGGCGTCGATTACAAAAAAAGCCAGTTCAACCGCGCGGTTGAAGCCCGCCGTCAAATCGGGTCGGCAATCAAGCCTTTTGTGTATCTGACGGCGTTTGAACACGGCAGACGCGCCGATGACATCGTGCGGGACAAACCGCTTTATCTGAACGGGTGGAGTCCTAAAAACGACGGCGGAAAATATTACGGCGACATCACGTTGCGCGACGCTTTGGTCAAATCGGTCAACACGGTCGCGGTGGCGACGGCGATTAAAACCGGCGTGCGCGACGTACGCAAAACGGCGATGAAATTCGGCGTCGTCGGGGCGGATTGCAAAGCCGACGGGGCGATCGCTTTGGGTGTGTGTCAAACACGGCTGATTGACGTTGTCGGGGCTTACGCCGCCTTGGCGAACGGCGGATTCGGGGTGACGCCGTTCGGCATCACGCGAATTTCGGGGCAGGACGGCGAAGTGCTGTACGAACGCTTTGACGGCGGGCGGTCGCGGCTGGTCAATCCGCGTTACGTCGCCGAATTGGATTCCGTTCTGATCGACGTAATCGGGCGCGGCACGGGAAAAAAAGCCAATCCGACCGTGTTGGCAAAAGGCAAAACGGGAACGACGCAAAATTATCGGGACGCCTGGTTCGTCGGCTATACGCGGGATTTGGCGGCGGGGATCTGGGTCGGAAACGATGACGAAACGCCGATGAACAGGGTCGCGGGCGGCGGACTGCCCGCCGAAATTTGGGGCAGGGTCGTTCACGATATTTCCCTGCCCGCTTTTACGGAGGATTCCTATTCCGAATAAACGGGGTATTTTCCCGTCAGAACGTCGTCGACAGAGGACAGGTCTTTGCCGAACAGACTGCGGTAAATCCAGTAGTTCGCGGTGACTTTTTTAACGAATCCGCGGGTTTCGCGCGAAGGTATCGCTTCGACGAACATCAGCGGATCGTTTTTGAAATCATCGCGTTTTTGCCATTTGACCGTGTTTCTTGGACCGCAGTTGTACGACGCGATCGTCATCAACAGGTTGCCGTCAATCGCTTTGTAGTTCAACAGCGTGCGGATCAGTTCCTGTCCGATCATCAGGTTATAGGGAATTTTATGCAGCCGCGACAGCTGATAAGGCTGTTTCAGCCGTTTTGCCATCAGCCGCGCCGTTGACGGCATCAGCTGCATGACGCCGCGCGCGCCCGCTTTGCTGAACGCTTTGTTTTTAAAACAGGATTCCTGACGCACGAAAGCGTAGACCAGCGCTTTATCCAGTTTCCAGCCGTCGGTCGGCGTCCAATTCGGATAAGGGTACAGCGCGTTGTCGCCGTCCGGCGTTTGGACTTCGCCCGACAAAGCCGACAGGCGCACCGCCAGATCGGGATATTCCGCGATTGATTCCGCGTAAGCGAGCAGCGGTTTGCGCAGTTTTTTATTTTCGGCGTACAGTTTGATCAGTTCCCGTTCCGCCATGTCCGTTTGTCCGATTTCCAGCAAAGCCGTCGCGCGCCGTCCGGCGGGGTTTGCCAATACGGCGTCGGTATCGGATTTTTGCGCCGCCGCGCCTTTCCACGAATGCCCGATCTTCCAGCCCAAAGCCCGTTGCGCCAGAATGCCGTAAAAGAAATTCGGGGACGCGGTCGCCGCCTGTTGCAGATACGGATTGATTTCGCGGTATTTTCCCAGTTTTAACAAAACGCGCGTCGTCCAAAAAGCAGCCGCCGACTTTTGCGTCGCGATCGCTTTCGGGTGCGCCGCCAAAGTTTTGAACGCGTTTTCCGCATCAGTCCATTTTTGCAGCCGGAAAGCGACCAATCCCGCAACCCAATGCGCCGTCGGATTGCGGTTTTGCGCGCGTTTCAGCGGCTCTTGTATCGTTTCCCACGCTTTTTGATCCTGTCTGTCGATAAAATAGGCAAACGCCAGCGCGGTCAGGGAATCGTCGCGATCTTTTTGCGACAGATGCTTTTTGACGAATCTGTCGTTCAAGTGCAGTTTTGCCGCCAAAGTTTTACCGTGGCGGATCGCCGATGAAAAATACAGCATGCCCATGCGGACTTTTTTGCGGTCGGGTTCGGGAACGTAAGTCGCGCGTTTGTAGAACACCAAATCAATCGGGTCGGCGATACGCAGGGACGTGCATGCTCCTGCCGCCATGTGCGCCGCGGGATCCGTCGGTTTTTTGCGGGGCAACGGCGCTTTTTTTCTGACCGCCAGCGCGTAGATTTCTTCCGCTGCGGGCAAATCCGCGTATTTTTTCAGCCAGTTTCCCAGTTGCTTTTTAGAAGGTTCCGCGCCTTCCGCCTGATAAAGCTGCGCCAGAACATGCCCTTTGAGCAGATCGTCCCCCACGGTTTCGATCAAGATTTCGGCTTCCTTGTATCCGCCGGCGTCAATCAGGGAAAAAATGCGCGAATACGTTTCGCGGTCGGCGGGGGATAAAACGCCGGAAACCTGTTCCGTATCGCCGTCCGCCGTGATCGGCGGCGGCGTCAGGTTGACGGCGGATTGTTCCAAGGCGTCGGCGGCAAAAGGCAACAAAAGCAATCCCGTCGACAGGGCGATGCGCTTAAACGGTTTCACAGAGACCGGTCTTTACTTGACAATCAGGTATTTTTGGCACTGTTCCGGCTTGTTCAAAGGACCGAAGTCGCATTTTCTGACGCCGACTTTCGGTTTAACCTGCCCCAGTCCCGGACATTTCGGGGAATACGTCCCGTGCGATGAAACGCGAGATCCGCCCGCATCAAGACCGCCGACATCATAGGAAAATTCCTCGTCCAGCAATTTGTAATCGATGGTGTATCTTCCGATCTTGGAATCGGTTCTGTTTTGAACGACGACTTTCCATTGGCAATTCATGAAATCCGGATTTCCCGTCACGTTTTCATAGGAAAAGTCGGCGATGTAAAACCAGACTTCCCCTTTGGGTTCCGGGACGACGTTTCTAGCGGCTTTCCGTTCGCTTTTTTCAAAAGCGGAAAAAGACGGCAGTTCGTCGTCGTCCGTTTCCGATCCGGCGGCTTTTGCGGCGGGCGTGATGACGCGTCGGGCGGGGGTCGCCGTTTCTTTTGTCGCGGAAGGGCGCGGACGGAACGTCGCGGCGGTTGACGGCGCATGTTGCTGCGTTGTTGTTTTTCTGTTGGTCGTATAGCCGGACGAAGACGTTGATTTGGACGTGTATTGCGCCTGTGCGGAACACGCCAGACCCGCGAAAACGACGGTGAAAAGGAACAAACGGTCGGAACGCATGAAAAAAGCTCCTTTGCGGAAAAGAAAAAATCTTAAAATCACTTTACATTAAATTTATCTTTTTTACATATAAAAAAAGCCGATCGTTTCGATTTTTGGAGGAAACCCATGAAAAAATACTTTTTCTGCGGCGTCGGCGGCGGCTTCACCTCCGGTGCGCGCTCCGTTGCTCAGGCGATGGAGGCTGAGCACTGCGGTGCTTACGGCGTT
>OQVS01000102.1_pt1 | contig 44084 bp, 27 predicted proteins | sample 1691601 | NCBI WGS metagenome assembly OQVS01 (sample SAMN03418268, study PRJEB22391) | human gut metagenome | biome: human-gut; feature: organic feature; material: feces | host: Homo sapiens | place: Tanzania | collected 2013-01 | reverse complement strand
TACGAAGATAACATAGATGGCAATAAGGTGCTGCTTATGGCAACCTTTGAGTTGAAGTAAATAAAAAGAATTGTTGCTTATGAAAATACTCTTCAGTTTCTTGGCATTTTGTTTATTTGGTGTTTACTGAATAATTTATAACTCTCTGATATTTAAGTTTATATAACTTTATTTCTTCGTTTATTTAAAAAAAAATCGTACCTTTATATAGTTAATTCCATAGCAAGATGAAGTTTTACGCTCCTAAATACAAGCAACTTGACCTCGGTTTGCTCCGCTCGTCTCTTGATGAGTTGGACAAGACAAACCGATGGGTGGCTCTCGGCAACCTTCTTCCATGGACTGAACTTGAGAAGGAATACAACTCAAGGTTGGACAATCAGAAGAAAGGTGCAGGAAACAAGCCGGCACGCATGATTCTCGGCGCAATGATTATTAAGCACAAGCTTAACCTGAGTGATGCCGAGACCATTGAGATTATTAGAGAGAGTCCCTACATGCAGTACTTTTGGGGATTGCATGAGTTCACCGACAAGCCTATATTCGACCCGAGCCTGTTCGTCACGATACGCAAGCGAATCTCTGAGGAAGAACTCAACAAGATGACAGTCAAGCTTCTCAACAAGCAGAGACGTCTTCTTGAAGAGAAACGCAAACGTGAGGAGGAAGAGGCGAAGAAGAATGATGAGGAACCGCCGACTCCAGAACCAGAGGAGCCGAATGCTGCTTCCTTCACCGACTCAAAAGGTCGCGAACACAAGGGAGTGCTGAAGATTGATGCCACCTGTGCCGATGCAGAGATGCGCTATCCAGTTGACGTTGATATTATACATGACGGCTGCCGCAAGGTTACCGACTATATTATGAAGGTGTGCGAGATGTTTGAACTACACAAACCACGCACGAACTACAGGCGCGCACGTCAGGCACATCTTCTACTTGTCAAGAAAGCCAAGAAGAAAGGTAAGATGGTGCGTGAGACTATCGAAGTGATGCTCAACTACTTGCGCAAGGACATCCGTATCCTGATGGACTTGCTTGCAAAGAACAAGACGTACTACGAGAGCCTGTTCCTATATGAGAAACGCACCTTGACTGCCATCCTCAAGATGTACCATCAGCAGGAGGAGATGTACAGGTCAAAGACTCATACTTGTGCAGACCGCATACTGAGCATCTTTCAGCCACACGTCCGTGCCATCGTCCGTGGAAAGGCCAAGGCAAGGACTGAGTTCGGGGCCAAGATAGGTGCAAGCATAGTCGAGGGCTATACGTTCATCGACCACCACAGCTGGGAAGCCTACAACGAGAGCCAGGACCTCTTGCTACAGATTCAACTTTTCAAAGAACGCTTCGGCTACCTTCCGGCCACCATCCTTGCGGATAAGATTTACCTGAACAGGTCAAACCGAGATATACTTGAGGATTTTGAAATCCATTCATACTGCAAACCGTTAGGGCGACCGCCGAAGGATCCTCCTTCAGATGAGATGAAATCCAGAATGGTCAAAGCCATCGGTGAGCGCAATGAAATAGAATGCTCATTCGGTACTGGCAAGAGAATCTATCGAGCCAATGACATACGAGCTAAGCTTCCAGATACAGCACGATGCTGGACGGGAATGTGCTACTTCGTTAAAACCGTGATGAAGTTCCTGAGGGAACTTTGTCTTGCCCTGACCGAAATCTGGCGGTTTTTCATCATTATCGTCACTATGAGGGTCTACGTCTGCTACCCTCTGTCTGTGACTCGAAATTAATTCAGCAGGCCCTAACTAGATATGGATAGTTGTTTGACCATCCGTTGTGGTGGTACGCACTTCTTTCATGTTGAACCAATCTAACATTCCCTCTGGTAAAATGATGCTTGCAAGTGATAAATATTCGTTCATTGTTCTTCTCTTTTTAAGAAAAACGCAAACTGACATTTTTTAGTATATCATATCCACACACTTTTGCAGGTGACCCATTTTTATTTTATAAAAGTGATGTATTCCTTGCAGGAAATACAAAAAAAGGCATATATTTGCAGGGTGATTACATTGTGACAGTAAAATTTAAAGGAAATTAGAATGAAAAAATTCGTAACAAGATCTGTTGTTGCACTCACAGTGGGTGCAGTGACTCTGAGTTCGTGCATCGGTTCGTTCGGACTGACAAACAGCGTGTTGAACTGGAACAAGAAGGTGAGCGGCAACAAGTTTCTCAATGAACTTGTGTTCCTCGTGATCAGCCCGGCCTACGTGGTGTGCAGCGCGATAGACTTGTTCATCCTCAACACTATCGAGTTCTGGAGCGGCGAAAAGCTCATTGCCCATGCGGGAGAGACAAAGGACGTGATGGGGAAGGACGGCAGGATGTATGCCGTGAAGACGCTGAAGAACGGCTACGAGATTACTTCGCCCGAGGGAGAGGTGTCGCACCTGGTGTACAACAAGAAGCAGAAGAGCTGGAGCTATGAGGACAAAGGCGCTCTGAAGGAGCTGTTCCGGTTTAACGATGACGGCACAATACAGGCCACGCTCCCGAACGGAAAGAAGATGAACGTGACGCAGGACCAGGCCGGCCTGTACCAGCTGAGGATGGCTGTGAACGACGGAGTGTATTTCGCATCGAGAAAATAAGAAGAAATATCCCGATGCTCCATTCACAATAAAAAGAAATCATAAAAATGGCACATACGGGAGGGCTTTCCTTTGCAGTATGGAAAATATGTCGTACATTAGCGGTGAATTTACGAGAACGAGTATAGATTTATGACCGAAAGCGAAAATATACAGCAAGGGGAGGAGAAGAGAAACGGAGGTATGATGCTGCGCACCGAGGGGCTCGTGAAGCAATACGGAAAGAGAACCGTGGTGAGCAACGTATCGATAAACGTGAGACAGGGAGAGATTGTGGGTCTTCTGGGGCCGAACGGTGCCGGAAAGACCACATCTTTCTATATGACGACAGGACTGGTGGTGCCGAACGCCGGACACATTTATCTGGATGACCTCGACATCACGGACTACCCCGTCTACAAGAGGGCACGAGCCGGTGTGGGGTATCTGCCACAGGAGGCGAGCGTGTTCCGCAAACTGAGTGTGGAGGACAACATCATGGCAGTGCTCGAGATGACGAAGCTGAGCCGCAAGGAGCAGCTGGAGAAACTGGAGACGCTGATCGACGAGTTCGACCTGCACAAGGTGCGCAAAAACAAGGGTGACCGGCTATCGGGAGGAGAACGCCGCCGCACGGAGATTGCGCGATGCCTTGCTATCGACCCGAAATTTATCATGCTCGACGAGCCGTTTGCCGGTGTCGACCCTATCGCCGTGGAAGACATCCAGCACGTGGTGTGGCAGCTGAAATACAGGAACATAGGCATCCTGATTACCGACCACAACGTGCATGAGACGCTGAACATCACCGACCGCGCCTATCTGCTGTTCGAGGGACGGATACTGTTCCAGGGCAGCCCGGAGGAACTTGCCGCAAACGAGATTGTGAAGGAAAAATACCTGGGAGTGGACTTCGAGCTGAAGAAGAAGAACTTCCAGGAGGTGGACGAGCGCAAGAGAAGCAGAAGAAGTTAAAAATCCCTAAACTTTAGGTCGTTACACCTTTTATAATTAATTTTGCAACCCAAATTGCGTGCTGTTGCCAGATTTCCTGCCAAGGAAGGAGGTTGCGGTACGCCGTCTCACCTTATAATATAACAGAAAAAGGCGGGGCGCAACTTAGCTAACAATAATCAAAACAAAGATAACAGAAAACAATGAAGATTTCGTTTGAGAATCCAGATAAGGTGAACGGACTGTTGACCTTGACAGTGGAAGCAGCAGACTTCCAGGAGAAAGTGGAGAAGACGCTGAAAAACTACCGTAAGAAGGCTAACGTGCCGGGCTTCCGTCCGGGAATGGTGCCTATGGGAATGATCAAGAAGCAGTTTGGCGAGGCTGTAAAAGCTGAGGAAATCAACAAGCTGATTGGCGAGGAGATTTACAAGTATGTCAACGACAACAAGATAAAGATGCTCGGCGAGCCGATGCCCAACGAGGCACAGGTGCCCGTAGACCTGGCACAGGACGCTCCGTACGAGTTCAAGTTCGACATTGCTGTCGCTCCCGAATTCAAGGCAGAGCTGAGCGGCGACGACACCGTAGACTACTACACCATCAAGGTTGACGACGAGCTGGTGAACCGCCAGGTTGACATGTTCGCTTCGCGTGCAGGACACTACGACAAGGTGGAGGACTACCAGGCAAACGACATGCTGAAGGGCGACATCCGCGAGCTGGACGAGAACGGAAACACGAAGGAAGGCGGCATCACAGTAGAGGGTGCCGTGATGATGCCCGAGTATATCAAGGTGGAAGACCAGAAGAAGCTCTTTGAGAACGCAAAGTTGGGCGACATCATCACCTTCAACCCAAAGAAGGCATATCCGGAGAGCGACGTGGAGATTGCATCGCTGCTCAAGATAGAGAAGGAAGAGGCTGTCGGCATCACTGCCGACTTCAGCTTCCAGATAACAGAGATTTCGCGCTTCACAAAGGCAGAAATCAACCAGGAGCTCTTCGACAGCGTTTACGGCAAGGACGAGGTGAAGGACGAGGAGACATTCCGCAAGAAGATTGCCGAGGGACTGCAGGCACAGCTCATGAGCGACAGCGACTACAAGTTCCTCGTTGACCTGCGCAAGTATATGGAGAACAAGGTGGGTACACTGACATTCCCCGACGCGCTGCTCAAGCGCATCATGCTGAACAACAACAAGGACAAGGGCGAGAAGTTCGTGGAGGAGAACTACGAGCAGAGCATCAAGGAGCTGACATGGCACCTGATCCGCGAGCAGCTCGTTGAGGCAAACGGCATCAAGATTGACGATAACGACATCAAGGAGACCGCCAAGGAGGCTGCACGCGCACAGTTCGCACAGTACGGCATGACAAACGTTCCGGAGGAATACCTGGACAACTATGCAGGAGAGATGCTGAAGAAGAAGGAGTATGTAGACTCTCTCGTTGACCGCAGCATCGACCGCAAGCTCACCGAGACACTGAAGAACGTGGTGAAACTCGAGCAGAAGGAGGCAAGCCTCGACGAGTTCAACGAAATGATGAAGGGAGAATAATTAGATTTTTTATAATTTTCTCTATAAATATAGAGGTTATCCACTTTTTTTCATTATCTTTGTATAAGGAAAAGTGGATAACCTCTTTTTGCATATATGAATTTACCAAGAAAATTATGATAAACGACTTTAGGAAATACGCAACAGGCCATCTGGGAATGAACGGGATGGCATTCGACGACGTGATGAAGACACAGGCTCAGTATATGAATCCATACATCCTGGAAGAGAGGGCACTCAACGTGACCCAGCTCGACGTGTTCTCGCGACTGATGATGGACCGCATCATCTTCCTCGGGACAGAGGTGAACGACTATACGGCGAACGTGCTGCAGGCGCAGCTGCTGTATCTCGACTCTGTGGATTCAGGCAAGGACATTTCGATATACATCAACAGCCCCGGCGGAAGCGTTACCGCAGGACTGGGAATCTACGACACCATGCAGTTCATATCGAGCGACGTGTCGACGATATGCATCGGCATGGCAGCATCCATGGCTGCAGTGCTGCTCGTTTCGGGAGCCAAAGGCAAACGCTCGGCACTACCGCACAGCCGCGTGATGATACACCAGCCGCTGGGCGGAGTGCAGGGACAAGCATCCGACATCGAAATCGAGGCGAAGGAGATAATGAAATTCAAGAAGGAACTATACACTATAATCGCTGACCACTCGCACACACCATACGAAAAGGTGTGGAAGGACTCCGACCGCAACTACTGGATGACCGCCGAAGAGGCACGCGACTACGGAATGATCGACACTGTGCTGACGAGAAAATAAGAGGAAAGAGACAAAGGACAACAGTTTTTTTAAAGAAAAAGGAAAACAAGGAAGAAAAAAGATGCCAGGAACAAACAAAGGCAGGAACAAGAGAACCTGTAACTTCTGCGGAAGAAGCGAAAACGATGTGAAGCTCCTTATTACCGGTATTAACGGCTTCATCTGCAGCGACTGCGTGGAACAGGCACACGAGATACTGATGAACGCAGGACTGAACGGACAGAACGGCGACGGCAAGCACAAATTCAATGTGAAGGAAGTGCCGAAGCCGCACGAGATAAAGGAATATCTCGACCAGTATGTCATCGGACAGGACGAGGCGAAGCGCTATCTCGCCGTTTCGGTATACAACCACTACAAGCGACTGCAGCAGGCAGTGCTCGACGACGGTGTGGAGATAGAGAAGAGCAACATAATAATGGTGGGAAGCACCGGAACGGGAAAGACTCTGCTGGCACGCACCATAGCCAAGTTGCTCGACGTGCCGTTCACAATCGTTGACGCGACGGTATTCACCGAAGCAGGATACGTGGGCGAAGACGTGGAGAGCATTCTCAGCCGGCTGCTTCAGGTGGCAGACTACAACGTGGAGGCGGCAGAGCGCGGAATCGTGTTCATCGACGAGGTGGACAAGATTGCACGCAAGAGCGACAACCCGTCGATAACGCGCGACGTGAGCGGAGAGGGCGTGCAGCAGAGTCTGCTCAAGCTGCTCGAAGGCTCCATCGTGAACGTGCCGCCAAAGGGCGGACGCAAGCACCCCGACCAGGACTACGTGCATGTGGACACGAAGAACATACTCTTCATCTGCGGAGGAGCGTTCGACGGCATCGAGCGTAAGATTGCACAAAGGCTCAACACGCACGTGGTGGGATACAACTCGGTACAGAACGTGAGGAAAATCGACAAGAAAGACCTTATGAAATACATACTTCCGCAAGACCTCAAGTCGTTCGGACTGATACCGGAAATCATAGGCCGTCTGCCGGTGCTCACATATCTGAACCCACTCGACAAGGAAGCGCTGAGATCGATTCTCGTAGAACCGAAGAACTCCATCATCAAGCAATACATGAAGCTTTTCGAGATGGACGGCATAAAGCTCTCGTTCGACGAGGATGCCCTCGACTTCATCGTGGACAAAGCCACAGAATACAAACTCGGCGCACGAGGACTGCGCTCCATCGTGGAAAACGTGATGATGGATGCCATGTTCGATGTGCCGTCGCAGGAAGTGAAAGAATTCAACGTAACGCTCGACTATGCAAAGAGGCAACTCGACAAGGCCCACTTGCAGAAGCTCGAGACGGACTAAAGAAGAAGACACATACCAGCTCCGCCGCACAAACACCACGCCCGTGCGGCGGACAAAAACATAAAAAAGAAAGACAAAGGAAGCTGCTCATAATATGACGAACGATGTTAATCTTACGGAAAGGCTGAAATACTATTTCGGCTTTGAAAGCTTCAAAGGCGACCAGGAGAAAATCATACGTAACCTTCTCGACGGCAACGACACATTCGTGCTTATGCCGACAGGAGGAGGAAAGTCGTTGTGCTACCAGCTGCCGTCGCTCATTATGGAGGGCACGGCAATCGTTGTGTCGCCATTGATAGCACTGATGAAAAACCAAGTGGACGTTATCAACGGCATAAGCGAAAACAAGGGAGTGGCACACTACCTGAACTCATCGCTGAACAAGGCAGCCATCGACCAAGTGAAGAAAGACATAAAGTCGGGACTGACGAAGCTGCTCTACGTGGCACCGGAATCGCTCACGAAAGAGGAATATGTGGAGTTTCTGAAAACAGTGAAGATTTCGTTCTATGCCATCGACGAGGCGCACTGCATATCGGAATGGGGACACGACTTCCGCCCGGAATACCGCCGCATCCGCCCTATAATCAACCACATAGGCAACGCACCGGTGATAGCACTGACGGCAACAGCCACCGACAAGGTACGCACAGACATAAAGAAGAGTCTGGGCATCGTAAACGCAATGGAATTCAAGAGTTCGTTCAACCGTCCGAACCTATACTACGAGGTGCGCCCGAAGACGAAGGAAGTGGACAGGGACATCGTGAAGTTCATCAGGCAGAACAGCGGCAAGAGCGGCATCATCTACTGTCTTTCAAGAAAAAAAGTGGAAGAGCTTGCAGCCGTGCTGCAGGCAAACAACATAAAGGCAGCAGCCTACCACGCCGGATTCGACGCAGCCACACGCTCCAAGACGCAAGACGATTTTCTGATGGAGAAAATCGACATCATCGTGGCTACCATAGCCTTCGGCATGGGAATAGACAAGCCGGACGTGAGATTTGTCATACACTACGACATACCGAAGAGTCTGGAAGGCTACTACCAGGAGACGGGACGCGCCGGAAGAGACGGCGGCGAGGGCAAGTGCATCGCCTTCTACTCGCGCAAGGATCTGCGAAAGCTGGAGAAATTCATGGAGGGCAAGCCCGTTGCCGAACAGGACATCGGCAGACAGCTGCTGCAGGAAACAGCAGCATACGCCGAATCATCCGTTTGCCGCCGCAAGCTGCTGCTGCACTACTTCGGCGAGGAATACGACAGGGAGAACTGCGGCAACTGTGACAACTGCCTGCACCCGAAGGTGAAAATCGACGGCACGAAGGAACTGATATTCGTGCTGAAGGCAGTGAAGGCACTGAAGGAGGATTTCAGAACGGAGTATGTGATCGACTTTGTGAAAGGAAGAGACACCGACGACATCCGCGAGCACAAGCATGACCTGCTGGCAGAGTTCGGCGAAGGCGAAAAGTGCGACATAAAGATGTGGAACCCCGTAATACGCCAGGCCATCATAGCCGGATACCTGAAGAAAGACGTTGAGAACTACGGTGTGCTGAAACTGACCGCCGACGGAAAGAACTTCATAAAGCACCCGAGCACATTCATGATTGTGAAAGACGCCGAATTCAGCGAAGAAGAGGAAGAGGAACCGACCGACAAGCCCACGGCAGCACTGGACCCCCTACTCTACGACATGCTCGTAGACCTGCGCAAGAAGCAAAGCGGCAAGCTCGGAATACCGCCATACGTGATTTTCCAGGACGTCTCGCTGGAACAGATGGCGACAATATACCCCGTCACGCTGGAGGAGCTGATGAACATCCAGGGCGTGGGCGTAGGAAAGGCACACCGCTACGGAAAGGAATTCATACAGCTGATAAAGCGGCACTGCGAGGAGAACGACATAGAACGGCCCGAAGACCTAAGAATACGCACAGTGCCGAAGAAATCAATGCTCAAGGTGAAAATAATACAAAGCATCGACCGTAAGGTGCCGCTCGACGACATTGCCGAGACGCAGAACATAGATTTTGACGACCTGCTAAACGAGATAGACGCTATCGTATACAGCGGAACGAAACTCAACATCGACTACTTCCTTGAAGACGTGATGGACGATGACCACATCGACGACATATACGAATACTTCAAGGAAAGCGAGACCGACGACCTCGACACAGCAATGGACGAGCTCGGTGAAGACTATTCGGAGGACGAAGTGCGACTGGTGCGTATAAAGTTCCTGTCCGAAATGGCGAACTAATAATATGGAACACACGAGTGCCATGGCAAACTGACGTGACGGAAATCACACAGCGTGCCTGGCACATTTTTATAGAGAAGCCGCTTACAGCATGTGCGAAGAATGAATTCACGTTAAAAAACTTTTAACGAGAAAAAAAATATCGCGCAAACCATATAATATATGATAAATTTGCGGTAAATTTGCACGCAATAAATTTTTTAAATACAAATTATGTCATCATTTGTTGCAGATAGAATTGTAATGGACGGTCTCACATTCGACGATGTCCTCCTTATCCCAGCTTATTCGGAAGTACTGCCAAAGACAGTAGAGTTGAAAACCAAGTTCTCACGTAACATTGAATTGAACATTCCGTTTGTAACGGCGGCAATGGATACCGTGACCGAATCGGCAATGGCCATCGCCATAGCACGCGAAGGCGGAATCGGCGTGATACACAAGAACATGAGCATCGAGGAACAGGCAAGGCAGGTGGCTATCGTGAAGCGTGCCGAGAACGGTATGATTTACGACCCGGTAACCATCCGCCGAGGCTCCACCGTGAAAGAAGCTCTCGACATTATGGCAGAATACCACATCGGAGGAATCCCCGTTGTTGACGAAGAATGCCACCTCGTGGGAATCGTGACCAACCGCGACCTCAGATTCGAACTCAACCCGGGACGCAAGATTGACGAGGTTATGACCACCGAGAATCTCGTGACAACCCACATCAAGACAGACCTCACCGCTGCAGCACAGATTCTGCAGGAGAACAAGATCGAGAAGCTGCCTGTAGTGGACAACGAGAACCATCTTGTGGGCCTCATCACATACAAGGACATAACAAAGGCAAAAGACAAGCCAATGGCATGCAAGGACGAGAAAGGCAGACTGAGAGTGGCTGCCGGAGTGGGCGTTACTGCCGACACACTCGACCGCATGCAGGCTCTCGTGAAGGCCGGTGCCGACGCAATCGTAATCGATACGGCACACGGACATTCAAAATACGTGATAGAAAAGCTCGTAGAGGCAAAGAGGTCATTCCCGAACGTAGACATCGTTGTAGGCAACGTTGCCACGGGTGCCGCAGCCAAGATGCTCGTTGAAAACGGAGCAGACGCAGTGAAGGTGGGTATCGGACCCGGTTCCATATGCACCACACGTGTTGTAGCCGGAGTGGGCGTTCCACAGCTCAGTGCCGTATACGACGTGGCAAGCGCACTCGAGGGTACGGGCGTTCCGTTGATTGCCGACGGCGGTCTGCGTTACTCGGGCGACATAGTGAAGGCTCTCGCTGCCGGCGGATACTCAGTAATGATCGGCTCGCTCGTGGCAGGAACAGAGGAAAGCCCCGGCGACACAATCATCTTCAACGGCAGAAAGTTCAAGAGCTATCGCGGAATGGGAAGCCTGGAAGCTATGGAAAACGGTTCGAAGGACCGCTATTTCCAGTCCGGCACAAAGGACGTGAAGAAGCTCGTGCCGGAAGGAATTGCAGGACGCGTACCATACAAGGGAACATTACAGGAGGTTATCTACCAGCTCGTGGGCGGTCTACGCTCAGGTATGGGCTACTGCGGTGCACAGGACATCATGGACCTGCACTCGGCAAAGTTCGTACGCATAACGAATGCCGGTGTGCTTGAAAGCCATCCGCACGACATCTCCATCACGAGCGAGGCACCCAACTACTCGCGCCACGACTAAACACGCCTGCCTTATATTCACGATAAAGACAAGAAAAACAGAGAAAGAAGACAAAGGGCACCAGTCCCTTTATCTTCTTCCTTTATCATTACTCTAAAATAATTTAAGCCAAACAAGGAAAATGAAACTGAAATCATTGTTTGCAGCCCTGCTCCTCGTGAGCGGAGCCGCACACGCACAGCAAAACGACCCCGTGATTATGACCATCAACGGACAGCCGGTGTTGCGTTCGGAGTTTGAGTATTCCTACAACAAGAACAATTCCGAAGGCGTGATCGACAAGAAGACTGTAGGAGAATACGTTGACTTGTTCGTTAACTACAAACTTAAAGTTGCAGCAGCCTACGATGCCAAAATCGACACACTCAAATCATTCAAGAAAGAGTTCCAGACCTATCGCGACCAGCAGATACGCCCATCATTCGTAAGCGAAGCCGACATCGAGGCAGAAGCAAAGAAGGTGTACGAGGAGACAAAGGAGCGCATTGGCGACAAGGGACTCGTGAAGGTGTCGCACATCCTGCTCTATCTGCCGCAGGACGCCACCGACGCAAAGAAAAACGAGACAAGTCTGCGTGCCGACTCCATCTACGATGTGCTCAACGCCAAGCTGCAGCCAAGCATAACGAAGGTGAAAGGCAAAAAGGTGGAGAAACCTGCCGACATAAAGGCGTTTGAAAAGGACTTTGCAGAAATGGCAAAGAAATTCTCACAGGACCCGGGTTCCGCACGCACCGGCGGAGAGCTGCCATGGCTGTCGCCAGGACAGACCCTCCCCGAATTCGACAAAACAGCATTCGAGCTGAAACCGGGCGAAATGGCAAAACCGGTCAAGACAGCCGTGGGATACCATATCATATATATGAAAGAACGCAAGCCCATTGCCCCGTACGACAGTCTGCGCACCGACATACACCGTTTCCTTGAGGCAAGGAACATACGTGACAAGGTGGCAAAAGACTCCATACAAAGAATCGTAAAAGCCTCGAACGGCACACTGAAGGCAGAGGACGTGCTCGAAAAACGCACGGAAGAGCTCACCGCAAAAGACTCTGACCTCAAGAACCTTATCCGCGAATACCACGACGGACTTATGCTCTACGAGATAAGCAACCGCAACATATGGGAGAAGGCAGCAAAAGACGAAGTCGGACTCGCAGCCTACTTCAAGAAGAACAAGAAGAAATATGCATGGAGCGAGCCGAGATTCAAGGGTATGGCATACCACGTGAAGAATGCAGCCGACGTTGAAGCAGTGAAGAACTGCGTGAAGGGACTCGCCTTTGACAAATGGGCAGAAAAACTCCGCAGCACATTCAACAACGACTCTATCATCCGCATCCGCGTGGAGAAGGGCATATTCAAGAAAGGCGACAATGCTGTAATCGACAAGATGGAGTTCGGCGTTGACACCGTGGCAAAACCACTGAAAGACTACCCCATCGACGCCTCGTACGGCAAGATTCTGAAGAAAGGACCGGAAGACTACACCGACGTGAAGGGACTCGTCACAGCCGACTATCAGGACCTGCTCGAAAAACGCTGGATAGCCGAACTGCGCAAGAGGTATCCAGTTGTCGTGAACAAGGAAGTACTTGAAACAGTAAACAAGCACGGCAAATAAATTAAGGAAACTACACTGCCGGATTGCGATATAATGTTAATCAGCAGCAATTTGCATAAACAGATACAGAGTTCCCGGATGTTTTCACAGAGATTAGTAAAAAAAACTTTGTGAATCGCCGGGAACTCTGTATCTTTGCATCTAATAAACTTGATTATATATAATTAGAACAGACACTTAGATGAAATACGGATTAAAATCAGCCTTCTGCGTGGCAGCGTCATTGGGCTTCTTCCTTGCCGCAAGCGGCGAGGCAAACCGTTTTGTGGCAAGCCACACGAACAACACGGCGACAGACACGGCAAGCACCGACAAGACAAAGACCGCTGACGAAACTGCGGTATCACCCAACAGCATCATTGACCAGGTGGTATGGGTTGTCGGCGACGAGGCGATACTGAAATCTGACGTTGAGGCAATGCGAATGCAGGGCGAGATGGAGGGAATGAAATGGAACGGCGACCCCGACTGCATCATCCCCGAACAGCTGGCCGTGCAGAAGCTGTTCCTGCATCAGGCGGCGCTCGACAGTATCGAAGTGACTGAAGCCGAGATTTCGCAGAACGTTGACCAGCAGATAAACTACTGGATAAGCAACGCCGGAAGCCGCGAGAAACTTGAGGAATGGAAGAAGATGACAGTGAAGCAGATGAAAGAGAGTCTGCACGACGACTTCAAGAACCACCAGCTCATCGAAAAGATGAAGGCACAGCTTGTGAAAGACATCAAGGTGACACCTTCCGACGTGCGCAAATATTTTGAAAAGCTCCCGGCAGACAGTCTGCCGCTCATCCCCACGGAAGTGGAAGTGGAGATAATAACACAGTCGCCGAAGATTTCGCCGGAGGAGATAAACAAGGTGAAAAACGAACTCCGCGAATATACAGACCGTGTAACCAAAGGCGAGACATCATTTGCCGCACTTGCACGCCTCTATTCCGAAGACCCCGGAACAGCACGCCAGGGAGGAGAGTTCGACGACTATGTGGGCCGTGGAATGCTCGACCCCGCATTTGCTGCCGTGGCATTCAACCTCACCGACCCCAAAAAGATTTCGAAGATTGTAGAAACGGAATTCGGATTCCATATCATACAGCTCATCGACAAGCGCGGCGACAAAATCAAGGTGCGCCACATACTGCGCACGGCAAAAGTCAGTCCAGAGGCCATTACAAAAGCAGAAGAACGCCTCGACTCAATAGCCAACGACATCCGCGCAAAAAAGTTCACCTTCGAGGCTGCCGCCTCATACCTGTCTGACGACAAGGACACGCGCAACAACAACGGACTGATGGCAAACCAGTCTGAAGACGGCTACAAGAGCAAGTTCCGCATGCGCGACCTTCCAACAGAGATAGCACGCGTCGTAGACACGCTGAAGGTAGGCGAAGTGTCGAAATCCTTCAGTATGGTGAACAAGAAGGGCAAGACCGTCTGTGTAATCGCCAAGCTCGTGAACCGCGTAGACGCCCATCGTGCCACCATCACCGAGGACTTCCAGGCGATGAAAGACATCGTGCAGGCCCGCCGCCGCGCCGACTTCATCAAAGACTGGGTGCAGAAGAAAATCAAGACCACCTACGTGCGCATCAACGAGGACTACAGGAACTGCAACTTCGAGTATGAGGGATGGATAAAATAAAATCCCCCACACCCACTCAATAGACATTAACTCACAAGAAGTTATTACACATACTACTGATGCTTCGAAACAAGACATTCAACTATATCAGCGGGCATAGAATACAGCTATTGGCTATTCTATGCCTTTTTGGACTATGTATGGCACAGTCGCGCCTTGCCACACGCAAACAGCGCAAACGCCCCAAGACCGAAGAGCGCATCTATCTGCAGCATGCCGATATGCTGCGCTTCGACGAATACGGCACCAACGCCGGTGCACAGATTCTGAACGGAAACGTGGCATTCCTCCACAACGGAGCACGACTGACATGCGACAGTGCATATTTCTATCAGGAATCAAACTCGTTCAAGGCCTTCGGACACGTAAAGATGCGACAAGGCGACACGCTCTCGCTCACAAGCGACTATGCATGGTACGACGGCGACAACCAGATGGCTGAAGCCAGGCACAACGTGGTGATGAAACACCGCGGCACCACACTCTATACCGACAGCCTCAACTTTGACCGTCTCTACAATACCGGCTACTTCTTCGAGGGAGGAAAGATGGTTGACAAAAAGAATGTGCTCGTAAGCGACTGGGGCGAATACAACACCGAATCGCGCAAGGCCGTATTCTTCTACAGCGTGAAACTGCGCAACCCGAAATTCGTGCTCACCACCGACACCCTCCACTACGACACACGCACCTCACTGGCAAACATCGTGGGTCCGTCGGTGATAACAAGCAAGGAGAGCGTAATCCACTCTTCGAGCGGATTCTACAACACAAACACCGGCAAGGCACGTCTCTACGGACGTTCCACCGTGACGAACCAGGGCAAGGAGATAACCGGCGACAGTCTTTTCTACGACGAGAAGCGCGGCATCAGCCAGGGATTCCGCAATGTGGTATACAAAGACAGCGTGAACAAGAACGGTCTGCTCTGCAACTATCTGTGGTACAACGAAAAAAACGGATTCGCCCTTGCCACCGAGAATCCCGTGCTCACAGAATTCTCGCAGAAAGACACACTCTACGTGCATGCCGACACCGTGAAAATGATTACCTACCATCTCGACACCGACTCCGTATACCGCACCGCCCACTGCTACAACCACGTGCGCGCATTCCGCAATGACGTGCAGGCCGTTTGCGACTCGCTGGTATACAACACACAGGATTCCTGCATGACGATGTACCGCGACCCGATAGTGTGGAACGGCGAAAGTCAGCTGCTTGGCGAAGAGATAAAGGTATATATGAGAGACTCCACGGTGGACCGCGCCCACGTGATAAACCAGGCGTTCACCGCCGACCTTATGCCCGACAAGAAGCACTACAACCAGCTCTCGTCGAAAGAACTGTGGGCTTATTTCAACAAAGGCCAGATAGAACAAACCGAAGCCGTCGGCAACGTGCGCTCCGTATACTACCCCATTGACGACAAGGATTCCACGATGATGGGACTCGTATACATCGAGACCGACACGATGCGCATGTATATGAAAGACCGCCAGTTGCAGAAGATATGGACTTCGAAGACCGACGGCACATGGTATCCCATGACGCAGATACCTCCACAGATGTACAAGCTCGAAGGCTTCGCCTGGTTCGACTATATCCGTCCGCTCAACAAGGACGACATCTATGAATGGCGCAGCAAGAAAGAAGGTACGGAGCTGAAGCATATCCTGCGCCACGCGGCACCGCTCCAGCGCATCGAAGGCAACGAGATGCGCAAGGAAGAAAACGAGGAAAAACAAATAACGGAAAATCAAGAGATATGAGCGATATAATACAACTGCTTCCCGATTCGGTGGCAAACCAGATTGCCGCCGGCGAAGTGATACAGCGTCCTGCCTCGGTGATAAAGGAACTGGTGGAGAACGCCGTTGATGCCGGTGCCAGGCGCATCGACGTGCTTGTGGTGGATGCAGGAAAAACCTCCATACAGGTAATCGACGACGGCAAAGGCATGTCGGCAACCGATGCACGACTTGCCTTCGAACGCCACGCCACATCGAAGATACGCAAGGCCGACGACCTCTTCTCACTCCACACCATGGGCTTCCGTGGCGAGGCTCTCGCCTCTATAGCCGCCGTGGCACAAGTGGAACTGAAGTCCAAACAATCTGCCGACGAAGTGGGCACCCTCCTGTCCATCTCCGGCTGCAAGGTGCTCAACCAGGAGCCCGTGGCATGTGCGGCAGGCAGCAATTTCCTCATACAGAACCTCTTCTTCAACGTTCCGGCAAGGCGCAAGTTCCTAAAGTCGAACACTACGGAACTGAACAACATTATGGCTGCATTCGAGCGCATTGTGCTCGTGTATCCACAAATCCACTTCACCTTCCGCAGCAACGACACCGAACTGCTCAACCTGCGTGCCTGCGGCGAGAGTTTCCGCCAGCGCATCATCGATGTATTCGGCAAGCGTCTGAACCAGAACCTGCTACCCGTGAACGTAGACACCACAGTGTGCCGCATCCACGGCTTCGTGGGGAAACCGGAGGCTGCCAAGAAAAAGAACGCCCACCAGTATTTCTTCGTCAACGGCAGATATATGAAACACCCCTACTTCAACAAGGCTGTGATGACTCCCTTCGAGCGCCTAATCCCAGCCGGCGAACAGGTGCCATACTTCATCTATTTTGATGTTCCTGCCGAAGATATCGACGTGAACATTCATCCTACGAAGACAGAAATAAAGTTCGAGAACGAACAAACCATCTGGCAGATTCTCATGGCGTCGGTGAAGGAAGCATTAGGCAAGTTCAACGACGTGCCGTCGATCGACTTCGACATTGAGGGGAAACCGGAAATCCCTGTATTCTTCCAGCAGGCCGACAACAACAGCTTTGAGGCTCCGAAGATGAACTTCAATCCTCAGTACAACCCCTTCAACAGCAATCCACGCCAACCTGCCGCCCCCGGAAACTGGGAACAGCTCTACGAAGCCGCCGAAGCCATCCCCTCAGGAGGCGACACTATGCAGCAGCCAGGCGAGTTTGACGAATCCACACTCTTTTCCGGCGACGAAATGCCGCCTGCCGCCCCCACTGCCCCGATAGCCTCAGCCCTGAACAGCGGCAATGCACTGGAGGACAAATCGCCAGCACACTATCAGTACAAGGGCAGATACATAATGACGGCAGTGAAGTCGGGACTGATGATCATCGACCAGCACAGGGCGCATATCCGTGTGCTCTACGACGAATACCGCAGACGCATGGCCGACAAGAGCGGCACTACGCAGAAGATGCTCTTCCCCGAAATGGTGCAGCTATCGCCGGCGGACGCTGTGACGATGCAGAAGATTCTGCCAGAGCTGACGAGTCTGGGCTTCGACCTCAGCGACCTTGGCGGCGGCAGCTATGCCGTGGGAGGAATACCAGCCGGACTGGAGGGGATGAACGCCGTGGCACTGGTGAACGACATCGTTGCCTTGGCATCTGAGAAAACAGTGTCGGTGGACGAAGAAATAAAACACAACGTAGCCCTCGGTCTGGCACGCGATGCCGCAATAACCTACGGTGAGGTGCTCACGAACAAGGAGATGGAAAATCTGGTAAACGAACTTTTCGCATCGTCAGACGTGAACCACGCGCCCGACGGAAAGACAATCATAGCAATACTCTCCCAAAACGAGATTGAACAACTCTTTTAGTTATATCAACTCCCGGCAGGCAATACCCCACAACGAATATACCCATATATAAACAGGAGGAAAACGCGTTTTGCTTTCCTCCTGTTTTCTTTTCTCAATATTTCATACTGTGTGCATACAGTTCCATTAAAACAGAGAACTCCAGATTCTGATATGGAAAGGTGCGATGATATGGGATTTTTTTCATGAAAAAATCTGCCATTCTGTCATTCTCTTTTGGCAAGGTGTTATATCTTAAGAAAATACGAAGCTTGACAGAAGTTTTTGTTTAAGAAGAATCTGTCATTATCTGTCATTCTATATAATGCATGTTAAATCATCATAACCGTCAGATGCTCAGTGTGATAGGTGGTATAAGACACATCGGTCAAGGGTCGCACCGGCAAACTCAAAAGCCACAAAGTCTGGTCAAAAACAAGTGAATTTGGCATCGAAAACACGTAAAATATAATCGTATGTACGTAAATGGCATCGTAAACACGTAAAATGGCATCAAAAAAACATGTATATACTAATTAGAAAGTGGTACACTTTTAAGTTAGAATCTACACAAAAAACACGTAAGACAGAATCGTAAACATGGGAGATAGAATCATAACTATGTGAGATAGGACTACAAAGTCGTATGTTTAGGCCCCCAAAGTAGCATCTTTACGACCCCAAAGTAGCATCTTTACAACTCAAAAGTCGTATTCTTTACTTGTCTAAGTCATTTTATTTGCCAAAAAGGTGCAAAACACCTGATTTCTGACAGATATATGACAGATATTGTAAACATAAATGAATTTATCAGCATACTATATCTTTATATATCAATGTGTTACATCAGAAAATGACAGAATGACAGATTTTTTCACGAAAAAAATATTTTTCCTGACTTCGTCATCGTGGCACAAAAAATCCTCATCAAAACCGCCCAAACTTACAATCAGGCCGAGTATTATCTGAGGATTACTGTGACGGACTTCTTTCGGGAAAAATCCATTCTTTTGCTTCATTGACAAGATTTTCGACCTCACCTTCATTATATGCAACTCCAATTGTGGCAAGTTCCTTCATTTTGCCAGTCAGGAGAAGTACTGAATGAGAACTTGCCAATAGGAAATTCGCCAATGCGTAATCTTACGCACCAATCAACTGGCGTTGTCTTTTTTCTTCTTGTTTACCCTCGACCTTATAGAGCGAACTGTAACATCGGCGATGCACATGGCTGCCATAATCTCCTTGTCGGTCTTACCCATATGTTCAAGGATGAGGAAGAATTTGTACTTGGGCGAGATTCCATCATACGCCGTCTCAAGCTTATCCACAAACTCCACATCGGTAAGACGGAAGTATTCTATAACAATCTCGAAATCGTGCTTCTTCCACAGTACCGTGGTCTTGCCCTTTTCGGTTACATCGGAAAGCATCTGATAGCCGCGGTGCAGCGTGTCGCGGTGCCTGTCGAGCAGTTTCTCCTTGCGGCGGTTTATAGCCTCTATCTCCTTTCTGTTGTCCAAGCCCTGACGCTCAAGGTCGGCAACCTGACGCTCATAGTTGCTTATAAGCATCTGATCCTTGGCTATGGCTACTTTCATCTTATAGGTCTTATACCTTGAATAAAGAAACACAATCACGGCAAGCAATGCAAACACCACAACTGCCGCCAGACTGTAAGCAATCTTACGCTCATACTCCATGTGCGAGATATTGACATCGAACTCCGTCTGTATCGCCTTTACGTTATCGGCATCGCGCTTATTCAACATACTGTCTTTCAAATCAACCAGCCGTCGGGCTGTAAGAGCTGCCCTCCGATAATCTCCATTCTCCATTTGGAAGGTCAACATAGAATACAACGCTTGTCCTTTTGCCCTCATATTATCCGACTCTTCAACCTTCCGCCACATTGCTTCTGCCTTGGCTATATCGCCTTCATTGGAATATAACGTTCCAAGATTTACGTAGGCTTCCTCTATCGGACGATTCTTTACCGCCTTCAACAGATATGTCTTGGCAAGTTCCGGATTGGTAGGCATAAGATATACACCGATATTTATCAGAATGTACGGATTGTCCTTCTCCGGCATATTCTTCACCAACTCCATACTCTTCTTCAAGCAAATCTCCAAGCTGTCGTTCATGCCTAACCTTGAATACACCGCCGCCATATTACTATAGGCATGTGCAAGCCAGTTAAGTCTGTTTGCCTGTTTCGACACCTCCATCGACTTCTTCAGATAATCGAGAGCTACACGGTTATCGCCAGCCTTCTCGTTTACCATAACAAAGCCATCGTAAATCTTATGTTTGAGTACCAGATTATTGGAACTTTTAGCGATGAAATCGGCTTTTTTTAGATTTATCACACAATCCTTCACCTTACCAAGCTCGTATGAAATCATACTCTTATAGTAGTATGCAGAGGCAAGTTTCTCGTTGTCGGAGTTGGTTTTTGAAAACACGTTGATGGAGTAATCAATGTGTTTTGTGGAACTTATGGGCTTGTATTGGCGGAACTCCGCCTGAGTATTCAACATATAATAATATGCCGAATCATCCGCAGTAGGCATATCATCCAACGAAAGCACCTGCAGACGGCTGTAAGCTGAGTCTACCAATCCCTTGTCGAGCAACGAGTCTATCTCGACAAGCGACTTGTTTGTCCTGTAACTATTGGTACAACTAACAGCCAACAGTACAAAAGAAATAATAAGATACGCTATTCTATTCATTGCCGGTTGAATGTTTTATATAATATAACATGTGCAAAGTTATCATTTTTTAATCATAAAAGAAAATGTTATCAAGCATAATATTTACAACTGACGAAGAAAAACACATTTCTGCAATGTTGCATTTCGATATATAAAAGTCATTGCATCGCTCTCTGAACATTTTGCAACACACTAAAAACCAACACTTTGCAACATAACACAAACGCAACATAGGAATAAAAAAAGTCTGGAAATAATTTGCAACCAAAAGAAAAAGTTCATAATTTTGGCCAACGAAAGGAATCACAGGCATTTACTTTCAATACGAAAAGCATAACATACCACATAATGTAAATATGCAACCTTTAAACAAAAGAAGACATACATATTGTGAAATTTCAAACCTTTTAAATACAGTTTTATTATGGAAAAAAAGAACCTACTCGTAACATTGGGACTGGTATTCTGCACCGGTTGCTTTGCGCAAGACTACGTAAAGGTGAATCTTGCCTCGGGAACAAAGGAATACAAAGTTGATGACATCAAGTCGTTCACCTTTGACGGCAACAGTCTGAAAGTGAACAAGCAGGACGGCTCGGCTGCCGACAGCTATCAGATGGCAGAAATAAAAGACATTACTTTCGACATGACTTCGGGTATCGAGGACATGAAGATTGCAGGCGGCAAACTGACACTGAGCGTGGCTCCGGGCAGCGACCTTATTAATATAAACGGCTACGACAGCAAGGAGCGCTATACAGTTGCCGTATACAACCTCGCTGGAGAAAAGGTGATGGGTATCGACTCGTGGAAAGGCACGGCTGTAGACGTTTCGGCTCTGCCAAAGGGTGTTTATGTTTTCAAAATCAACAATACAACTTTAAAATTCAGAAAGTAACGCTATGAAGAAATATATATTAATGTTGGTTGCCGCTTGCCAGGGACTGGCAATGATGGCACAGTCGCCGGCGTACAAGATAAGAGTCGTGAAGAACGATGGTTCCCAAATATGCGCCCTTACCGAAGATATCGCATCGGTTGAATTTGCAAAGCTCGGCAAAGTGAAGGTGGAAATCTCCGAGAGATACCATACTTCCACTTCAATCGGCGTGAACCTCGACGTTGAGGCAAACGCAAGCCGTCTGAAAGCTGTGATGGTGCCTGCATCGCAGACCGTCGCCGACCCGAAGGCTTATATCGAGGAGAATGCGGTGGTAGACTACAAGAGCTCTTACAAGAAGGCATTCGACTTCCTCACACCTGAGACAGAATACACCGTATATGCCCTGGCATACGATTCGAACGGCATGCCGAGCGAGGTGACATCAAAGACTTTCAAGACAGGAAAGACCGAGGATGATCCGTTCAAGGTTGAGGCAAAGGAAATCCACACGACAAGACTCCATTATTCTGTTGAAGCGAAAGATCCGAATGTGAAATTCTTCACTGTATGTGAGAACCTTGATAAATATTATCAGGACTGCGACGAGGCAGACAACGCCGGTGATATCGTGAAGCACTTTATCGCGATGTGGAAATCCTTTGGAAGTATGGCCGGTATGACATGGCAGGAAATGATGGATATCCAGATGCGATTGGGAACATACGATTCGGAAGCAGAAAACGATCCTTCCAGATCTTTGCATTGGGGTAGCAAGTGTGCCATCGTCACATTTGGAATGTCTCCGGATGGTGAATTGTGTACTCCTATCCAGGTTGATCCTGTAATGACAAAGACACCTGAACCATCGGATATGACAATCAAACTGACACTCGTTAAAAACGAATGGCGTAACGTTGTTATCAGAGCCGAAGTGTCTGACGAAAACCAGCCTTACTATGTTACACCACAGCCGGCTTCGCTGCTCAAGGATCGTAACGACGACGAGGTTGCATTGTGGATCTTTGATAATGGCGATATGGAAGATTATACACGTACAGGCAGTCAGGAGTGGAAGTATACGTCACGCTATGGTGGAGAGGAATACACAGTGTATGCATGGCCGATGGACGGCGGTGCGCCTGCCGGAAAGCCGGTTAAGCTGAAGTTCACACTGCCAGAAGGTTCATTCTAAATGATAGCAACAACAGTAAAACAATTGTAGAATCTTTAAATAACAGACAATATACATGAAAAAGATAATGACAATGGCGGTTGCTGCGCTGCTTTCAGTTTCCGCTTTCGCACAGGAGAAGGTCGACCGCGTGATGAAGATCACAACCACCGAGGGTGAGTCGGAGTCGATGATGCTCAATACCGTGAAGACAATCTCCTTCGAGGAGGTACAGCCGCTCACGATGAACATTGAGGTAAGCAATATCACACAGAATTCCATGGACATCCTTTTCGAGATGCCGGAGGATTGCAAGTTCTGGCTGATGTGCATTCAGAAGGAAGAGATAACAGGTACCGATGCTGAGGTTCGCAACGCTATTAAGAGTAAATACAACGACCGCTTCGACGAGGAAAAGTTTCTGCGCATACCTAACTTCGAGGAAGGAACAACGTATTACATCTACGCTCTGCTGTTCGATAAGGACGGCGTGGCTGCTGGTCTCGCAAAGACTTCGGCTACCACTTTGGCACCGGTGCAAGACGAGTTCAAAATCGATGTGGATTTCGTAATGATGAATTCTGCAATGCTGACGTTCACTCCGAAGGACCCGAATATGACCTACTATCCGTTCGTTGTTTCTGAGGAAACACGCCAGCAGATGATCGACAAATTCGGCGACATAAGAAAAGCTGACCTGGAGTATAATAAATATCTTGCAGAGCAGAGTGGATACGATCTCGATTTCTGGCTCGGATACAAACTCTGTAAGGGTACCAAGGTGTTTAGTTCTTTTGACCTTCAGGGTGTAGATCTCGCGGCTGGCACAAAGTATTATGCTTACTGCTTCGGTATGAATGCCGACGGAACTTTCACCACGGAGGTTTACGAGCAGACTTTCACAACAGAGTCTATAAAACCGTCTGAAAATAAGATTATATGCGAAGTGCTGAAGGAGTACAAAGACGGTTGCGACGTGAAGATAACCACAACGAACGACGATCCGTATATAGTAAATGCTCAGCCTAAGCATGTTTGGGAAAATAAGCTTGCTAATTTCAATAACGATAAAGCTGCAGCTGCTGCCGATATCTATAGAATATCATACGGCGGTCAGGCAAACGAATATACGATGAAAGGTAGCAAGGAGACTAAGATTGAGGCCGGTAATTCAGACACCGAATACGTGCTTATTATAAGTGGCTACGACGGTGGTGTAACAACGGATGTTCAGGTCGTTCCGTTCAAGACCCTCCCGTAAACATTGACTTAAATTTAAAGTAGAGTATCTCATAAATAGTAAAGTGTATAAATGATTCGCCCCCGGAGCTGCATAGCGATGCTGTTCCGGGGGCATTTTGTTTTTCCAGACTGCAACACAAGAAACTTATAGTCTATAATATTGCTGTCCGGTAAAACTCCCAAGAACATAAGAATGACAAACCATCCAATAGGGTGCAACGGATTTACTCAAAACTCATTGTCTCTAATGCAGCCCTTGCACTCTTGGGATTTATAACAGATTACACAAAGATTGTGATACAAGTAAAACGTTCAGCAGTGGTAAACGAATATTCACCACTGCTGAACGTTTTCTTTTAACCCAAATCAGTCATCAGGGCTTGCTTGGTACAGCAGAGCATACCCAAAAGCCCCGGAACCTTTTGGAGTCGGTTCCGGGGCTTCTCTTCAGTCATTATTTATAAATCTTACACGTGAATCTTATTTCACACCTACCTTGAGGGTCTTTCCGTCCTTCGTGCGGATGATGTTGATGCCGCGCTGACGGTTGTCCAGCTTCTGTCCGCTGATGTTGTAGCGTGCAGAAACATTAGCGTCGTCTTCGCCGTATACCTTGTTAATGCCGCTCACGATGTCGAACGGAATAGTCAGGAACTGTATCCTGCCCTTCTGCGTAGCACTGACAGTCACATTGAACTTCTTCTCGAAGTATTTGCTTACAGTCAGCTTGCCGTCGGCAGAGAGAGCAACATTCTGTGCCGTTTCCTCGTCGAGAGCATCGGCAAATGCGTATGAAACAGTAGCCTCAGCATCATCGAAGGTGAAGAACTGGCTGAGGTCTATCTCGCCGCCTGCTGTCTGTGTGTCAGCCTCGCCAACAACGCGGTTGCCGTTGAAGTTGTCAAGACAGAAGTAAGTCGGCGTGTTCAGTCCATACTGTCCCTTGTCAGTTCCGTCGAGACTGAAGCTGATGCTCGTCACGTTGCCCATAGAGCGCAGGTCAACCCACTGCCATGTGTCGAGGCAGTAGTGGTCGGCCTCCCTGGCAGAACGGTAGTCGGCGAGATAATACTCCACCTCCTCAGTCGTGCCGTCAACCTTTGTTCCCTTGAGGATAACCTTCAGATAGTCGCCCTTCTCGAACTTGCGTGCCGTGCCGTTTCCGTTCTTCACGCTTTCTGCCACCCAGGCATTGTTTGTGATGTAGAATCCGCGTATGCAGTCGCCTGCCACGCTGTTGTTCTTCACATTGATAACGCCGTTGTCGAAAGCCACTGCATAGTTCTCAGAGTTGTCGTAGCCGCTGCCCACAGCCGAGTTGTACTGGTCTGGGGTCATCGTCTCGAAGCTTGTAGCCTTGCGGTTGGAGTAAGCGAATCCTGTCCATGAGCTCCAAGCCGGTATATAGCTGTTCTGGAACTCGTATGAACCGCTCACGAACGAACCGTTGTACTGTGTAGAGCCCCAAGCCTCGCCTACGGTGCCCTTCGTGTCTGGACCAGCCCAATAGCTGTCGGTATCGAGATACAGATTCTCGAACGTAGCCGTTACAGCCTCGCCCGTCACGATTACGCGGCATGTATCCGCTGCCTCCTTGCCGTTGGCATCGGTAACGAGCAGATAGTAGATGTCGCACTCTGATGGAGCATACTCTGAAGTGGTCTCGCCCAGGGCATCCAGCGAAGCCGTAGCAATCTGCTCGCGCTTGCCGTTCAGCCAAGAGATTGAGAACGGAGCCGTACCGTCGGTCACGCTGGCCTTCAGTTCAGCCTTCTGTCCTTCCTCAACGCTTGCCGTTGCCGAAGCAGTAGCCTTCAGCTCCGGTAAGTACTTGACCACGTCGAACGGAATATTCAGGAACTGCACCTTGCCCTTCTGCGTAGCGCTCACCGTCACGTTGAACTTCTTCGTCAGCTGGTTGCTCACCTTCAGCATACCGCCCTCGATAATCACGTATTCCGCGATGTCCTCGCCGAGAGCATCGGCAAATGCGTAAGCCACAGTAGCCTCAGCATCATCGAATGTGAACATCTTGCTCAGGTCGAATTCGCCAGCCTTTGTCTGCAGTTCAGCGTCAGCCTCAACGCGGTTGCCATTGAAGTTGTCAATACAGAAGTAAGCCGGAGTGTTCAAGCCGAATGCTCCGCTGTCGCTTCCGGAGAGAGCGAACTTGATGCTCGTCACCTCGCCCAGCGACCTCAGGTCAACCCACTGCCATGTGTCGAGACAGTAGCGGTCAGCCTTCTTGTCGGCGCGGTAGTCGGCAAGATAGTAGTCCGTCTTTGTCTCTGTTCCGTCAGCATGGTATCCGGTGAATGTCACCTTCATCCAGTCGTCCTTCTCGAACTTGTGTGCATAGTCTTCCTCCTTTGCATTGAGGATGGTGTTCGCTGCATAGGCGCTGCTCGTGATGTAGAGACCACGGATGCTGTCGCCCGTCAGCGGGCTGTTGAGCACCTTTATCTCGCCGCTGTTGAATGCCACGGCGAAGTTCTCAGAGTTGTCATAGCCATGGCCCACTACGTTGTTGTACTGGTCCGGGGTTATGGTATTGAAGTTTGTGGCAGTTCTGTTCGAGTAGGCGAAGCCCGACCAAGAAGCGAACTTGGTGTTGTAGCTGTTGCTGAACTGATATGATCCGCTCACGAACGAGCCGTTCACATCTTCGCCGCCATACATTCCCGGCACAGCCTGCCCCTTCGTGTCGGGTCCTGCCCAGAAGCTTTCGCCATCGAGATAGAGATTCTCGAAAGTAGCCGTCACTGCCTTTCCGGTCACGACAACGCGGCAAGTGTCGGAAGCCTGCTTGCCGTTGGCATCGGTCACGGTCACGTAGTAGAGGTCACACTCCGCAGGAGCGTATTCTGATACGGCTGTGCCATAGTCCTCGAGTATGGCCGTAGCTATCTCGCTGTGTTTGCCGTTGGTCCATGAGATGCTGAACGGAGCAGTACCCTTGTCCACGGTAGCCTTCAGCTCTGCCTTCATTCCGGCAGCCACGCTTTCTGTGGCCTCGGCAATGACACTGGTGTTTGGAATCTCCTTGATCACCTCGCCGCCAGCCACGAACTTGCTTGTAGCGTAAACTTGGCTCTTCGCGTCGTTGGTGTTGCAGAGAACTGTATAGATGATATACTCCTTATCCTTCTCCAGATTTTCCACCGTAGCCGTTGCAGCCTCGTTCTTGTGTACGGTCAGTGTCGGTTCTGCCGCTGCCACTACATCTGCCGCAGGAGCAGCCTCGGTGGACAGCTTGGCAATGAAGTGTGCCTCGCCCGACTGGTTGAAGATCACCTTCACATCGGCAGACGTGTCCTTGATGTTGCTTACCACCGGATAGCCCTCAGCCATAAGTGGAGCCTCCGTGCAGGCGTCGAACTCGTATGCACCGATGGTAGGCGTGGTGGCGTTGCGCTCCGTGCCTGTGATGTCGGTAGTGACATATGCGAGCGGCTGTGCCGTGAGCAGATTGCCGGCAGCAACAGGCTGCAGTTCGTTCTCGTTGTCGATGAACTCAACAGCCACGTTCTGTCCGTCGGTCTCGTTCGAGAGAGCTTTCCAGTCGTCGTAGGTAGCGATGTCGCTCTTGTTGTAGGCAAACACGTCGCCCGTTGTATAGCCCACATTGTGTGCGTAGTTCGCCTTGTCCATACAGGTGGCATCATAGTAGCGATATACGTATCCGCCTGCCTTGTTCATGAAGATATTGTTCAGCACGTTCAGATTCTGCATTCCGCTGTCGTTTATCCACATTGCCGTCGACGTGGTGTTTCCGTTCATGTTCACCGTGTTGTAGACGACGTTCACGTTCTTCGATGCGGAACCGAGTCTGATACCGTAGCTCGACTTGTTGTCGCTGCTGATTACAACCTCGTTGTTGAACACATTCACCGGCGTTTCTGCCGTACCCACCAGACTACGGATGGAGATACCAGATGCAGTATTGCTCACTTCGAGGTTAACCTTGTTTCCGCTTATCTCGAAGCTGTCGCCATACACGTCTTTGGTTTCGATGTCCATACCGTCAACAGCCTTTGTCGACTCGTAGTTCTCGATACGGTTGTTGCGTATCTTTGCTCCGAGTTCGTCGTGCAGATATATGCCCTTTGATCCGAAGTTGCGGATGATGTTGTTCTCGATGATGCCGCCTACTTCCTTAGGCAGTACTACATTTCCTGTTCCACCCATACGCACACCGATGTAACCGCCTTCGAGCAGACAGTTCTTCACCGTCATATAGTCGTTGTTCTGGTATGCCACGTTGCGCGAGTAGGTATAGATGAGGTTTATGTCGGTTGAGTAGCTTGTCGATATACCGGTGTGTATGTGGCATCCGTCTACGGTCAAATGGCGGCTCTCGTTCTTCACGTGCAGGACGCCCGGATAGGTCAGGTCTGTTGTGGTCAGATCAAGTCCGCGCAGCGTAACCCAGTCGGCACCAGCCACTGTGAACACACCATACTCGGCAAACATCTTGTCGTCGCTGTATGCCGGCTCGTTGTAGTTGTTGTGGTATATCTGCACATCATGCCAATCGCCGCTCTCGCTCTGTATGGTGATAGTGTTCGTTTCCGAAGCACCTGGGATTTCCGGTATCTCCACATTCTCGTTGTAGATACCGCGCTTGATGTTGATTACCACCGGTCCGTCGATACCGTCCTTCAGCGAGTTCACAGCAGCCTGTATTGTGCCGAAGTCGGCACCTGCCCCTACGGTGTAGGTGCCGCTCTTGCCTGCAGCCACTGTCGTGCTTACCGAAACGGTTTCGGCGAGAGCCGTCTCCGTGCCGTTGCCCGTAACCGAAGCGAGCGATACTGCAGCCACGGCATTCTCCACAGCAGCGGAAGCCACGTCGGCTGTGAGCCAGAAATAGTATGTGCCCGGCAGTGTCACCTTGTATGAACCCTCGATGGCAGTCTGTCCTGCAATTGCCTTTCCGAAGAGGTTTACCGGGGCAAAGGCGTCGCTTGTACCCGTAGCGTAGATGTTCACTGCATCTACGGTGCCTGCGTCGAACGCACCGATGTTGAATTTCTGTATGTCGAGCGAGTTGAGGTCGCCGTCGGCAACCACTGCAATCTTCATCAGCTTGGCTTCGCCACCCTTCATCGCCTTCTCCTGTGCGACGGGCGTTGCCTCCACTGATGCTATGCGAATAGGTTGCTTCTCGTATGCCGTAACCTCGATGGCGAATCCGCTCTTCGAGTATTTGGTCACAAACTTCACGGTCACCTTGCCGTCCTCAGCGTCAGAGAGGAAATAGGTTGGTTTGTCATACATGCTGTATGTGGCATCAGCCTTGTCCTTCACCTCGCCACCATTATATATATAGAACTTGTCCTGAGCCGTTAGTGCCCACTCCTTGAAGGTGAGCTTGACGCTCTGTCCCGGTGTCTTCGGTGCGAAGGTCACGGTACCGCTGAAGTTCTTCGAGTAGTTGCCGTCCACGCCGCCGTCATCATAGAACATCAGCGGAGAGCCCTCGGCAATGATTTTCTCGCCGTTGTCGCCCGGCTGCATGTTCAGCAGGTTCATCACCATGGTTGCGCCCTCGGGGTCGCCATTCTCCACAGCCACGGTCTCGCTGCCCACTGTGAGCGATGTCACGGAGGCATCCAACAGATTGCCCGACACGGCATCATCCGAAACGTCGCAGCGGATAAGGAACCAGTTGCTGCCCTCTGCCAGAAGCTTTGGCTCTGCCAGGGTGAGAGCGGCAGTCTGCATATCCGGAGTCACGCTGGCTGTTGCCAGCGGCTCTGCATCGGCAGCCACTGCGTCGCCTTGCTTTGCCTGTGCATAGAGATAGAGCTTGGATATGGCTGGAGCCGAGTTCTTCATATTGAGGTTGACTGCCGAAAGCTGCTTGGCATCGAGGTCGCCCTCTGTGATTACGTTCACCGAGAGGAGGTCGAGGTTCTTCTCTCCCACTCCGGCAATCTCCTTAGGAGTCTGCTCCACGGTGGTGCTACCCACCGTCATCGGTTTGGACAGATACTCGCTCACGGTTGCCTCGAAACCCTTCTTGGTATAATAGGATGTCGTCTGGTTAGGATTGAACACTACGGTCAGTGCGCCGTCTGCCGACTTGGAGCGAAGGATCTTTTCAGGTCCCTTGTCCTTGGTTGCCTTTGTGTCCTCCCAAAGCAGCTCTCCGCTGGTGCCCTTGCCACTGTATACCTTCAGCGAAGCATGGCTTGGGTCATAAGATGATGAAGGATAGAAAAGTTCAAATCTTGAGAATTCTATCTGGCAAATCATTCCGGCATTGTACGGCTCGAAGATGTTGATACGCTCGTCCGTGCCCGATTCATAATCGGTGGAATAGTCGCTCTGGTTCTTTGTCTTGAAGACCATAGAGCCGTTCACCTTCTTCGTCACTGTGCCCTGGTTGAGGTGCGACTCCACCTGGTTGAACACCTTGCGGTCGCCCTCGGGGTTGCCTCCGGCGATGGTGTGTGTGCCGTCGCTGAGTGTCACTGATACCGCTGCGGCATCAACTGCCTGTCCGTTCACTGCGCTTTCCACGATGTCGTAGGCAAGCCAGAAATAGTTGTCGCCCTCAAGGAGCGTAACGTCGGTTGCCGGCGTTATCTCGAACGCGTCGCCTGTCACTGCAGCCTCGCCCACTTTCACAGTGGTGGCGAATTTTGCATCAGCCTTGGTGTAATACAGTGTGGCCTTGCCCACAAGGGCACTGGTATTGTTGGTGTTGAAGGAGAACTTCTTTGCCGTCATGGCAGGAGAGTTGTTCTCCGTCTTCACGTTCAGCTTCAGCATCTCCTGGTCGGTGTCGCCGGCAGCCACGGTCTTCTTGGAAGGCTGCGCCACCTCGATTTCCTTAGCCGTCATCGGCTGCGGGATGTACTGCGAAACCTCTGCCTCGAAACCGTCGCGTGTATAGGAGAGCTCGCTGCCAGTGATGAATTTTATGGTCAGCGCACCGTCGGCGGCGTTGGAGCGCACGAACGGGGTTTCCTTTTCCCTCACGGTTCTGATGAGGTTTGCAGGGTCGTCGGTAGAGCCGTTGTATATATTAATGTATTGCGACTTGTTGTCGTCGTGCAGATTACTCTCGAAGATGTTCATCTTTGAGAAATTGATCATCACCTTCTTGTCGGCAGAAGCCGGCTTAAAGGTCACCATTCCGTTGAATCCTACCGTCACCTTTTCCGTGGGACCACCGTCGTCGTAGAATTTTATCGGTGTGTCGGTAACGGTTATCGTCTGATATTCAGCCGGGAAATACACTATGGCAGGGTTTGTCACCTCCACTGCCTCTGCATCAGCAAACGGCACCACGCCATCGCCTTTAGCGGCTGTGGTGACACCCGTAACCTCAAGCTTCACCTTTGCACCCGCAACGGCTTCGCCCTTGAAGTCGCCGACGATGGTGAACTCGTTGCTTCCGCTCTGCAGAGCGTGGTCGAGGGTGAATGTGTATGTGCCGCCGTTTTCGGCCACTGTGGCATCCAGCGGAGTGGCACCCTTGTAGGATGCTTCGCTTCCAGCGAAGAGCTTCAGCTGGAGTGGGTCAACGGCACTCTCGTTTGTTGTCAGTCTGAAGCTGACGGTCTTCAGATGGTCGGCGTTCAGCTCGCCTGTCGTGTTCACGAACAGTCCGCCCAGGTTTACGTTCGTCTTGCTCTCCGGCACGGCAACGACGTTGCCATACTGCGAGCCGGCGCCGGTCACGCTCATATCATCGAGCTTCACGCATTTCACCTTTGCCATCCATCCGGCGGATTTCTTGGCATAGCGGAAGATGAAGCCCACGGAGAGTGCCCCGTCGGCGGTGGTGGAATAGAAACTCTTGTCGGTGTACGAACCGTCGAGCGCTTCCAGCACGTTACCATCGGGCAACTTCGTGTCTGCTTTCACATCGCCTGTGGTAGCAGCCCAGGTGAAGCCCGTGTCGTCCACTTCTCCGTTGTAGATTGTCGCCTGTCCCTGGTATTTGCCATTCATGTCGCTCCTCACGTCGAAGGTATCGAAGGTAATCTTGATTGAATACCCGGGAGTGGCAGGCTTGAACACTACCATGGAGTGCGAGTTACTACTGTTCATGCTGGCAATTCCCTTCATGCCCATTGGGTCATAATAGGTAATCTCCTGATCTGTAGCCACCGTCACGACTTGCTTGCCGAAGCGGGGCTGCGTCACCGTGTTGGGGTCGCTCTGCGCCATGAGCTGCAGCGGCAGCCATAGCATCGACCACAAGAGTGCCAGCATCAGATAACTGTACTTCTTTTTCATTTTTGTTTATAAAGTTAGTGAATAAAATAATGTTTTCCAACATCTTTCGTCTTCCCACGCCTTCCTCGAAGCGTTGAAAACCAGAAAATCCGTTCCGCGCAATTTAAGGTCACTCAGAATTTCTCTTCTCGCAATGGCAGGTCTTCTGACTCGCCGCCCGGAGCGTGGACGCCTTCCCAACAATAGTGCAGTGGCATCGTGTCCAAGTCCGTGACAAGGGCGGCATACAGCAGCGGGACTGTCCGGGATTCTCACCCGGTTCCCTTTTAATCGCCCGTTGGGGGGCGAACCGCTTGCGTTTCTCCTTATCTCCCTGTGCGCAGAGGTGCAGTGTTGTCCTCTACCGGGGGGATAGTTCTTGTCAATATGCTTTTATCCAAAGATTATGCTTATATGCAAAGATTCTGCAAAGGTAGACAAATAAAACCGATACGCAAACAAATCAACGAAATATTTACCCCGTTGGGTGTTTTTCCCTGCCGCTGCCACTATATGGCGGATGCGGAAAGCCGTTGCCAGGCATCAGTACTTGCCACGGATTACTCGGCTCTTTACTATGAAGACTTCAGTCATTCATTATGAATTACTCCAGTACTTCTAAGCGAAAGCTGAAAAAAGTACTGGAAACGGCTTCTCTATCCGTACTGCGTTTTTCGCTGAAACTCAACATGTACGAATGAAAAACATGAATTAAAAACAGACTTCGCTTGCCTCATTATTATGTTTTTACTATTTTTGTAGTCGAAAAAGCATCCATATGATACAAGCCACGGAATAAACCTTTTTTCATCATGAGAGATATTGTAAACAAATACCCCGTAGGAATACAGTTGTTCGTGAGCATAAGAGAAGGAAACTATCTGTGTGTGGACAAGACGAAGTATATTGCAGAGAATGTGAGTGTCATTAATTTACGCTGTATTTGCAAAACGAATTGCATATCTTAAATACTTATATATATAAAGGAGCAACATCTTATCAATTAAAAACATTAGACATGAGAAAATTTCATAATTATTTTTTCGCCCTTGCACTGGCATTATGTATAGCTTCGTGCGGTGGCGACAGCGATGACGACGGTAGCGGAAACGGTAACGGCAATACAGGCGAGAACACCGAAACGACAGTGAAACCAGACAAAATGGGACTTACGGTAACGCTGAACGAGCCTGGCACTCTTGTGGAAAAGATTGATGCCGCAAAGAAATATACCACGGCAAGTCTGAAGGTTAAAGGTAAAATCAACGGTACCGATATCCTTTTCCTCCGTGATATGGCAGGAGGCGACGGGAAAGGGAAACCGACAAACGGAACACTCGCATATCTTGATTTGAGCGATGCACAGATTGTAAAGGGCGGAAGGGCATACCTGAGCAATCAAAAATACGATACCTTCGTAACAAAAGACAATACAATACCAGTCGGCATGTTCTTTGGATGCGTATCGCTGATAAAGGTGTATCTGCCGAACAGTGCCACAAAAATGGAAGGAACCATATTCAAGGGCTGCACTGCCATTGAGAATGTATATCTCCCGTTTTCTCTGAATGAAATCGAAGACGACCCGTTTTCGGAAAGCAAAGCCCTGAAGGCAGACATCGCCAATCTGAAAGGATGGAACGATATTGACATGAGTAAAAGAAGAAGCATCATGTCGGAAGCCGTAACATATACATATAAGGGCAAAGAAATCAAGGAACTGACGGTTCCGTCGGGAATAACAAAGCTCAGCTCAAACTATATGCTGATAAAAGGAATTACTGCTGTAAATGTACCGGGGTCGGTTAAAGAAATTGGCGAACAAGCCTTGGCTTCAGTAAACCTGAAGAAAGTGACACTGGGAAATGGCATAGAAAAGATTGGGAATGATGCATTCAGATGGTGTACGCAGATTACTTCACTGCAGATTCCGAATACTGTAAAGCATCTCGGCAAAGGCTGTTTGAGGCATTGCACCGCTCTGGAAGAGCTCAAGATACCTAATTCTGTAGAATCCCTTGGAGCTTATGCCTTCGATGAATGCAAGTCGCTTAAATCATTGGATCTTTCTTCTACAAGAATCCCTGAATTATGGACCGGTACTTTTGCGGAATGCACGAATCTAAAGGATTTAAAACTTCCGAACGGGCTGAAGAACATCGGTGAGTCTGCTTTATGGAAAGCAACAGGACTCAAGACTCTTACTATCCCTGCATCAGTAACCTACATTGGAGACCATGCTTTCCTGTCATGTGATAACATAACAGAGCTGCACATGAAGTCAAAAACTGCTCCTAAGTATGGAGGAGATAAAGGATCCGGACTTGGGTTCGGTGGAAGAAAAATAGATATATATGTACCGAAAGGCTGCAAGGAGGCTTACAACAAGACCCCATGGAACTATAACAATATTATTGAGGAATAACAAATGATAGTGGATACTATCAGATAGAAAAAAGAACTGATACAAGACTGAATCGCTTTTCGCCCCTGCATCAGTTCTTTATTTTAGCCATCGGCAACTGCCTGTTGCCTTGCCGCTTTGGGTTTCACCTATTTTATATTCATCTTCTCCATTTCCGTTTCCTTCATCTTCTTGAGCAGGTCGCTGGCAAAGATGAAGTCGGTGAGCTTCTTGTTGGTCGAGCCCATGATGTCGGCGCTCTTGCCCTGCCATTCCTTCTCGCCCTGATAGATGAAGATGATGTTCTCGCCGATGCCCATCACGGAATTCATGTCGTGGGTGTTGATGATGGTGGTGATGTTGAATTCCTCGGTGATGCCGTGGAGAAGGTCGTCGATAACGAGCGACGTCTTGGGGTCGAGACCCGAGTTCGGCTCGTCGCAGAACAGATACTGCGGATTGAGGGCTATTGCCCTGGCTATAGCCACACGCTTCTGCATTCCGCCCGAAATTTCATCGGGGTACTTCTTCTGGGCATCAACCAAGTTCACGCGGTCGAGGCATTCCTGTGCGCGGTGTATGCGCTCCCTGAGGTTCATCGAGGAGAACATGTCAAGGGGGAACATCACGTTTTCGAGCACCGACAGCGAATCGAACAGTGCCGCACTCTGGAATATCATGCCCATCTCGCGGCGCATCATCACTTTCTCGTTCTTGGTCATGGTGACAAAGTTTCTGCCGTCGTAGAGCACCTCGCCGCTCGTGGGATCAAGCAGCCCCACGAGATTCTTCATCAGCACTGTCTTTCCGCTTCCGCTCTGCCCGATGATAAGGTTCGTCTTTCCGCTTTCGAACACGGCACTGATGTCCTTCAGCACTTCCTTGTCGCCGAACGACTTGCACAGATGTTTTATTTCAATCATTTTTTCTTCTTTTTATTATTGCCTCACCTCAAAACGTCAGCTGAGCAGCTGGGTGAGGAACACGTCGGAACAGAGAATGAGCACACTACTCGTAACAACGGCGTTGGTGCTCGCCTTGCCCACTTCCACAGAGCCGCCATCTACGGTGTAGCCATAGTATGACGACACGCTGCTGATGATGAACGCAAAGAAAAGGCTCTTGATGATGCTCATCCACATGAACCACGGGTTGAAGCTATGCTGCAGACCGGCGGTAAGGTCGTCAGGGCTGAGCACGTGGCCCACGAATGCCGTGGCGTAGGCTCCTATGATTCCCGTTGCCGAGGAGAAGATGACGAGGAACGGCATAATCGTTATCAGTCCCATCATCTTGGGCAGGATGAGATAACTCGCCGAATTCACACCCATGATGTCGAGCGCGTCTATCTGCTGCGTGACACGCATCGTGCCTATCTCCGAAGCGATGTTCGACCCCACCTTTCCGGCGAGGATAAGACACATGATGGAGGAGGAGAACTCCAGCAGGAGAATCTCTCTCGTAGTGTAGCCCGACACCCAGCGCGGCATCCAGGGACTCTGGATGTTCAGCTTCATCTGGATGCAGATGACGGCACCGATGAAGAAGGATATGAGCAACACGATGCCAATGGAATCGACACCCAGCCCGGACATCTCCTTTATATACTGCTTCATGAACATACGCATTCTTTCTGGACGCGAGAAGGAACGCCCCATGAGGATGAGGTATTTGCCGAAGCTTGTAAGATATTTGTGTATAAGCATTTTTATTGTCTGTTGAATGTGGACTTCCCGGCGTGGAACGTCATTTCATCATCCACCTGTCGTTTACTTTTATCATCGGCACCACGATTTCCTCCTTGGTGCTGTCGCTGAAGCAAAGCAGAAGGAAGGCATTCGCTGTGGAATGCAGACTGTCGCTGATGCAGTTGGCTACCCTCACCTCGCTCACGCCGCCGTGGAGCTTGTTCAGCTCGCTCCAGAACATCTTCGTGTTTGTCACAAGCTGCTCGCGGTAGGACGCTGGTATGCTCTCCGGCTGGTGGTGCATATCGGTGAAGAAGTCGTACCCTCCGTTTTTCAGACTGTCGTAGTATTCCTGTGCCGCCTGTGCCGCTGCATCGTCGGGCTTTGCCGTACTGGACGAGCAGGCGGCAACGGCGGTTGCGGCTATGGCGGAAACGATTGCCGCTGGGATAGCGGCGCGCATTCCTTTTCGCATGAGGCTACTTCTGTCGGATGAATATGTTTATCGGTGAACCGGTGAGAGGCCAGTTCGCACGAATCTTGTTTTCAAGGAAACGCTTGTATGGTTCCTTGATATACTGCGGCAGATTGGCGTAGAACACGAACGACGGTATCTGGGTGTTCGGCAGTTGGGTGCAGTATTTTATCTTGATGTACTTACCCTTTATCGATGGTGGCGGATATGCTTCGATGAGCGGCAGCATCATCTCGTTGAGTTTTGAGGTTCCTATCTTCAACTTGCGGCTCAGATAGACGTTCTTCGCCGTTTCGAGCACCTTGAAGATGCGCTGCTTGGTGAGTGCCGAGGCAAACACGATGGGGAAATCGGTGAATGGAGCCATACGGTTGCGTATCGCTGCCTCGAAGGTGTCCATCACCTTCTGGTCCTTGTTCTCCACCAGGTCCCACTTGTTCACTACCACTACCAGCGACTTGTTGTTCTTCTGTATGAGCTGGAAGATGTTCATGTCCTGCGCCTCGATGCCGCGGGTGGCATCAATCATCAGTATGCACACATCTGAATTCTCAATGGCGCGGATGGAACGCATCACGGAGTAGAACTCGAGGTCTTCGGTCACCTTGTTCTTGCGGCGTATTCCTGCCGTGTCAACGAGGTAGAAGTCGAAGCCGAACTTGTCGTAACGTGTGTATATGCTGTCGCGGGTGGTTCCGGCTATGTCGGTCACAATGTTGCGGTCTTCGCCAATGAAGGCGTTGATGATGCTGCTCTTGCCGGCATTGGGACGTCCCACCACGGCAAAACGCGGTATGCCGTCGTCGTGTCCGTCGGAGACTTCCTCGCCGAGCTTCTTCACCACTTCGTCGAGCAGGTCGCCGGTGCCGCTTCCTGTTGCCGAGCTGATGCACAAGGGGTCGCCAAGTCCGAGCTTGTAGAACTCTGCCGCACTGTAGAGCAGATTGTTGTTGTCGGTCTTGTTCGCCACGAGAATCACGGGGAGCTTCGTGCGGCGCAGGATGTTTGCCACATCCATATCGAGGTCGGTAACCCCGTTCTGTATGTCAACGAGAAACAGTATCATGTCAGCCTCTTCGGTTGCTATGAGCACCTGCTTCCTTATCTCCTCCTCGAAAATATCGTCGGAATTGACTACCCATCCGCCTGTGTCGACTACCGAGAATTCTTTTCCGTTCCAGTCGCACTTGCCGTATTGGCGATCACGTGTCGTGCCTGCCTCGTCGCTCACTATCGCCTGGCGCGTCTTGGTGAGTCTGTTGAACAGGGTAGACTTGCCCACGTTGGGTCGTCCTACTATTGCTACTAAGTTTGCCATATTTTATTTGTTGTATTTTTTGTAATGAGAGTTATTGGAAGAACTATGGAGTTCTTTTGGAAACCGGGAGTTCCGGGATAACCGCGAGCCATAGCAAGAGAGTATGCAAACCATTATTGGAGCTTGCAGCAATGGTGCTACTCCGGATTGTAACCGAAGTTGTCGAGTTCTCTCTTCGAGCTTCGCCAGTCTTTGTCCACCTTCACGAACAGTTCCAGATATATGTTCTTTCCGAAGAAGCGTTCGAGCGACTTGCGCGCCTCGGAACCGAGTTTCTTCAAGGCTACGCCCTGATGGCCGATGATAATGCCCTTTTGGGAATCGCGCTCCACATAGATTACGGCGTGGATGTGTATTTTCTTCTCGTCTTCCTTGAACGACTGCACTGCCACCTCTACGGAATAGGGTATCTCCTTGTCGTAGTAGAGCAGGATTTTCTCCCTTATTATCTCGCTCACGAAGAAGCGTGCCGGTTTGTCGGTAAGCTGCTCCTTGTCGAAATACGGCGGTGAATCGGGCAGCAGCTCCTTGATGCGCTTGAGCAGGATGTCTACACCGAACTTGTTCTTCGCCGACAGCGGCAGTATCTCCGCATCGGGCAGCAGCGAGTGCCACTTCGCGACGAGGGTGCCCAGTGCCTTCTGGTCGGTCTGGTCAATCTTATTGATGAGCAGTATCACGGGGATGGTCATTTTCTGCACCTTCTCCAGAAATTCCATGTTCTTCTCCGGGTTCTCCACCACGTCGGTCACATAGAGAAGCACGTCGGCATCAGTCAGCGCCGACTCCGAAAAGGCGAGCATCGATTCCTGCAGCTTGTAGTTCGGCTTGAGTACTCCGGGAGTGTCGGAGAAGACAATCTGCGCATCGTCGGTATTCACTATGCCCATAATCCTGTGCCTTGTGGTCTGCGCCTTGAATGTAGCGATGCTTATGCGCTCGCCCACTAATTGGTTCATCAGCGTGGACTTTCCCACATTCGGGTTGCCCACTATGTTTACGAATCCTGCCTTGTGCATCTGTTCCTTGTGGTTTAGGTGTGAAAATGGTTTATGCCGCATTAATATCGTTGCGGCACGTTTTTAATTTGCAAATATACGGAAAAATTGCCGCCCTGCAAACTTTTGTACTCTGTATTGATGTTTTTTTAACCAGTTTTGGCGATGAAAGAAAAAGCGCATCTGTATGATTTACTCATTGCAGATGCGCTTTTGGAGATTGTATCCGTTAATATGATACTTGCATTATTTCGTCTCGCTGAACTTGCTGCCGTCGTAGCCCCACTTGTAATAGGTGGCTCCGTGCACGAAGCCGGCTCCGAAAGCGGTCAAGATGAGGTTGTCGCCCTTCTTGAGCTTTTCCTCGTTCTCCCAAAGTGCCAACGGGATAGTTGCTGCCGACGTGTTTCCGACATGTTCAATGTTCACCATCACCTGCTCCATCGGCAGGTCAAGACGCTTTGCGACAGCCTCGATGATGCGGATATTGGCCTGATGGGGCACAACAAAACGGATGTTGTCCTTGTTCAGTCCGTTTCGCTCAGCGATGAGTGCGCAGTCGTCGCTCATGCTTGTTACGGCATAGCGGAACACGGTACGTCCTTCCTGATAGAGGTAGTGCAGACGGTGGTCTACGGTGAAGTGCGATGCCGGGCAGACGGAACCTCCAGCCTTCAGGTGAAGGAACGGCAGTCCATGTCCGTCGGTGCGGAAGTATGTGTCCTTCTGGCCCACGTCTTCAGTCGTTGCCTCAACGAGCACAGCTGCGGCGCCGTCGCCGAACAGGGCGCAGGTACTGCGGTCAGTGTAGTCGACCACCGACGACATTTTGTCGGCACCGATAACGATGACCTTCTTGCAGCGTCCGCTCTTTATCATAGATGTGGCGGTATCGAGAGTGTAGAGGAAACCGCAGCATGCCGACCACATGTCGAACGCGAATGCGTTCTTCAGTCCGAGTTTTCCGAGCACGATGGATGCTGTTGACGGGAACTTGTAGTCCGCTGTACTTGTTGCAACAATCAGCGCGTCGATAGTGTCGGGGTCCACTCCGGTCTTCTTCAGAAGTTGCTTCGCCGCCTTGCGTGCCATATACGAGGTACCAAGACCCTCTTCGGTGAGGATTCGGCGCTCCTTGATTCCGACACGCGTCATAATCCATTCGTCGTTGGTGTTTACCATCCTCGACAGCTCCTCGTTATTGAGGACATAGTCGGGAAGATAGCCTCCGATACCTGTGATTACAGCGTTTATATTCTCCATGGGCGGATATTATTCAGCAGTCTCCTTAACGATAGCAACTTTGCCTCTGTAGTATCCGCATGTTGCGCATACGGTGTGGTATACGTAGTATGCACCACAGTTAGGGCAAACTGCCAGTGTAGGAGCTACTGCCTTATCATGAGTTCTTCTTTTGAGTGTACGAGTCTTTGACTGTCTTCTTTTAGGATGTGCCATTTTCTTTTAATCTTTAATTATTGATTTTAATTTTTCTAATTCACTCCATCGTGGATCCACCGCAGCCTCTTCCTCCTCACCACTACTTCGGGTAGCTGAGTGCTCTTCGAGAGCCTTAATCATCGCAGGGTCGCATTTTCCAGGTGCATGCTCGTGCTTAATGGGGATGCTGAGAGCGATGGATTCATATACGAACCACGAGGTGTCGAGGATTGCGTTATCCTTTTCCACCGTCACGGTATCGTCGTCTTCCGAGTATTCTTCTCCGAGTTTAGCCATCAGTCTGTTGTCGGTCTCGACCGGCTGGTCCATATCGTCAAGGCAGAGGTCGCACGGAACGACCACGCTTCCTTCGGCATGGAAGTCTATCACATAAAGACCCGACACGGATTTATGCGCCGAAATGGAGAGCTGCACGTCGCCGCCCTTTACTTCGTCGCTTTCGGCCTGCCTGAAAAACTCGTCTCCAAGCCGGCAAGTGATGCTCAGAGCATCTGTGTCCAGACTCTTCAGGTCTATCTTTAAAGACTCTAAACTATTCATGTCATTAATATAATAAGGTGTAACCGTCATCGGCTATCCTATTCACAATTCGGGATGCAAAGGTACGAATATTTTTCAAACCATCCCAATAAATATGTTAAAATATTATCTACCGACACTAAAAAAGACATTTCCTGCCGTTAGCACGGTCTGCGTAGGGCAGCTTTCCGCCCGATAAAGGAATTTACAGGACCGCGGAAACGCCAAACAGCTTACACGCGGATGCCTTATACTTTTCTTTTATATTCCCGCTGGTGGAATTAACTTAACCGCTTCTGTTCTCGCATAGGAGTACCACAACACCTGTATTAGACTACTCCAGCACTTGTATGGAATTACCCCTGTACTTCTATCCCATTCCCCGAAGAAGTACTGAACGGCAAACTTGCAGATAACCCCAGATCTGTCATTAGAACGTTTAATGAGCGCGTGTGTAATCCAAGCAAGCTCTAATGACCGATTACAAAAAACGTTTATCAATGGTGAATATTCATTCAGCAGTGTTGAACGTTCGTTTATCAGTGCCGGACATTCGTCCACCACTGTTGAGCGTTTTAATTGCATCATAATCTTCGTGCAGCCTATTGCAAGTCCCGATTTTTTTGACGAATTATGTATAAAAGACTGCACATACGGCGATTTGAACTTAATGCTTCAAGCACCACTAAATTACTAAAAATCAGAAATATGTACATTTTATTCATATTCATCGACTTAAATTAATTCCGCCAACGGATTTTTATATATAAAAAAGCTTTGAAAAATGTGTGGTTCAATTTATTTTTATTAATTTTGCAGCCATAATACGTATTAATTTAAATTATGGGACTTGATGTATTGACAGCCGTCTCACCGATAGACGGCCGCTACAGGAGTAAAACAGAGAAACTGGCAGGGTATTTCTCGGAGTATGCGCTTATCCGTTACCGCATACGCGTGGAAATAGAGTATTTCATCACTTTGTGCGAATTGCCATTGCCGCAGCTCGCCGATTTCGACCACGCTTGCTTCGAACCATTGCGCGACATTTACCGCAAGTTCGACGAGCAAGGGGCTGCAAGAGTGAAAGAAATAGAGAAAACGACAAACCACGACGTGAAAGCCGTGGAATATTACATAAAAGAACAGCTCGACAAGATTGGAGACTTCGAGAAATACAAGGAGTTTATCCATTTCGGACTCACCTCGCAGGACATCAACAACACCTCGGTACCGCTTTCCATCAAGGAGGCTCTCAATGAGGTGTACATCCCGCAGCTGCAGGAGTTGGTGGACCAGCTCCAAGCATACGCTGAGGAATGGAAGAACGTGCCAATGCTCGCAAAGACACACGGGCAACCAGCATCACCCACACGCCTGGGCAAGGAGGTGATGGTGTTCGCCTACCGACTGAACAAGCAGATAGAAATGCTCAAGGAATGTCCGATGACAGCCAAATTCGGCGGCGCTACGGGAAACTTCAATGCACACCACGTGGCATATCCGGAATACGACTGGCGCGAGTTCGGAAACAAGTTCGTAGGCGAGAAGCTCGGGCTGGAGCGCGAACAGTACACCACGCAGATCAGCAACTACGACTGTCTGGGTGCCGTGTTCGATGCCATGCGACGCATAAACACCATCGTGATTGACCTCGACCGCGATTTCTGGATGTATATCTCAATGGAATACTTCAAGCAGAAAATCAAGGCAGGCGAAGTGGGCTCAAGCGCCATGCCACACAAGGTGAACCCCATCGACTTTGAGAACAGCGAGGGCAATATGGGCATGGCAAACGCCGTGCTGCAATTTCTGGCACAGAAGCTCCCTGTGAGCCGTCTGCAGCGCGACCTCACCGACTCTACGGTGCTGCGCAACGTGGGCGTGCCGATGGGCCACGGAATGATTGCCATACAGAGCACACTGAAAGGACTGCGCAAGCTCATCCTCAACGAAGAGAAAATCAGCGCCGACCTTGACGACACATGGGCTGTGGTGGCTGAAGCCATACAGACGGTGCTGCGCCGCGAGGCGTACCCACATCCCTACGAGGCACTCAAGGCTCTGACACGCACCAACAAGAAAATGACCGGAGAGACAATACACGAGTTCATCCAGGGACTCAACGTGAGCGACAGCGTGAAGGCCGAACTGATGGCAATCACTCCGCACACCTATACCGGAATCTGATTCCGCAACGGGAATGGCAAACAGCAGCCGGCCGAGCGGAGGTACAACCGCCAGGCTGCTGCAGACATAAAATAAACGATATTTGAAAGATTGAAGATTAAGATATTGAAAGATTGAATAATCTAAGATTTTGATAGATAAAACCAGAATTATCATTAACGGCCGTGAGGCTAAAGTATTAACAAACAACTATTATTATTTTAAAGATTTATGGCAGAAGAATTTGACAACAATGTGGAAAACACTTCCGCACAGAGCAGTAACGAGGGTGGCCGCGAGGGCTATCGCTCGAGTGATTACCAAGGCGGCTACCGCAGCAGCGGACGTCCGATGCGTCCGCGTATAAGTGCACAGCGTGCCTACAGCACAAATCGTGTGAATTCAGACAGTGAAGGCGGCTTCAGACCAGAAGGATTCGGAGCAGGGCTGCAGCAGGACGGTGCACAGCACCGACAGCAGGGCAGCTACCGTCCACGCTTCAACCAGAACGGCGAGCAGGGCGGATACCAGCCACGCAACAGCTACGGCAACAACCGCGGCGGATACGGACAGCAGCGCCAGCAGGGAGGCTATCGCCCACGCTACAACCAGGACGGCGAGCAGGGCGGATACCAGCCACGCCAGAGCGGATACAACAACCAGGGTGGCTACGGACAGCAGCGCCAGGGCGGATACGGCAACCAGGGCGGATACGGACAGCAGC
>OQVS01000101.1_pt1 | contig 44157 bp, 31 predicted proteins | sample 1691601 | NCBI WGS metagenome assembly OQVS01 (sample SAMN03418268, study PRJEB22391) | human gut metagenome | biome: human-gut; feature: organic feature; material: feces | host: Homo sapiens | place: Tanzania | collected 2013-01 | reverse complement strand
ATCAACAACGAAAATGGGGAGGTCTATTTACTGGAATTGGTTGTGATTTGCTTGAAATTTTGTACCTTCGCGGTACAATCAACAACGATGAGGTGTTGGAGGAGATACTGAAGTACGTTGTGATTTGCTTGAAATTTTGTACCTTCGCGGTACAATCAACAACAGCAGATGCTGACAGTGCTTCGCCGGTACGGTTGTGATTTGCTTGAAATTTTGTACCTTCGCGGTACAATCAACAACGTCTTGGGCTTCGTGAAAGCTGCCGACCAAGTTGTGATTTGCTTGAAATTTTGTACCTTCGCGGTACAATCAACAACCACAGTAGGTAATGCAGCGGACGCATATTCGTTGTGATTTGCTTGAAATTTTGTACCTTCGCGGTACAATCAACAACTATGGCATAGCCGTACTTCTTGCAGATGGCGTTGTGATTTGCTTGAAATTTTGTACCTTCGCGGTACAATCAACAACATACTTTTAGCAAATATCTGTATATCAGTTCAATACGAATGATTATAGAAAATAAAAAAGTAGTTGTACAGAAAGAAGAATTCTGACTTGATGAAGGAATTCTTCTTTTCTGTTTTATATATCAAGACTTTGCATAAAAGCACTTTTATTGTCTTTTCTGAGCACAGAAACGGCACATTTAATGTTATCGCAAGTTAAAATAATTCAAGCTGCTGTCCTGGTGCATTGGGGGCAAGAGGTTTCTTTCCGTAGAAGAGGTCTATATTGCCAAACTGTTTGTCGGTGATGCACAAAATTCCAACTTTGCCGTATTCTGGAAGAAACGATTTCACACGCTTGATGTGTACGTCTGCATTTTCCATACTTGCACAATGGCGGACATAAATTGAAAACTGAAACATGGTGAAACCGTCACGGTGCAACCGCTTCCGGAAAAGCGCATACTCTTTCTTGTCCTTTTTCGTTTCAGTGGGCAGGTCAAAAAACACAAGAATCCACATAATTCTATATTCGCTAAATCTGTCCATAATCCATGCAGATTGGTTAAACATCAGTTGCTGTCTCTCTCCGGATAAGCAATCTTTCTTATTTCGCCGGAGAAGCATTTGTATAACGATGCCGTGGTCTGGGTTACAGCCACCATCAACGGACTCCTCTTTCCATTGACTATTACGTCTATGGTAGGTATTCCAAGCAGACGGAATTTTATCTCTTTGGTAAGTTCCAGATTCCCAGTACCAAACTCCTGTATTATGGAATACACAAGTTCGTCAACATACGGACGGTACGGCTCCATAATGTCGTCGGCAAGACAGTAGGCATTATACCGGTTGTGATGGTGGATACCGAGAGTAGGCAACATGCCGCTTGAGACCAGTCCTCTTGCCACGATGGCTCTGAGTATGGCATACCCGTAGTTGAGCAAATTGTTTGGAGGCATTCCGTTGCGGTCTCTTGTGAAGGCGGCGAGAGATTCTATCTTTGAAAATATATTCTTCCAATAATATGCAGCAGCCCTACCCTCAATGTTCTCGGGGTCGCCGCTTCTCACGTCTGCCGCCCAACGCTGCATAACCTTTGTCTGACAGCCGCTGCACAGAGACAAGACGGTAGCCTGGTTTTCTATCTTCGCCCTGATAGTTTGTTGCCAAAGCTGCTTGCGCAACGGAAGAGAGGAATCCAACTGCTCTCTGAACCTCTCGTTTTGGGTGGAATTCCCGTAGAGTGGAAGCATCAGCCCCACGGGCATGCTGTGGCTGTCGCATGTTATAACGGCGCAGTTGTTCTCCAACAGCGCTTCGAGAAGTCCCTGTGTAATGGTTATGCGCTTGTTGTCAAGTATCACAATACCAATGTCTTCAACAGGTTTTGTCACTTCCGACTCCTGTTTCATTCTTTCCGGCAAGTCAGGATTGCGTTCCACTTCGGGCAGTTTTATCACCATTTGTCCCATGCGCAAAGAAAGATACGCGGGATTCCCGAAATAAAGAGTTTTCTTGATCATAGGCTTAGTATTTTGCTGTTAATAAAAACCACACCGAACGACTTCCGCATGGTTTTCATTCGGTGTGGTTGGTCTTTATTGTTGTAATGTTATCTCACCAATACGGTTGACAGATATTGGGATACATATTTCTTTTATCATTTCGCCGGATATTGCCCGCTCTTGTTTATTTAATGGAGAGAACTCGTATTTGTCAACAATACATGTTGCAACATCTGAAGACAAGAAAAAAGCCTGCTTCTTATTTGCAGATACCATTTTATATATCCTCTCCTTATCCAGAGGCATATTGATCTGCCCCATTTTTCTTTCCTCTTCCGTAGGTATATAAACCAAGTCGTTAGGCGAAAGTACATACTTCGGGGCAATTCTGTGTTCGTTCTCGGGTGCTGACGGCAATCCTCTCTTTTGTCTGTCCACAACAATATTCAGCGGGATTGTGTCATAGCTTCTTACGACTGACGGTTCACCGGTTGCCTCGTCAATATGTTCTTCTTCATATATTGCAAAAAACAGGTTCGTGCCTTTAGCAGCCTCAACAAATTTCCTTCTCTTGCTTCCTGACTGTCCGACCGCGTATTTGTCTGCCTTTTCATACACGCGCACCTTATATACAGGCTGATGCCCTTTGCCATCGTTGAGTTCAACGATGTTTCTGTTCATCTCTTCTATGCCATCGGGCGAGAATGCCTCTTCTGCATTGCCGCCTTTCTGTTCGAGATGGCGAAGCATGATTTTCTGTATGGCAGTATCAGCAATCTGGTTTTTGATTTTGTCTTTCGTAAACGAGGTGTCTATCGGCTTTCTTGTAGCGAAGAACCGCTCGTTGGTCTCTTTCGTAAAGAAGTGTATCTTTATCTTCTTCAGATTAACATCGCTCCACACGTCGCTGTTCTCCTCGAAATACTTCTTCATCTGCTTTTCAGTGTATTTCAGGTCAAGCAGTTCCGCGAGCTTTGCCCTCAGTTCCCGGTCGACAATATCCCCTGTACGCTTCAATGCCTCTTTAAGCGGCACCTCCTTGATGCGTCTGAGATTAACCTCTCCGAATACGGTTTCCTTGTGCATCGGCTTTCTAACAGCCCATGAGTCGCCCTTGGTCTGGGGTTCAACCACCTTCTTGCCGTCTCTGAAATGCTGGTAATAGTTGGTAGTCTTGTTTATAACGCGCAGATTCTGCTTGAAGCTCACAACGATGTTTCTCAAAGCCTGTTCCACATCAGCCGTGAAGCTGTCCCAAGGCTTCATGAACTCTTTTGCCACGGCAATCTGCTTCCGCACTCCGTCTTTTTCCACTTCAATGGTTTCGTAGCGGCGGAGCTTTCTGGAGAGGGCAATCCTGTTGCTGTTGTTCTTCGACATTGCCGCCTCGTTGTTCAGCAGGTTCACGTGGTCGCGTGTAGTACACGCTATCACGATGGCATCCATTGCATGATGGCGGTGGTCGATGCGCTTCTTGCTGAATCCCTTCTGCAGTTCAAGAGGCATTGCCGGCACGTGGTGTCCCTCTGTGTTCAGAGTGGTAAAACGGCTTGTTCCCGTAAGTTCGTTCAGACGGATGAAACGTGGCAGGATGATGCGGTTCCACACGTCGTTTATGCCCCAGTCCTTCTTCAGCCGGTCGGTGATGCTACCGCTGCAGCAGATGACGTGCTTCGATGTGGCTTCCTCTTCGCCCTCCTCACGCACGATGTTTGACAGCAGGGAGATGACCAGCTTGCTTATATAGCGGCTGTCGTTCAGCTGTCTGTTGATGAATTCATCGGGAATGTCGTCCATGAGCAACTTGCGCATCTTCGCCTTGTTGCCTTTGTATTGCGACTCAACATGGCGCACGTATTCCTCGGGGGAGAGAATCCTGACCGTCCGGCCCATGCTCAGCTGCACCATCTCTCCGCTGTACTGCTTGATGAATTCATATCCCAGCATGCGGTCTTTCAGCTTGTTCACCTCAGCCTCGCATATCACCTTGTTCGAGAACGAGTCGTCGAAGTATCGCGACTGCGGTATGACGTGCTCTATCTCGTATGCCGACGTGAAGAGTTTTGCAAGCGGAATCATCTCCCCGGTGTACGGCGAACGGTAGTTCTGCTCAAGCCACAGGACGTAGCGCCTTACTTCATTCTGCGTAGGCATCTTCTTCACGTCCGTCTGCGACAGTTTGCCCATAATGGCTGTTATCTCGTCGTCCACGTTGCTTGCGCCATTGCTTATTGCTCCGTCTTCATAGATGCGCAACAGTTCTTGCTGGCTTGGCGAGTATGGACGCACGTTATCTATGCCGAACTCCGGATTCATAAGCTCCGCAAGCAGAATCCTTGCCCGCATGTTTGCATTCTCGTTGTCGAGCATACGGCGGTTCATCTCGCTGCGCTTGCTGGCAGGATTCTTCATCTCGCGCCCAAGCTCCACGTGTATCTCGTCTATCTTGCCGTATTTCTTCCAGATGTCCCTTACAGTACGTAGTGTCTCCGTCACTACCTGCTCCACGACAGGATTGCGGAGGGAGTGCTGCTTGAACTCGCCAAGATATCTGTCGATGTCTTCTGGTGTGGTCCATCTGCTTGTATCGGAGGCTTCGCTGTGGCGGTCGTACACAATGTAGCACGCCATCCAAAGCGGAAGTCCTCTGAACTGCGAAGCCGAAGTGAGGCTTATTGCCTTTTCTCTCACTCTGCAGCGTATGTTCTCGTCGTATTCTCCATTGATGATGTTTTCTATGCGTTTCCTTGTGGCTTTGTCTATGTTTTCATAGTCCCAGTATTTTCCCATACGCATCAATGGCAGCAGTTTCTTCAATGCCTTTGCCGAGTATGCACCGTATTCCTTCTTGTATGGCTCCATGTCGGCAAAGGCGTCAACGAATTCGCTTCCAAGAGAATTCCCTTCGGCAAATTTTGTCAAAGCCTTGCGCAGTTCTTCCTTGTCTTCAACGGAATAGAGTATGTGCCAGAGGTGTTCTTCCGCAACCTTGTCCGACAGGAAATCAGCGGCAATGCCCGCTCTCTTCAGTCTTGCAAGCATTTTGCCGCGTGCCTCATTGCAAGGGTACGCCTTTTCTTCCACGTAGTTCCATCTGCAAGGATAGAGGCTGTCCTTGCCCTTAGGTTTCTTCATGCTGAAGAAATCTTTCAGCAGTGTGTCCTGCTTTATTTCCGTCTTGTCGTTGAGATAGTCGAAGAGGGCTGTACGGCTGTCCTCTGTCGGCAGATACTGGTCGGTCACATCCACGTCAAGCCTCACTCTGTCGCCCACCTGCATCTGTCTTTGATAGATGCGCAGATTGGATATGAACTGCCATAGCCGGAATTCCTGGAATAGCGGATGCGACTTTGCTATGCACTTTACAGCTGCCGCCTTTTCTTCTCCGTCCTTTATGTATTTGTGGGTTTCATAGGGGCAGTTGTCTATCAGCGACTTCTTGCTTTTCAGAGGGCGCTGATAGAATATGATGTTGTCTACAAAGAGATACGCGAAGTCGTTCCTCACGGCTACAGACTGCCGGTATGCCTCGTTGCTCTGGTATAATTCCTCTATGCACTCTCTGTAGAGAGAAGAATCCGTAAGCTGTGGTATGAATTTCTTCTGTGTCTCAATGATTCTCATCAGCTCCTCCTTATAGTATTTGCGCTCCACTACCCTTACGAGCTTCCCCTTTATCTTCTGCTTCGGGTTATGCAGCAGTGCATCATATATGTATTCGCCGACAGTCATGCCGGAGTTGTCAATGTCTTTCTCTGCCTTTTTCTTTTGAAGGTTCCAGTCGTCATTGCCCGGCATTCGGAATGAACGCTTTATGTTCCCCTCCTTGTCTTTCTTCGGATTTCCGTCCTTGTCGAGCGGTGTAGTGACGATGAATTCCTTCACCTTGCCAATCCAGTCTGGCTTTATGTCGGCAGCACGATGGTATACCATACCGTTCTCGAGCACCACGTCAAACCAAGTGCTCTTTCCTTTCTTCTCTCCCGTGTCGATTATGTCCACCACCCTTTGGGCGAGGTATTCCTCACGTTTGCCTTTGTCGGCTTGCTCTTCCTCTCCGCGAAGCTGGTAGTAGCCACGCTTCTGGTTGAAGTTCAGTATTATCCATGCCAGTTCGAAGGGAGTCACGGCCCTGAAGAGGGCTTTCTTCCTCAGATAATATATAGTCCAGTCGTATGGCACCTTCAGTCCGTTGGCAACAAGTTCCGGATGTGTTGTCCTGAATTCCGCAACCATCTCGTTGAACGACTCCATAAACAGGAACCGGGCTTTGCCGCTGCTGTCCATGTCCCATGCCAACTTGGGTTCCTCGCCGGCATCCTTGAATTTTCCGTATCTTGTCAATGAACTTGCAAAGTGTGGCGGCAGGAACTTCATTACTTCGAAGACACGGAACAGCCGTTCGCGTCTGAGAAGACAGCGTTCGCGCAATCGTCGGATGCCGCGGAAGCCTGTACGGTCCTTGGTCTGCGACACGGTGTTTCCCTTGGCAAAGTCGCCAAGCTGTGCAGCATCCATCGGGATAATCCTGCTGCCGGAGTCTGATATCGATTTCTGGATATTATCGTTTTCTATTTGTCTTTCCTGAACGACAGACCAACCTATACTGTTCGTACCAAGATCCAAGCCTATGATATTCTTCATAATAAAGAGTTTTTGGGTTATGCCTAATGTATATAAACGCTGCACAAATTTACGTTTTATTTCAGGAACACACAAAAAACGCAAGAAAAACTTTGCCAATTGGTTGCAATCATGTATATTTGCAGCATAATTTCAAGCAAATCACAATAAGGATTATTCCGTTGTGAAAACATCAGGTTTGTCCATCGTCCTTCAACGGTGGATTTTTTGTTTCTACACATTGCAGCCTTCATCAACTCCCAAACGATAAAACTTACCGCTGGCGTTCTCTCAACAAGAGAAACTGTCCATCGGAAAGGAAAAAAAACGACATAAAGGAAATGATTTGTTTTGCGCTCTTGCCATTTTTATATAATTTTGCAAATTAAGTGCAGTCCGTATACGTCTGCAAATCAAGGGCTGAAGGTTTCTGCGATAGAAAATGTATCTATACATATAATATATAAAAGTGGGATGAAAAAGAATAATATCTTTATGTGGATAATAATGGCAGTGTGCTGCATTGCTGCTATAGCCTACGCCATAAGCGAAAGCCACGGCGAACAGGCGCAACAGCTACAGCAGACCAGGCGGCGCATAGCATACAGGCCACGCATCGCCCCCAAAAAGCCGTCGGCAACGCCGAAGAAGAAGACTGCACCAAAGACTGCACCCAAACCGCACGCCCCCTTCCTGAGCGGAACGCTGCGCGACAGCGAGGGAATGCCGATACAGGGAGTGATGGTGAGCAACGGCATCGAATGCGTGCTGACGGATTCTGCCGGGATGTACCGGCTGAAGGAAGACAACACGGCACGCTTCGTGTTCTATACCGTGCCTGCCGACTGCGAGGTGCCGGTGCACTCTGCCGACGACCATACGGCACACTTCTACCAGCCCATAGTGAAAGGCAAACAGCAATACGACTTCACGCTGAAACGGCTGCCGGAGGGAGCGGAGCACAACTACAGGATGATTGTCATAGGCGACCCGCAGGTGACGAACGCCTTCAACCCATTCTACAACACACCCGACGACAATCCCGTGGAGGTGAGCGACGTGGAACGCTTTGCCACCGAGACTATGGTCGACATAAGGCGCACCATACGCGCCCTGCCCAAGGGTACACCCGTGTACGGACTGAGCATGGGCGACGACGTGCAGTATTACGGCGGCTACAACCCCATGCTGGAACGGCAGATACGCGAAGTGCTCGGGTCGTCGGAGATGCGCCTATTCTCGGTGATTGGCAACCACGACCAGGACGGCAAGGATGAATACCGACGCAAATGGGAAGAGAACTGGGGACCCACCGACTATTCGTTCGACCGGGGAAAGGAACACTACGTGTGCTTCAACAACGTGCAGTTCTTCAGCCGCTACAGGGCATACTATTCGCCGGGCGAACTGACCGACAAGCAGATGGAATGGCTGAGGCAAGACCTGAGTCTGACGGACAAGAGCAAGAAGGTGGTGCTCTGCTACCACATACCGTTCACCTTCGGCAACAACCCCTTCCACAAGGCACAGCCGCTTGCCGACGCATCGGAACACGGCCACTACTCGTCGTCGCGCCTCACCGAACTGCTGCAGCTGCTGACGGAGTTCAGGGGCGGCTACGAACTGTTCTGCGGACATACACACTTCGCCATCAACCACGAGATTGAATACGACGGCCACCATCTGACGGAGCACTGCCACGCAGCGGCATGCGGCAACATCTGGCAGTCGAACATCAACATCTGCGGCACACCGAACGGATACTACGTGTATGAGTTCAACGGCACGCATACCGCCGACTGCTACTACAAAGGCACCTTCTGGAACAAGCACCGCCAGATGACACTGTTCCGCGCCGACACCGACTTCAACGGCGAATCGTATGCCGCCGACTGGAATCTGCCGAAGGACAAGGGCATAATAGTGGCAAACGTGTTCAACGCCGATTCGCGCTGGCGAGTGTATGCCGTGGAAGACGGCAAGGAACACCCCATGCACCGCATCTCGTCGAAGGGGCAGGACGCCTTCGCCACCGGCTACCACCACCGCTATGCCGTGGCCACGAGCTTCCATTTCGTGAGCAAGCAGAACAGCTACCTGCTGATGAACCACCTGTACTACTACGAGCCGAAGACCGCCAACTCCGACATACGCATCATAGCACACGACCCATACGGCAACACGTACACGGAAACGGCAGAGGAAATCATAACCGAACCTTTCTACAACTATGCCCACTACTACAGGGAGGAGAAGTAAAGAAGCCTGCTGCATACTGCAAAAAAAAAACGCTGCCGGCTGACACCATTACAGCCGGCAGCATTCTTCTATCATTCCGCCACAGTGGGGCTTCGGCAGCCCGTCCCGTATTGCGGTCAGCACTTGTCCGCGTACCACGGAATCATTCGTACAGACTCACGGCACCGGTCTTCTGTATCAGGAAAGTCTTCTTCGCCGATTTCTGGAAACTTCCGAGAATCTCCTGCAACTTGTCTTTCGGCACTCCCTTATAGCGTTTCATGCTGCCTGTGGAGCAAGTCTGCGCATACTGCGAACCGTCGGGCTGGAAATACACGAAAATCGTCTGCCCCACGTCATACTTATCCTTGTCCAGTTCCTCGCTGCCCTTTATCACTATCTGGGGTTCACACCTCACCGACGACGGCAGGCTGCTGATTCTTACCGCCTGCTTGTAGAACCTCAGGTCGGTCTCCGACTGCAGCGTCGGGTCTGGATTGCTCGCGCTGAAAGCCTCTTTCGTGGCTACGATTTCTTCCGACTTCTCGTTTCCCTTCTCGTCTAAGAACGTAAACTTGAACTTGAAGTATGCTACATCCAGTTCGCTCTCTGGCACACCATAGCAGAAATAGAATGTTCCCTTGGTTATTTCCGTGCTCGGTCCCGTGTTGGGAGTGTCGTCGTCAACGCCGCACGCTGCGAACAGCCCCATGCCTATCACGGTGGCTATTGCAACGACAAAAAAATCAAAATACCTTTTCATAATATCCTTCTATTTAAATATTCGGTGCAAAGATAATATTTATTGAGAGGAGAACGAAATGAATTCATTCTTTTCTTATCCCTTTACAGTGATAATTATTACCTTTGCACATTGTTTAGGAACAAACAGGAAATACACAGAATATGAAAAGAAACGAAATCTGCTACATCGCGGCAGTCGCCGTCATAGGCGCGTCGCTGCTGCTCGGCTTTGCCGAAGAAGTGTTCGGGCTCAACCTCGCACAGTTTGCCTGGGCAGCCCACTGGGTGTCGTCGCCCGTCGCCCTCGCCCTTGGCTTCGCCTTCGCCCTGCTGCTGGGCAGGGCATTCCCCACGTTCAACAAGACCATGTCGAAGAAGCTGCTGCAATACTCCGTCATAGGTCTGGGATTCGGCATGAACGTCGACAAGGCTCTCGCCTCGGGCAGCGAAGGAATGCTGTTCACGGTGGTAAGCGTGTTCGGCACCCTCGCCCTCGGATGGCTTTTCGGCAGGAAGCTGCTCAAGGTGGACTCGCAGACGAGCTATCTGCTCAGCTCCGGCACAGCTATATGCGGCGGTTCGGCAATAGCCGCCGTGGGCCCCATAATCAGAGCCAAGGCAGAGAGTATGTCGGTTGCGCTGGGCGTGGTGTTCGTACTTAACGGCATAGCCCTCTTCGTCTTCCCCTACATCGGCGACGCCCTGGGCATGACGATGAAGCAGTTCGGCATGTGGGCGGCAATAGCCATCCACGACACCTCGTCGGTGGTGGGAGCCGGTGCCGCCTACGACCAGATGCACCCCGAGCTTGTGGCAAGCCAGGGCGTGAGCGCCCTTGAGGTGGCAACCACAATCAAGCTTACGCGCGCCCTGTGGATAGTGGTTCTCGCCCTTGTCACTCCCTTCTTCTTCCGCTCCACCATCGCTGCCGACAGCGGCACGAAGAAGCCCTGGTACAGCAGTGTGCCGCGGTTCATCGTCTGGTTCATCGTGGCAATCATCTTCAACACCTACGTGCTGAGCAACGCCTCGCTCCTCGGCGACGGTGCCGCCGCCATTGGCGGAGAGTTCAGCGGAGCCGTGAACAAGCTTGCCAAGCATCTCATCACCCTCTCGCTCTTCTTCATCGGTGCTTCGCTTACCCGCGACACTCTGCGCAGCGTGGGCATACGTCCGCTCATCCAGGGTGTGCTGCTGTGGATAAGCATCAGCCTCATCAGCCTTGCCTACATCTTCGGAGTGGCATAGCCGCAAGGGAGTGCCCACCGTATTATATATATAAGAACAAGAAATACGCCATACTGGAAAAAGAAAAGCCCCGTTTATGAAAAGCTACCGTGCCGGTAGCACTTCGTAAACGGGGTTTTCTTTTCTGACTGTTACACAGTCTGACTGAACGTCACCTTGAATACCGTGCCCACCCCCCAGTCCGAAGCCACGCTGATTCTCGCCCCCATACGCTCCAGTATGCTCTTGGAGAGGGCAAGTCCCACGCCCTTGCCCGAAACGGTCCCCACGTTTGAGGCGCGGTAGAAAGGCTGGAAGATATGGCGCAGGTCGGCTTCGGGGATGCCGATGCCACGGTCTTCCACTGTGAGATGTGGGCGACAGACAGTGACGGTGACGGGATTGCTGCCGTCGGAATACTTCACTGCGTTGCTCACCAGATTGTGTACGGCTATGCGCAGCAGCTCCCTGTCTGCCATTACGCAGAAGTCGTCAGCCACCTCAAGCCTCACGCCGTCCCTGCATTCCGCCCCCACGACCTCCGAAAGGCGCACGCGCTGCATCGCCGCCCTGTCGATGCTGCCGCTGCGCGAATGCGAGAACTGCAGCAGTTCGCGCATGATGTCCACTATGCGGTTCGTCTCCTTCGATATGCGCTCCAGTATATCGCGGTATTCGTGTGGTGTGCGGTCTGCCATCAGCGCCACCTCGCATTCGCCCTGTATGGCGGTGAGCGGATTGTTTATCTCGTGTGATGCGTTGTTCACGAACATCTTCTCTGCCTGATAGTCGCTGTCGATGCGGTTGAACACGCGCAGTGCGTACAGGCGGCTGATGAGATAGAGCACTCCGGCAGAGAGCACCACGAGCACGAGCAGCCCCAGGAGCAGCATGCGGTTGATGTCGTCGATGAACGGGTTGCGGCTCAGCACAATCACGGCGAAGGTGCCCGTGTTGTCGTAGTAGATGAATGCCGTGCCCACTTCCTGCCGCTCCTCGAAGTTTATTGTCTGGTTGGCGTACAGCCTTTCTATCTCGTCGCTGTCGAGATAGCGCTGCAGCTGTTTCCGCGCTGCGGCACTGTCGGCAAGGTTGATGAAGAGTTCCCGGGATGTGGGTATGGAGTTCTGCCGGCGTATCACCACATTGCGGTATTTCACGGGGTCGAGTTCGTCTTCCGAGAATTTCTCTTCTGCCAGGGCATGCGCCTTCTCTTCGAGATAGCTGAAGTATATGTCCTGCGTGTAGTTCGACGCTCCGAAAAAGAATATGAGTGCCGTGATGACGACCAGTCCGATCGTTATCCCCGAATAGAGCAATGATATTTTGTTTCCTGTTTTCATTTCTTCAAGCAGTAGCCGGTGCCCACGACCGTCTGTATCATTTTATGTTCAAAGCCTTCGTCGATTTTCTGCCGCAGGTAGCGCACGTACACGTCGACGACATTCGTGTTCGTGTCGAAATCCTTCTCCCACACATCGCGCAGCAGCTGGCGGCGCGAGAGTATCTCGCCCTCGTGCTCCATCATATACAGCAGCAGCCGGCATTCCTTTATGCTGAGGTCCCACTCCCTGCCGTCGCGCCATGCCTTGTGGTGGGCAGGGGCGAGCCTCAGGCTGCCGCACACTGCCTCCGCGCTCTCGCGTGCATATTCGCAGCGGCGCAGCAGTGCCTGTATGCGTGCGAGCAGCTCGATAAACTTGAAGGGCTTCGCTATGTATTCGTCGGCACCGCTCTGCAGTCCGGTCACCACGTCGTCGGTCGTGTCGAGCGCGGTGAGCATGAGCACGGGCAGACGGTAGCCGAAGGCGGCGCGTATCCTGCGGCACACCTCCAGCCCCGACATTCCGGGCATCCTTATGTCGAGCATCACGAGGTCGTAGCGGTTGCCCTCCTGCAGGAGCCGCCACGCCTCGGTGCCGTTGTCCACCACGGTCACTTCGTAGTTGAAGCCTCTCAGCCCGCGCCCCACGAAGTCGGAGATGTTCTCCTCGTCCTCTGCCATCAATATCTTCTTCATGCTGCAAATTTAGCGAAAAACCCCAACCGGCACAAAACGGAAGGCGCAAAACTTCCTCCTATCGTGCATTATACTCTCCGCCATCATATTTTCTTTATGTTCACTCTCCTGTATACAGCCTCAACGATGAGCGGGAATATGAACAGCGTGAATGCCGTTGCCCCCGTCAGTCCGCCTATAATCACGATTGCCAGCGGGCGCTGGCTCTCTGAGCCTATGCCCTGGCTGAGGGCTGCGGGCAGCAGTCCGAGCGTTGCCATCATCGCCGTCATGAGCACGGAGCGTATGCGCGAGTGCATGCCCATCTCCACTGCCTCGCCGAGCGGATGGCGGTGGCGTATGAAATGCTTGATGTCCATGATCATTATCACGCCGTTCTGTATGCAGATGCCGAACAGGCAGATGAAGCCTATGCCGGCAGAGATGGAGAAGTTGAAGCCCGTGAGCAGCAGTATGACGATGCCGCCCACTGCCGCGAACGGCACGTTGCTCAGCACGAGCGCCGCATCGCGCGCATTGCCGAAGAGTACATACAGGATGCCGAAGATGAGCAGTATGCTTATCGGCACCACCTGGGCAAGACGGTTGGTGGCGCGCTTCTGGTTCTCGAAGTCGCCGCTCCACTCTATCCGGCATCCCTCCGGCAGCTTCACGGCAGCCGCCACCTTGGCGCGGCACTCGTCAACGGCACTGCCCATATCGCGGTCGCGCACTGAGAACTTCACGGCACAGTAGCGCACATGGTTCTCGCGGTAGACGATGAGCGGCCCGGTGATGGTCTTTATCGTGGCAAGCTCACTGATGGGTATCATCTGCCCGTCGTCGGTGGGCACCTTTATCTTGCCTATCGCCTCGGCATTGTCGCGGAAGGGCTTGTCGTAGCGCACCACGAGATCGAACTTGCGCTCCTCCTCGTACACCTGCGATGCCGCCTTGCCGCCGATTGCCATCTCGATGATGCTCTGCACATCGTCCTTGCTGACGCCGTAGCGCGCCAGCCGCGCCTCGTCGATGTTTATCTGCAGCTCCGGCTGCCCGGTGTTCTTTATCACGCCCAGGTCAGCTATTCCCCTCACGGGCTTCATCACCTTGTATATCTGTGTGGCTATGCGTTCCGTCTCGTCCAGGTCCTTGCCGTACACCTTTGCCACGATGGCTCCCTTCACTCCCGACACGGCTTCCTCCACGTTGTCGGATATGGGCTGCGAGAAATTGAAGTCGATGCCCGGGTATACGCTCAGCCTCCGTTCCATGTCTTCCACGAGCTGTTCCCTGGTGCGCCCCGTCTTCCATTCCTCTTCGGGGTGCATCTTCACGAACAGTTCGATGTTGTAGAAGCCTGTGGCGTCGGTACCGTCGTTGGGGCGTCCCGTCTGTGTCATCACCTGGCTCACCTCGGGAAATGAGCGCAGCACTGTGCGGAAGCGGTCGGCGAGCTTCACGCTCTCTTCGAGCGACACGCTCTGCGGCAGTGTGGCACGCGCGTAGATGCTGCCCTCGTTCATCTGTGGCAGGAATTCCGAGCCGAGCAGGGCGAATGCCGATATGCCTGCCACCATCACTGCCACCGCCACGGCGATGGCCTTGCGGCTGTTGCGGTGGCAGAGCTGGAAGAAGCGGTCGAAGTGGCGGTAGACGAAGTCCAGGAAGCGGTTCTTCTTCTCGCTGATGTTCCTGCGGAGCATCATAGCCGAGAGCACGGGCACGAGTGTGAGCGTGAACACCAGTGCGCCGAGCAGGGCGAAGCCCAGTGTGAACGCCAGGGGCGAGAACATCTTCCCCTCCACCTTCTGAAACGAGAATATAGGCAGCAGCGCCGTGATTATTATCAGCTTGGAGAAGAACACCGACTTTGCCTTGCCGCGTGCCGTGGTGCGTATCATTCCAGCCTTGCTGCGCCTGTTGAACGCCTCCATGCCTATGCTGCGCGCCTGCGACGAGAGCGCCACGAAGATTGCCTCCACCATCACCACGGCTCCGTCGATGATGATGCCGAAGTCGATTGCCCCCATCGACAGCAGGTTGGCTCCCATACCGTTCAGATGAAGGCAGATGAAGGCAAAGAGCAGGGCAAGCGGTATGACGGCAGCCACTATCACCGTGCTGCGCCAGTCGCGCATGAAGAGGAACACCACCAGCGTGACGAGCAGTATGCCTTCAAGCACATTGTGGAACACCGTGTTCACGCTCAGCTCCACGAGGTCTTCGCGGTCGTAGAAGGCATTGATACGCACGTCTTCCGGCAGGTCGCCATCCTGTATCTCGGCTATCTTATCCTTCAGCGCGGCAATCACTTTCTCGGGGTTCTCGCCCTTGCGCATCACCACTATGCCCTCGACCACGTCGCTCTCGTCGCCGCGCCCCACCTGTCCCAGGCGTGGCTGGCACGACTCCTGCACCTTGGCGAGATTGCGCACGAGAATCGGTGTGCCGCTCACGTTCTTCACCACTATGTTGCCAATCTCCTGTATGTCGTTTATCAGTCCGATGCCTCTCACCACATACGCCTGCGAGTTGCGCTCTATCACGTCGCCTCCCACGTTCACGTTCGAGTTGGCAATCGCCTGGTAGAGCTCCAGACTGCTTATGCCGTAGGTGGCAAGCTGATTGGGGTTGACACTCACCTCGAAGGTCTTCACCTCGCCGCCGAAGCTCACGATGTCGGCAACGCCCGGCACACTGCGCAGCTTGCGCTCGATGAGCCAGTCCTGCAGCGTCTTCAGCTCTCTCACGCTGCGCTGCCGGCTCGACAGCGTGTAGCGGAATATCTCGCCCGTGGGTCCGCTCAGCGGCTGCACCTCGGGCACGGCACCGTCCGGCAGGTCGGCATCGTTTATCATGTTGTACACCTGCTGTCGGGCGAACTCGTCGTCCACGTGGTCGTCGAACACTACGGTCACTACCGACAGGCCGAAGAGTGTCGTGCTCCTTATGTCGGTCTTCTTCTGCACTGAGTTCATCGCTATCTCAATGGGGATAGTGACGAATTTCTCTATCTCCTCTGCCGAGCGGCCCTGCCATTGCGTGATGATTGTCACCTTGGTGTTGGTCACGTCGGGGAAGGCATCCACCGGTGTGCTGCGGAAGCTCACGATGCCTATCACCACGGTGAGGAGAGTGAGAAAGAGGATGAGGTGCCGGCGCTTGAGCGAGAATGCTATGATGAAATCTATGAACTTATTCATTGGCTGATGCGTTGAAGTATAACAATGCGTTCTTTACCACTACCTCTTCGCCCGGCTCCACACCGGAGGCGATGAAGCTGTAGCCGCCGGAGGCGCGCGCCACGCTCACCTGGCGACGGTGGTATTTCCCTCTGGAGAGCACCACCACGTAGTCCTTGCCGTCCTCGAATATAACTGCCTGCGACGGCACTGCCGCCATGCGCCTGCCGTTTGCCGTAAGGCTCACGCCCACGCTGGCAAACATTCCGGGCTTCAGCTTTCCGCCGGGATTGTCGAGTTCCACACGCACCTTCATCGTCTTGCTCTGGCTGTCGAGCACGCTGTACACCTTGTCGATTCTGCCCCGGAACACGGCATCGGGATAGGCAATCGTGGCGACACTGACCTCGGCTCCCTGCCGTATCTTGGCTATGTCGCTCTCGTATACGTCGGCTATGACCCACACACGGCGCAGGTCGGCAATCTCGAATGCCGCCTCGTCGTTGTTGTCGTCGCCCACGTATGAGTCGTTGTATATGCGCTTGGCTATCACGTGGCCCGAGATCGGGGCAAGGAGTGTGGCTGAGGATTTGCCGCCGTAGCCGTTGATGCGTGCCACGTCGCGCAGCCGCCGCTGCTCTGCCTTTGCCGTGAGCAGGCGTTCGTGCGCCTCCTCCAGGTCCTTGTCGGATGCCATGCCCGACTTGTGCATGTCCTGCTGCATGTCATACTGCCGCTGTGCCATGCGTATCTCGGCATCGGCGTCGCTCAGGCTCTTGCGGTATTCGGCGGCTCCCTCGCTGTGTACGGTGGCAAGCCGCTGTCCGCGCTCCACTTTGTCGCCCACTTCTACCGCTATTCCCCCCACTCTGCCCGTGCATGGCACGAACACCTTACGCAGCAGTGCCTCGTCGCACGCCACGTCGCCGTTCAGCACCAGTTCGTCGTCGATGCTCCTCAGCTGCACCGTTTCTGTGGCTCCCACTCTGCCGCGCTCCACGGCGGTGAGCTGTTTTTCGGCGTCTGCCTGTGTGTTCTTGCCTGTGCAGGCTGCCGAAAGGAGCGTGGCGGCGGCTGCCGACATTATTATATATATGTATGTCTTCATCCTGCCGGTGCTTGTCGTTGCTGTATTGAAAATTGTATTCATCGTGATCCGTGTATTTATTTTGTGATGTATTTCCTCAGCTCCTCGCTGTTCTTCAAGAGCTGTGCCTTGGTGTCTTCTATCTGGAACTTCGTGTCGCGGTAGCTGGCATAGAGGTCCACGAACTCCACCACCGATATGTTGCGCTTCAGGAACTGCTCTTCGGCTGCATCAAAAAGGCTGTCGAGGTCGGCCGAGAGCTGCTTCTGCTCCTCCACGAGCCTCTGGTTCTGCCGGGCGGCACGATAGGCGGCAAGCAGCGTGGCGAGCAGTTCGTCCTCTTTCTGCTGACGTTCTATGGCTGCCTGCGCGTGCTGCACCTTTGCCGAACGGATGTTTCCCTGGTTGCGGTTCCACAGCGGCACCGTCAGCGTTGCGCCCACGGCAAAGAAGTTGTGGCCTATGCTGCCGTTCTTGTCCCATTCGCCGTTCAGCGTGATGCGCGGCAGTGCGTCTGCCCTTTCTGCCCTCACGGCATGGCGCGCGCCCTCTTCCTGATGCTTCGCCTGTATTATCCCGGGGTTGGCCTGCACCATGCCGCGTAGCAGCTCCGGGGTCGGCTGCATCATAAGCGGCTGTATCCCGGCAAGGCTTTGCTCCACCGCACGTATGGCGGCACCCTCGTCCAGGCGCGCCTCTATCGCCTCCGTGCCGCTGATGCCGAGCAGCTGGCCCAGGCGCGCCTGATGCCCGCTTGCCGACAGCAGCAGCTCCGCCTTCTCCGAGCGCAGCTGCTGGAGCATTGCGGCTATGCGGAAGGTCTGCATCCTGGACACATTACCCTTGTCCGTCTGCTCGCTGTAGGCTGTGTGGATTTTCTCTGCCGACGCTATCTCCTTGTCGTACACCTTCAGCTTCTGCTGCGCGTTGTAGAGGTCGATGAACGTTGTGCGCACGTCGCATCTCACTTCGAGTGCCGCCGCATCGCAGCCGGCACGCGCGGCATTGAGTTCCGCCTCTGCCCGGCGCACTCTGCTCCTGCGCTGTCCGCCGATGGCTATCGGCTGCGCCAGCTGTATGTCGGTCTGTCCCTCCCGTCCGGTATCGAACCACCTGCGGTTCTCGGGGTTCTGCACGTTGTGCATCAGCTGCACTTCGGGGTTTTCATACTTGCGCGCCTGGGCGAGCTGCCCCTCTGCGGCATCCACGTCCAGTCGCACCGCCCTGAGCTGCAGGTTGTTCCGCACGGCTATGCTGTCTGCCTCGTCGATTGTCATGCTCCTGCTCTGTGCCATGCCGGCAGCTGCCGGCATGGCGGCAAGGGCGAAAAGAATATACCTGTTTATTTCCATGCCTGCAAAATTACCGCTTATCTGCCGTGCGGCTGTAGATTTCCAATTAGAATGCCTTCATCCCACATTAGAGTTTTCTAATCCCCTCCGCTGCCACCGGCAAACCGTGCGGATGCACGGAGAATCTACATTGCGTGTCTTGGAACATACATTCCAAGGCGCGGAATATACATTCCAAGCCACGCAACGTAGGTTCCAAGCCACGCAACATAGATTTCCAAGCCCCCGGCTGACCCTTCATTTTGGGGTAGGCTGCCAAGCTGCACAGCGCCGCAAAACAGTACGCTTCATTCTTAATCCCGATTTTTCTTGTGTGGTTCAAATATTATTCTTAGCTTTGCGGCGCATAATACTGCGCACGGGGGCCAGGCATTGGTCTCCTGCATTTATCCACACACCAAACATCGCATAACTATTGAAGAGCATCATATATACAATACTGTTCGCACTGCTTGTCTGCTGCGGCACTGCCACGGCTGAAGGGAGTTCCGGCAGGGGAAAACGGCACAGGCCCCTGACGGAAACGGACATGCGCGAACTGCTCGCAAAGGGCACGGCTTTTGAAAAGGCAAACAACAACGCGGGCGCACTCGAATGCTTCAACGCCGTTGCCATGGGCTACTCCGACGACATGGGGCACGCCGAGAAGCAGCAGTGCGCCGAGGCTTTCTGCGCGTCGGGCAACGTTTACTACCGCGCAAGACAGTATGCGGCAGCCATGAACCACTATCTCGAAGGACTGAGAATAAGCGAGCTGAACGCCTTCGACCTCATTGCCGCACGGATATACATCGGGATAGGAAACCTGTACAGCACGCACGGCGACTACGGCATGAGCATACGCTACTACAAGCATGCGCTCCGGCTTGCCGACAAACCGGAGGGAAGGAAGATAAAGAACAAGGTGCTGAACAATCTCGTGGGCGCGTCGTGCTTCATGGGCAAGGTGGCGGAAGGCAGAAAATACCTGAAGGCGCTGCGGCAGAACCGCGAACACACCACGGAATACGAGTTCAACCTGCTGATGTGCAGCGGACTCGTGGAAAACTGTGCCGGGCATACGCGGCAGGCGATACTGTATTACCACCGGGCGCTGGCCTGTGCCGGGAAAACCGCACAGAGCGACGCTATGGGCGAGAGCGCATGCGCGTGTCTCGCACAGATATATCTCGAAACCAACCGGCCCGACTCCGCCATCTTCTATCTCAGGAAAAACGAGCTGACAGCACGGCGGAGGCACAAGCCGGACCTGCTGGAAGAAACCATGCGCAGCCTGTCGGAAGCATACGCGATGAAGGGGGACAGACGGGAGGCTGCCGTATGCAAGATGAAACACGTGGACCTGTCGGACTCGCTGTACAACAACGGCGAGTTCAACGCCATGAAGAACACGATGTTCATGTATGAAGCCACCAAGAGCGAAAAGGCGATACAGTCGCTGACACGCGAGAAGCAGGACCGCGACAAGCTGATAACGATGCAGCGCGGATGGATTCTGACACTCGTGGCGGCATTCCTGCTGTTTGTGGCAATGCTCATCGTGCTCTACAAACAGAAGCGGCAACTGTATACGGCATACCGCGAACTCTACAACCGCAACCGGCAGCAGCTCGAAAACCAAAGCGAGACCGGACCGGAAACACCGAAACTGCTCACCGCCGAACAGCGCGCCTCGCTGCTCGAAGCCGTACTGCGGGTAATGGCGGATGCCGAAGAGTTCTGCAACAGCGACTTCAGTATCGACCGGCTTGCAGCACTCGTGGGGTCGAACTCGCGCTACGTGTCGGAAGCGATAAACGAAGGATACGGAAAGAACTTCCGCACGTTCCTGAACGAATACCGCATAAAGGAAGCCATGCGGCGGCTTGCCGACAGCGAACATTACGGCGGATTCACCATCAAAGCCATATCCGAAAGCGTGGGCTACAAGTCGCAGGCAAACTTCATAACCGTGTTCACGAAGGTGACGGGAATGAAGCCGTCGATATACCAGAAGATTTCAAAAGAGTAGCCGTTTCCCGCATTTTCTTTGCTTTTTGATTACTATTTCGCGAATCAGTAACTGAAAAACGTTCTTTTTGCCACAAGTTGCCAATTATTTCGTAAATTTGCGGCGACAGAAGAAATCAATAACTTAACCAAAAAAAATATGAGAAACAGATTCTACTTGCAACAGAAAGCAGCAAGACTGCGCGCTGCCGTAGCAGCAGCGGTGATGGGTGTGGCAATGACAGCCGGCGCACAGACAACGGCACCGCTGAAGCCTGTGAACTTCACTGCCGATGCCACTTATAATAAGGTGGTACTCAACTGGGAAAACCCGGCGCAGACAGAAGTGCTGCTGACCGAGGATTTCGAAGGCAGCAAGTTCCCGGCAACAGGATGGAGCCTGAAGACCACGAACACGGATGACCCGATGAACACGTGGTTCCAGTTCCCGACATCCGAAATGATAGAAGGCGGCCTGGACGAAGAATCAATTGCCATGTTCGTACACGGCGGAAAGAAGAGCGCACTCGTATACCCCGACATGAACGCACCGCACGCCGACGGCAGCTCTGCAGTGCAGGACGAATGGCTCTACTTGCCGGCAACACCGGGAGCCGACTACATCAGCTTCTACTCATACATCGACCCGAAACTCCTGGAATACGCTGAAAACGAGGAGTTCGCCGACCACTACTACGTAAAGGTGAGCCACGACGGCGGAAAGACATGGAAAATAGTATGGGACGCACGCACAGGCATGACAAGCGACAACTGCTTCCAGAACATCAAGCTCTATCTCGGCGACGCATCACAGGGAGACCCCATCGTGGCATTCAACGCCACGAGCGACCTGACAAACCCCGAAACAGGAATCTATTTCGCATGGGCAATCGACGACGTGCAGCTGCTGAAGGGCGTAGGCGACATGTCTGTAGCACCAACAGAGGCATACAATCTCTACTACGACGGAACGCTGCTTGCAGAAAACCTGACCAAGACGACATACACCGACCTCTCCGACAAAGAGCCGGGCAACCACACATACGCCGTGGAAGCAATGTCGAAGACAGCAAACATGAAGTCGGAAAAGGCTGAACTGAACGTGGAAATCAAAGAGCCTACACTGAACGCACCGACCAACGTGAAACTCAGCTACACCGAGGACACAACTCCAGGCAAATACAACGTGACCATCAAATGGGATGCGCCGAAGGGCGAGCGCAAGCCGGTGAACTACTCCGTATACTGCAACAACGCCCTCGTGGCAGGATTCCTGGAAGAAATGGAAGTGGAACAGACCGGAAAGCCGAAGGGCGCATACACATACCAGGTGGTGGCATGCTACGAATACCCATCAGGAGAATCAGACCCGGCTCTCGCCGAAGCAGAAATCGCTATCGGAACACGATTCCCGGCAAGCAACTTCCAGGCAGAACGCAGCGACGAGGGCAACGTGGAGATGACATGGAAGGCTCCTACGGCATCGGAATACGCCCTGAAGAACTATGTGGTCTACCGTGGCAACACCAAGCTCGGCGAAACTACAGAAACGAAGTTCACTGAGCAGAACGCGCCCCAGGGCATATACGACTACGCCGTGAAGGCTGTATACACCGACGGTGTGGCGTCTCTCCCGGCAAAACAGACCATCAAATACGGCTTGACACCGAGATTCACACTGCCGTTCGCAGAGGACTTCACCGGAGGAATGACACCGGAGAACTGGAAAATAGAGAAACTCGACGGCAAGATGCAGGACCAGTACCTGTGGCGTTTCGACAACTGGTTCGACCTGCCTATCACAGGCGGAAACTTCAGCGGCGAATTCGCATCACTTGCATCGTCGGTTGCCGGATACACAAGAGTATGGGCAACTCTCGACACTCCGCCATTGGTGCGCGGCACTCTGAATGACGGCGAAAAGACATACCTCGAGTTCGACCTCGACTACAATGCTTCAGGAAAGACATCTGAGGCTGGAGTATACTACTCATACGACGGCGAGAGCTGGGCTCTCATCGGAAACGAACGACTGAGCGGTTACACCACCGACGATATCCCTCTGGGCAAGACCTGCATGCCGGAGCACAAGGTGTTCGATGTGACAAACTGCTTCACCGACGACACTACACCGGTATACTTCGCATGGAACTACAAGGGCAAGGTGGCTAACCACTTAGCGATCGACAACGTGAAGATCTTCAACGGCACCTCGGCATCTATCCGCACGGCCGACAGCAAGACGGCATACACTGTGAACGGCAATAGCATCAACGTGAACGGAGCTTCAAGAGTGCAGGTGTTCTCTGCCGACGGCATCCGCATCGCCGATGCAACGGCAAAGACAGGCGAACAGATAACAGCACCGCTTGCAAAGGGCATGAACATGGTGAAGATTACAACGACTGACGGCATAAAGACCATCAAGCTGAACAAATAAAAACGATTTAAGATAATTCCCGTTTCGGCAAAATTCATCGGGATTCAAGGAGCACAGCCTCGGCTGGGAAACATCCTTGAATCCCTTTTTTCGTTTCCGAACAGCAAGTGCCGACACAGCATAACACGACAATGAAAACAGCACACGACAGGCACCTCCACCCCACAACACTTCACTGAAAACAACATACCGAGAGCAATGCAACCGTACGGCACGACACAGAAAACAGCGCACTACAGCACACGGAACGCCGCATAAAGGCTGATGAAGGGAAGAAAATTTGCTGTATATCAATATTTTTACTAACTTTGCCCCCAAATAGGTATTGAAAGCAAATCAAGCAAAGAATCTACTAACTGTTTAAGCTGAAGCGACAAGCCATCCGAACAGGAAGAACAAGCTATCCGAACAGGAACAGAAAACCATATAAGAAGGAATACTAACTATTTAAGCAAGAATAAAGACTAAAACATGGAACAGGTATTTAGCTACATTATCAGTCTGGGAGCAAGCGTGATGATGCCTATCATCTTCACCGTCATCGGACTATGCATCGGTATGAAATTCGGCAAAGCCCTCAAGTCGGGACTATTCGTAGGAGTCGGCTTCGTGGGACTGGGAGTTGTCACGGCACTCCTCACCACCAACTTCAACGACCCGCTGAAGGGAATATCCGACATCTATCACCTCCAGCTCAACGTGTTCGACATGGGATGGCCGGCTGCCGCCGCCGTGGCATACAATACTGCCGTGGGCGCACTCATCATACCAATCTGTCTGGGAGTGAACTTCCTGATGCTCGTGACAAAGACCACACGAACCGTGAACATCGACCTCTGGAACTACTGGCACTTCGCATTCATCGGTGCCGTGGCATACTTCGTGATGGGCGAAAGCCTGCTTTGGGGATATTTCGCAGCCATCGTGTGCTACATCAACACTCTGGTATGCGCCGACCTCACCGCCGAACGATTCCAGAAATACTACGACCTCGACGGCATTTCCATACCACAGCCTTTCTGCCAGAGCTTCATGCCGTTTGCAATAGTGTTCGACAAACTGCTCAATCTAATACCGGGCTTCTCCAAACTCGACATCGATGCTGAAGGACTGAAGAAGAAGTTCGGAGTGCTGGGTGAACCGCTCGTGCTGGGTGTAATCGTGGGTATGCTCATCGGATGGGCTGCACAGCTCGACATCAAGAAGATTCTCTTCCTCGGAGTGACGATGGGTGCTGTGATGGAACTCATTCCGCGCATCACGTCGCTCTTCATAGAAGGACTGAAGCCTATATCGGAAAAGACTCAGGAACTGGTGAAGAAGAAGTTCAATGGCAAGAAGGTACACATCGGCATGAGCCCGGCTCTCGTCATCGGACACCCAACCACGCTCGTAGTGTCTATCATCCTCATCCCCGTAATACTGGCACTGGCAGTGTTCCTGCCCGGCAACCAGTTCCTGCCGCTTGCCTCGCTTGCCGGTATGTTCTACCTCTTCCCGATAGTGCTCCCGTTCACAAAGGGCAATGTGGTGAAGACTCTCATCATCGGACTCGTGGCACTCATCATCGGACTGTATTTCGTTACCGACATGGCTCCCGACTTCACGATGGCTGCACAGCACGTGTTCGAGGCTACGGGCGACAAGGCTGCTGAAATTCCGGAAGGCTTCTCGGGCGGCGCACTCGACTTCGCTTCGTCGCTCTTCGGATGGATCATCTACCGTGGCGTGAAGCTGCAGTATGTAGGAATGGGCATACTCACCGTTATCACCGCCATAATGATGTTTATCAACAACAGAAGAATCGTAAAGAATAAATAAGCTACAAAGAACAATAGAGCAACTATTATTACAACTAAGATAATGAAAAAGATTTTAATGACGGCAGCCCTCGCTGCAACAGCCGTTTGTGCCAGCGCACAGACCGACTACAAAATCCAGACGGCATGCAACCCGCTGGATGTGAAGACATACGACACTGAGCGCCTGCGCAGTGCCTTCACTATGGAGAAGGTGATGGAACCGAACAAGATCCATTTCACCTATTCCATGTACGACCGCCTCGTTTTCGGCGGCGCAATGCCTGTGGGCACTGTGCTGAAGCTGGAAAGCATCGACCCTCTGAAGGCACCCTACTTCTGCTTCAACCGCGAGTTGGGAATAATCAACGTGAGCAAGGGCGTGGGCGTTGTGACTGTCGACGGCAAGAAGTATGAGCTCCACTTCAAGGATGCGCTCTATGTGGGCCGCGGATCAAAGGAAGTTACCTTCGAGAGCAAGGACGCCCAGAACCCGGCAAAGTTCTATCTGAACTCTACCACTGCGCACAAGGAATATCCCACACAGATGATTGTCTGCAACGATGCCGCACGGGCAAAGAAGCTGAAATGCCTTAACTCCAACAGCTTCCACGCCGGAAAGATGGAGGAAAGCAACGACCGCGTGATAAACCAGCTCATCGTGAACAACGTTCTCTCTGAGAAGAACGGTGGCAAGGGCGGTCCATGCCAGCTGCAGATGGGGCTCACCGAACTGGCTCCAGGCTCCGTTTGGAACACTATGCCTGCCCACACCCACGGCCGCCGCGTGGAGGCTTACTACTATTTCAATCTGCCCGAAGGCAACTCTATAGCCCACTTTATGGGTGAGCCGCAGGAAACACGCGTGCTCTGGCTGCACAACGAGCAGGCTGTGATGTCGCCCGAATGGAGCGTACACTGCGCTTCGGCAACGAGCAACTATATGTTCGTATGGGGCATGGGCGGCGAGAATCTCGACTATGGCGATATGGACAAGATTCCATACGTGGATATGAAATAATCGCACCCGTACATTGTACGGTTGCGATACATAGCCTGTATATATAAGATAAGGTGGGAGCAAACAATACTCCCACCTTATTTCATATATATAAGCGACAGGATAGACCTTACTTTATTGTCACTTTCATACTGTAGCTGTCGCTTTCCGTTCTGATGCTTGCCACGTATACGCCCTTGGCAATGCCGCTTGTAATTACAGTGGCGAGGGTTCTGCCGTAAGCATCATCAACGATGGTCTTGCCCGAAAGGTCGGTCAGGCTGACGCTCTGTATCTTCTCGCCCTTCAGCGAAGAGAACTCCAGATACTCCTCGTGCTGCCTGTACATTATCCCGGCAGGCTTCACTTCGGCCTGCGACACCGACGCTGCCCCCTTGTTCTCCTCGACCGACAGAATCTGCCATCCTCCCTGTTCGTGCAGGTTCAGAGGGTTCGCTGTGCCGAGGAACAGCTTTCCGTCGAGCACTTCGATATTGCGCACAGCGTATGCCGCAGGATTTCCGAATCCGTTGTCGGTGACATACACCGGCTCCTTGTCGTGGTCTTCCACCATGATGCATTCAAAGCCATACTTCTCCTTGTCCACCCCGAGCAGATTCTTGAGCACATCCAGCATTCCAGCATCTTCATTGCCGCTGACCATCTCTTCCATTCCCTCCAGTGCGGGGTCAATGAGGTCCGACATATCCATCGTGCCGATAAAGAGCTTGTCGTTGTATTTCGCCATCGACCACGTGTAGCAGGTGAACAGATTGCCGTATCCGCTGCGCCCCCATTTGGGCACATAGTTGCTTCCGTTGCTGCTTATCGTCCACGTCTTTGTATCGGCGTTGTATACCGGCAGCTCCGATTCCCCGTAGAGCAGTTCCACATCGGCATTGTTTCCCGTCACGTCGTCTGCAGCAAAGAGCGTTGTGGCGCGCAGCGACCCCAGCACGTATGCGATGGCTTCGGCTGACTTGATTGTCCCGAACTTGCGCTGTGCCAGATACAGGGCGGAATACGTGCCGGAGAACATGCCCCAGTACAGTTTGCCCTTGAACGATTTCATCACGCTGAAATATGTGTTGCCGTATGCCGTTGGATTGGTTTCGTATGATGTGTATTCCCAAACCTTCTGCCATTCGGTTGCATTTTCGGCAGTGAATCCGCCTTTCGGCACCTCCGGACTCTTGTACAGAGCTGATGCCACCTGCTGCTTCTGCCCGAATTTCGCTATAGGCCATCCTCCCACGTATATGTGTCCCTTGTGGTATTCTATCTCTGCAGCCTCAGCCGGTGTGTATCCCACCACCTCGAAGTTGAACGGGTCGTCTGCCGAACCGTTCCATCTCAGTATTCCTCCGCACTGCTGCCCGTTTCTTATCATGCCCACTCCGCAGTAGAGCACATCGTCCACCACGATCCATCTCCTCACGTTTGTGATGGTGCATCCCGAAACCGACGACATGTCGGAGCTGCCTATGAACTTTCCCTTTTCCGGCGAATATGCGAGAAATGTGGAACTTGAGCTTTGCTGCGAGTCGGCTCCGCCTGTGAAGTTCGGTCCTCCGAAGAACACCACTCCGTGGTGATAAGCCGCCGAGCGCAGTCCCTGACTGTATTTCAGCGAGTTGTCGTCGGGTGTGATATCAGCCACTACTCCCGTCTTGGGGTCATAGCTGAAGATTCTCGGCGGAACGATGTCGCCGTATTTTGCCAGTGCCGGGTTCTCGGCGGCGAGTTCTTTCGCGCGCTGTCCCTTGTCGTATTCGCACACCCAGCAGGAGTTCTCCACAGCTCCCGTGCCTCCCATCGTGGCTATTTGTCCGTAGCCCTGCGCACATAGATAGTTGTTGTTCGTGCTCCAGTAAAGGCGTTCCCCGTCGTTCACCATTCCCCACACATATGAGCCGTTTGCCTTTGGCTTTCCTCCGCTCTGCCTGCATTCCTCGCAGTCGATGCCCAGTGGGTCGTAGGTGTTTCTTCCGTCGCCCACTCCATAGAAGCATCCGTCCTTCGGAGTGGTGTATACATTCTTTTCGGCAAACATTCCGCTGTCTGCCGCCTGCGGTGTGATGCGTCCCTCGGTCTGGTATGAATACAGCGGCACCACCTGTGTGAGGAATATCTTGAACTCGTCTAGATACTTCTGCAGGGTTTCGTTCTTTAACAGGTCGGAAATGTCGGGCAGTTCGCCGGGCGTATCGCTTCCTGAAATGAAGTCGAGCACAAGGCCTATGAACCTCAGCACGTTCTCTTCGCCGTATCGGCGGATGATCTCGTCGGTGAGTTCCGGCTGCAGTGCCTTCCACAGTTCCAGTATCTGTTCCGGTGTGTAGTCTTCCGCCACGTCGGCTGGCGCAGCCGCCTTTATGTCGTCCATCACGGAGCGCAGGCTCACTGCCGTCCTGTCGCTCTCTGCCGTAGTCTGCACGGTGCTTGCGTCTGCGTTGTTCTTTGCTTCAGTACTTCCCGGCACACAGCAAAGTGCTGTTGCCAGGATGATGTTTGCAGTAGTCAGTTTCTTGTTCATTGTTCTTTTTTCACTATCTGGTTGAAGTACGGATACGGTATTTCTATCTTTTCGCGGTCGAACCGTTCCTTGATGCTTTTCAGCAGGTCGTATTTCATCAGCGTGGCGTTTGTTGCCGTAGCAGCCCACGCCCATGCCCTCAGCGTTATTGCCGAGTCGCCGAGGTTCACCACTCTCACTGCCACTTTCTCCTCTCCCCTCTTGCGTTCCTCCGGTGTACGGTGGTCGGTGAGCATCGGGTGGCTCATTATCTCCTGCCGCATCACGCTGATGGCACGGTCGAGGTCGGTGTCGTATGACACGCCTATCTCTATGAAGGCACAGGTGGAGGGGTCGCCGTAGCTGGAGTTGATTATGGTGGCTGAGTTGATTTTGCTGTTCGGAATGAGAATCACGCGGTTCTCTATGTTCTTTATTATGGTGTGGCGGAGTGTTATCTCTGCCACAGTTCCCACCACGTCGTCGTCCACGCGTATGAAGTCGCCCACCTTGAACGGGCGCGTGAAGATGATGAACAGTCCGCCCACGATGTTCGACAGTGCCTCCTGCGATGCCAGTCCCACCGCCATGGCGAGTATTCCGGCACTGGCAAGTATGGAGTTGCCTATCTTTTCCATTCCCGGAATGAGCGAGAGGAATGTGGCACAGCCTATGATGTATATCGCCGTCACCACAATCTGCCTGAGGAACATCACCTTTGTCACGTCCATCCCCTTCTCCGCCTGCTTCTTCATCGTGTGGCGGAAGATGTATTTAGCCACAGCCGTGAGCACCCTCACGATGAGGTATATCACTACCAGCTTTATGCCGAATATGATTGCATCCTCAAGCCGGATGTTCAGATGGGCGCGGTCGAGCACCTCCTTCAGCGAGTGTTCGGGCACCTTCTCCAGCTCCTTCACCGTGGAGGTGGCGGCAAGAATCAGATTTTCCATGTGCAATGGGGCTTTAGTATGACGCCGTACACGGTATGCCTGCGGCTATGACGCGGTCTCTTATCGCGTCGAGCTCCTCGTGTGTTGCCTTCTGCAGGTCGTGGTCGGGGGTCTCGCGGTCGATGGTGTACACCATCACTTCCTCGGGCTTTATGCGCTTCACGGCGTCGAGCCACGGACGGATGTATTCTTCCTTCACGTTGTCCACGTCCTCGCCCTTGCTCGTGCCCTTCATGAACATGGTCTGTATGATAACGTGCCCGTTGAATGCCTTCAGGCTCTCGATGATATCCTCCACGTTGTACGACGGCTGCTGCGGACGGTCCACGCGGCTGATGTATGCCGGGTCTACGGTGTCGAGCTTCAGTATGTTGTTGTCCACGCGCATCAGTGCCTCATGCACCTGCCTGCGGTGCAGCATCGTGGAATTGCTGAGCACCGACACCCTTGCCTCCGGACAGTATTTGTCTCTCAGGCGTATCGTGTCTTCGATGATTTCGGCAAAGTGGGGATGCGCCGTCGGTTCGCCGTTTCCGGCGAAAGTCAGCACGTCGGGCTTGGGTCCGTTCGCCGCCATATCCTTCAGTTTTGCCTCGAGCGCAGTTGCCACTTCCTCGCGTGTGGGGCGCGGCAGCGCCGGGCGGCGGTCGGCGTTGAAGCCGCACTCGCAGTAGATACAGTCGAATGTGCACACCTTGCCGTCGGCAGGCTGCAGGTTTATACCAAGCGATACTCCCAGTCTGCGGCTGTGTATCGGTCCGAATATCGGTGCTGGATATATTACTGTACTCATAGTTGTTTTGACGATATTACAATGTTTTTTTCTATATTATCACTATTTTTTCATGAAAGGTTTTCGATGTCGCCGATGGGCAGGCCTGTAACCTGTGCGATGATGTCTACCGGTGTTCCGGCACTCTTGAATCCTATAGCCATCTTCAGCTTTGCCTCCTTTTCGCCCTCGGCACGACCCTCGGCACGACCCTCAGCACGACCCTCAGCACGACCCTCGGCACGACCTTCGGCAAGTCCTTCTTCCCTGCCCTCCTTCCGTCCCTTGTTCACGGCAGTCTTGTACATGGCATAGGCATCGCGCATTACTTTTAGACTCTCGTCGTATTTCTCGCGCTCGTCCTGGGTCAGAGTATTGACGTCGGCTATCTCGGCGAGTTTGCGGAATACCGCATTCTTTGCCAGGAATGGCATTCTTTCAAATGTATTCATATTTCTCAAAACGTAGATCCATCTTTCAAAGTCGTTATCGCATTCGTCCTCTTCTTTGGTGAAAAGAGGAAGCATAAGGTAGATGAAGTGAAGCTTGTCGGTGAACTGCTCGCCGCTCGCAATGTCGGCAAGAGCCACATCGGTACGGAACTTATGCGGTGTGTCCTCGCTCTCGCCGTAGTTCATGAAGCATATTGTGTAGACAGGCACGAGGCTGTAGTCCCACATTCCCTTCTGGCTCTGCCCCACGATGGACCGTGCGGCATAGAACAGGGTGCGGTCAAGGAAATACTCCTGGTAACGATTCTGCATCTCCACGATGATATGCTCGCCATCGCTCGTACGGCAGTAGATGTCGTAGATAACCCCGCGCATATCCTTTGCCTCGGGCAGCTGCTCCTTGTCAAGAAACGTGAGGTCGGCAATGTGGTGCTTCCCGGCGAACATGTCGTTAAGGAAGCTTATCAGCAGGTCTTTCGTTATTTCCCGGCCGAAGATAAGCTTGAATCCCCAGTCGGTGAAAGGGTTTATGAATTTGCCCATAGCGGTGTCTTTTTTATTGTTTTCTGCAAATGTAGCATATATTTTCGTAACGTGCAAGAAATCCTTGTTTATTTGTTTTGTCCCATCCGCGTACTGCCGATGCCGCACTTGCGAACCGTAAACGCCGCACTTGCGAACAGCAATTGCCTCATTTACGGAAGCAAAACCTATCGGTTATGATTTGAAACAAAACGGATACCGTTTTCTTACGATTACGTTCAGTATCATTCTGCACACAGGTTGACCGAAAGCAAAATGCCGCGTTTTACTTTCAATTTTTCGAAGCCCTGGAAAACAACATATTTTCCGACCGCCGGAAACACACGAAAACTGTACCAGGAAAAAGCACGGAAACGGCACACAGGCAAGAGTACGCATACGGGGAATATTACCGCCGCAGGCGGTTAATACATGTTAAACCCTCGCTAAAGAGCATTTTTTTTTGTTACTTTGCAGCAAATTCGGTGTATTATAACCAATTCGAAAAATGGGTAAAAGAAAAAAGAAGAACGGCGGCAGGCACGGGCTGCAAGCCGTCACGTTGTGCATCAGCACCGCCCTGGTGCTGATATTGCTTGGAATGGTAGTGTTCTCGGTGCTCTCGGCGCAGAACCTCTCGGCATACGTGAAGGAGAACCTGACCGTCACGCTGATGCTCAGCGAAGACATGTCGAACCAGGAAGCGCGCCAGCTCGACGCAGAACTGAAACGGCTGCCGTATATCAACAAGGTGGACTACATCAGCAAGGAACAGGTGCTGAAGGAACAGACTGCCGCCATGGGCACTGACCCGAGCGAATTCATCGGCGCCAACCCGTTCGTGGGTTCGATGGAGGTGCAGCTGAAGGCAGACTACGCCAACAGCGACTCGCTGAAATGGATTTCGAAGGAGCTGAGGGGGAACAAAAAAGTGACCGACGTGACTTATCCGCAAGACCTGATGGACAGCGTGAACAACAATCTGCAGCGCATCAACCTGGTGCTGCTCGTGCTCGCGGGGCTGCTCACCTTCGTTTCGTTCTCGCTCATCAACAATACCGTGAGGCTCAGCATGTACGCACGCAGATTCACCATACACACGATGAAACTCGTGGGCGCGTCGTGGGGATTCATACGAGGCCCGTTCGTGCGCAACGCCGTGGGGCTGGGGCTGCTCGCCGCCGTGATTGCCGACGGGGTGCTCGCCGGAGGCGTGTATGCGCTGTATGCCTACGAGCCCGACGTGATGGTAGTCATCACATGGCAGGCTCTCGCGCTGACGGGAAGCTCGGTGCTGCTCTTCGGAGTGCTCATAACGCTGGTGTGCGCATGGCTGTCGGTGAACAAGTTCCTGCGGATGAAGGCTGGCGACCTGTACAAGATTTAGCCCCGCCGCACGATAAGGGACACAGGAAAGAACAATTTTACAAACCGTGCCGGTGCCGGCACCGCACACGCGGAACGGCAGACGGACTAATATGGAATAAAGAATGGAAAAGAGAAATTTTGCGTTCGGACGCACGAACTTCATAATGATTGCCGTGAGCATGGCAATCGTTATCATCGGATTCGTGCTGATGAGCGGCGGTGGCTCCGACGAGCACCACTTCAACCCCGACGTGTTCAGCACGTTGCGCATCAAGGTGGCACCGGTAGTGTGCTTCATCGGATTCGTTTCGATGATTTGTGGAATAATGTGGAAAAAGAAGGAGGCATAGGCGATGGACTGCATTGAAGCTCTCATACTCGGACTCGTACAGGGACTCACGGAATACCTGCCCGTGAGCAGCAGCGGACACCTCGCCATCGGAGCCGCAATCTTCGGGATAGACGGCGAGGAGAACCTCGCATTCACCATTATGGTACACGTGGCAACGGTGCTGAGCACGCTGGTGATACTGTGGAAGGAAATCGGATGGATATTCAAGGGACTGTTCAAATTCCAGATGAACGAGGAAACGAAGTATTTCCTCAACATCGTGGTATCGATGATTCCCGTAGGAATAGTGGGCGTGTTCTTCAAGGACTACGTGGAGGACGTGTTCGGTTCAGGACTGCTCATAGTGGGCTGCATGCTGCTGCTCACCGCCCTGCTGCTCACCTTCTCCTACTACGCCAAGCCGCGGCAGAAGGAGAAGATAAGCATGAAGGACGCATTCATCATCGGCCTGGCACAGGCATGCGCCGTGATGCCGGGACTGTCGCGCTCTGGCAGCACCATCGCAACCGGACTGATGCTCGGAAACAAGAAGGAGAAGCTGGCACAGTTCTCGTTCCTCATGGTTATCCCGCCCATCTTGGGCGAAGCGCTGCTCGACATGCTCAAGGCCGCAAAGGGCGAAGAGGCGTTCGGCAACGTGGACGCACTGCCGCTGGCAGTGGGCTTCGCGGCAGCATTCGTGTCGGGATGCGTGGCATGCAAGTGGATGATAAACATCGTGAAGAAAGGCAAGCTCGTGTATTTCGGAATATACTGTGCGCTGGCAGGAGCGGCAGTGATAATCAGCTCGCTGCTGTAGGCAGAAAGGCATACACATAACTGCATACATTATATATAATAAGGTATATGGACTTCAACAGAGGAGAAATTATCTGCATCGACAAGCCCTACCGTATGTCGAGCTTCGGCGCCCTCGCCCATATCCGCTATCTCATCTCGCAGAAACTGGGAGTGAAGAGAGTGAAGACGGGACACGCCGGAACCCTGGACCCACTTGCCACAGGAGTGCTGATACTATGCACCGGCAAGGCAACGAAAAGAATAGAGGAACTGCAGGGACACACAAAGGAATACACCGCCACACTGCAGCTCGGAGCCACCACGCCAAGCTTCGACATGGAGCACACCGTGGACCACACATACCCCACGGCACATATAACAGAGAAACTGATACTGCAAACGCTGCCCAAGTTCGTGGGCGAGATACAGCAGGTGCCGCCGGCTTATTCGGCGTGCAAGGTGAACGGCGACCGCGCATACAAGCTGATGCGCAAGGGACACGATGTGCCGCTGAAGGCAAAGACGCTGAGAGTGGACGAGATAGAAATGACGGCGTTCGACAGGGAAAGCATGCAGCTGTCGATAAGAGTGGTGTGCGGAAAAGGCACGTACATACGCGCCCTGGCACGCGACATAGGAGAGGCACTGGGCAGCGGGGCATTCCTCACGGCGCTGCGCCGCACAAGAGTGGGCAGCATACGGGTGGAGGACTGCATCACGCTCGACGACTTCCCGCAGTGGCTCGACAGACAGTACATCGAAGGAATAAACGAATAAATATATTTACAGAATATACATATAAGCTGGTAAGATTATGAAACTATCACAATTCAAGTTCAAGCTCCCCGAGGAGCAGATCGCTCTGGAGCCGTCGTATCATCGCGACGAGTGCAGGCTGATGGTGGTACACCGCAAGTCGGGAACCATCGACATGTTCCGCACCGACGAGAAAGGCAAGCCGATGAAGGACGACGAGGGCAAACCTATGTATCTCGACTTCCGCAACGTGCTCGACTATTTCGACGAGGACGACACCTTCATCTTCAACGACACGAAGGTGTTCCCGGCACGCCTCTACGGCACGAAGGAAAAGACGGAGGCAAAGATAGAGGTGTTCCTGCTCAGAGAGCTGAACGAGGATATGCGACTATGGGACGTGCTCGTTGAACCGGCACGAAAGATAAGAATCGGCAACAAGCTCTTCTTCGACGAGAGCAGCTCGATGGTGGCAGAGGTTATCGACAACACCACAAGCCGAGGCAGAACGCTGCGCTTCCTCTACGATGCACCGCACGACGAGTTCAAACGCGACCTCTTCGCCCTGGGCTCGGCACCGCTCCCACACTATATCGTGGACAAGCGCGAGGCTACGGAAGAGGACCTGGAGCGATTCCAGTGCATCTTCGCCAAGAACGAGGGAGCCGTGACGGCACCGGCAACAGGACTACACTTCAGCCGGGAGCTGATGAAGAGGATGGAAATAAAGGGAGTGAACTTCGCATTCATCACCCTGCACTGCGCCCTGGGCAACTTCCACGGCATCGAGGTGGAAGACCTGACCAAGCACAAGATGGACTCGGAGCAGATGCAAGTGAACAAGGAGGCATGCGACATAGTGAACAAGACGAAGCGCGAGGGGCACCACGTGTGCGCCGTGGGCACAAGCGTACTCAAGGCAACGGAAACGGCTATGGGCACAGACAAGATGCTGAAGGAATACGAGGGATGGACGAACAAGTTCATATTCCCGCCGTACGAGTGCGGACTTGCCGACACTATGATTGCCAACTTCTATCAGCCCATGTCGCCGCTGCTCATGGCAACATGCGCATTCGGCGGATACGAACTGATAATGGAGGCTTACAAGCAGGCGGTGGACAACGGATACAAGTTCGGATGCTACGGCGATGCCATGCTTATCGTGAACGACTAAGCCCACGCCGCAACACTCCGCCATACAACGCAAGGAGAAAAAAAGGAGCATGACAAGCGTATACTTATCTTTAGGAACAAACCTCGGCGACAAGCAGAAGAACATAGCAGAGGCAATAGACAGTATTAAGGAGCTGATTGGCGACGTGGTTCGCCAGTCGGCTCTTTATGCCACAAAACCGTGGGGGTTCGCATCGGACAACGACTTCGTGAACGCTGCCGTATGCGTGGAAACAGAACTCACGCCAAGGGAACTGCTCGCTACCACACAGCATATAGAGCGCAGCCTGGGCCGCACGGAGAAATCGAAGGACGGGATATACCACGACCGCATAATCGACATAGACATACTGCTCTACGGCAATGAACAAGTGGACGAGCCAGACCTGCGGATACCGCACCCGCTGATGAGGGAAAGGGATTTCGTGATGACACCGCTGGGAGAAATAATGAACATCGCCACACTGCCGCCGGCTGCCCCGACAGACAAAACAAGAATAAAGAAATGAAAGAAAACGCCATCTTCAACCGTCTGGAACTGCTCATGGGCAACCAGACAATGCAACGCATAGCCGACACGAAGGTAATCATCTTCGGAGTAGGAGGCGTGGGCAGCTGGTGCGCAGAGAGCCTCGTGCGCTCAGGCATACGACATCTGACCATCGTTGATGCAGACACGGTGAACATAACAAACGTGAACCGACAGCTGATGGCAACCACTAAAACCATCGGAAGGGTGAAGGTGGAGGTGCTCAAGGAACGGTTACTCGAAATAAACCCCGATGCCGAAATCAACGCCCTGCAAAAGATATACGACGAGACAACGGCCCCGGACTTCCGCATCGGAGAATACGACTATATCATAGATGCCATAGACAGTCTGAAAGACAAGGCGCATCTAATACTCGAAGCGTGCAGGACGAAAGCCATGTTCGTGTCGTCGATGGGGGCAGCACTGAAGATGGATGCGTCGAAAATCAGCGTGGCGGAGTTCTGGAAGGTGAAGGGCTGTCCGCTGGCACGCGCCCTCAGAGGCAAATTCCGCAAGCAGAAAGTGCGCCCGGCACGCAAGTTCAAATGTGTATACAGCGACGAACTGCTGGAGAACATCGGGAGAGACACTGCCCTGGATGAAGACGGCGGACTCTGGCAAAAGGCACAGACAAACGGCACCGTGGCACACATAACGGCAATATTCGGATTCACCATAGCCGGACTGGTGATGAAAGACCTCTACGACAAAAGGACGGAAGACCTGCACGGCAAGGGGAGGAAAGAAGCAAACAACGATATTATAAACGCATAAGATATGAGCGACGACATAAAAGACGACGATATACTGGAACAGAACGGAACTCCTGCCGGGGAAGAAGAACCATCACCGGCAGAGGAAGACAATATGGCTGCCGACGAAGAGGACATGGCTGCCGACGAGGACGACACGGAAAAGGACGCGGACGATGCTCCCACGGAACACTCCGACTATACTCCGGCAAATAGATTCGACGCTTCGGCGGTACACCACCTGAGCGGAATGTACCAGAACTGGTTCCTCGACTACGCCTCATACGTAATCCTGGAACGTGCAGTACCGAACATCGAGGACGGACTGAAACCCGTGCAGCGCAGAATTCTACACTCGATGAAGCGTATGGACGACGGCAGATACAATAAGGTGGCGAACATCGTGGGACACACGATGCAGTTCCATCCGCACGGCGACGCGTCAATAGGCGACGCACTGGTGCAGCTCGGACAGAAAGACCTGCTCGTGGACTGTCAGGGAAACTGGGGAAACATCCTCACAGGCGACCGTGCCGCAGCACCGCGATACATCGAGGCAAGACTCTCGAAATTCGCACTCGACGTGGTGTTCAACCCAAAAACCACCGACTGGCAGCTGAGCTACGACGGACGAAACAAGGAACCGATAACGCTGCCAGCCAAGTTCCCGCTGCTGCTGGCGCAGGGAGCTGAAGGCATCGCCGTGGGACTGTCGTCGAAGATACTGCCACACAACTTCAACGACCTGTGCGACGCTGCGGTGAAATACCTGCACGGCGAGGATTTCAACCTATATCCCGACTTCCCTACGGGCGGAAGCATCGATGTGAGCAAATACAACGACGGACAGAGAGGAGGAACTCTCAAGGTGAGGGCAAAGATAGAGAAACTCGACAACAAGACACTCGTAATCAAAGAAATACCCTTCGGCAAGACCACGACAACGCTCATCGAGTCGATTCTGAGAGCCATCGACAAAGGAAAAATCAAGGCAAAGCGAGTGGACGACAACACGGCGGCAGAAGTGGAAATACAGGTACACCTGGCACCGGGAGTATCGTCGGACAAGACGCTCGACGCCCTCTACGCCTTCTCCGACTGCGAACTCTCCATATCGCCGAACTGCTGCGTGATAGCCGACGACAAGCCACAGTTCCTCACCGTGAGCGACGTGTTGCGCCACTCCGTAGAAAACACGAAGGCACTCATACGCAAAGAACTCGAAATCAGAAAGGGCGAACTGCTCGAACAGCTGCACTTCGCATCGCTGGAGAAGATTTTCATCGAGGAAAGGATATACAAGGACAAGGAATTCGAGAACGCCAAGAATATGGATGCAGCCTGCGAACATATCGACGAGAGGCTGACACCGTATTATCCAAAGATGATACGCGAAGTGACAAAGGACGACATCCTGAGACTCATGGAGATAAAGATGCAGCGCATCCTGAAGTTCAACAAGGACAAGGCAGACGAACTGATGGCGCGGATGAAGGAGGAAATAGCCGGAATAAACCGCGACCTGAAGAATCTGGTGGAGGTTACGGCTAACTGGTTCACATACCTGAAGGAGAAATACGGCAAAAACCACCCACGCCTTACGGAAATCAGAAACTTCGATACCATAGAGGCATCGAAGGTGGTAGAGGCAAACGAAAAACTCTACATAAACCGACAGGAGGGATTCGTGGGCACCGGACTGAAAAAAGACGAGTTCGTGTGCAACTGCTCCGACATCGACGACATCATCATATTCTACAAGGACGGAAAGTACAAGGTGATAAGAGTTGCCGACAAGGTGTTCGTGGGCAAGAACGTGATACACGTGGACGTGTTCAAGAGAAACGACAAGCGCACGACATACAACGTGGTATACCGCGACGGAAGGCAGGGAACATACTACGTGAAGCGATTCAACGTGCCGGCGATAACACGCGACAAGGAGTATGACCTGACGCAAGGCAAACCTGGATCGCGCGTCTGCTACTTCACTGCCAACCCGAACGGAGAGGCAGAAGTGATAAAGGTCACGCTCGATCCCACGCCGAAGCTGAAGAACATCTTCATAGAGAAAGACTTCTCGAAGGTGCTCGTGAAGGGAAGGACCGCACAGGGAAACATCCTCACAAAATACCCTATACACCGCATCTCGCTGAAAAGCCACGGACACAGCACACTCGGAGGAAGAAAAGTATGGTTCGACCCCGATGTGAACCGACTGAACTACGATGAGCACGGACGCTACCTCGGCGAATTCAACGAAGACGACTACATACTCGTGCTGCTCGACAACGGCGAATACTATATGAGCAACTTCGACGCGAACAACCACTACGAGGACAACATAATGCTCATAGAAAAGTTCGACCCGACCAAACACTGGTGCGCGGTGGTGAGGGACGCCGACCAGAAGAACCTGCCGTACATCAAGCGGTTCCTGTTCGAGGTGTCAAAACGCAAGCAGAGCTTCATCGGCGAAAACCCGAAGAACGAACTGCTGCTGCTCACATGCAGCAAGCGGCCGCGACTGCTGCTCACATTCGGAGGCAACGATGCCTTCCGCGGGACGCAGGAAATAGACGCTGTGGAGTTCGCACTCGTGAAGGGATACAAGGCGAAAGGCAAGAGGCTCACGAACTTCCAGCTCGAAAAGGTTGAAGAACTGGAGACGGAAGAGGAGACTGAAGAGACGATAACAGACGCCGACGCACAAGCCGCACAGGCAACCGAAGCATCAGGCGATGCCGACACCACTGCCACACAGGAGGAGAACCTCGACCCAGATGCAGGCAAGAGCCAGCAGCAGATAATCGACGAGATAACCGGACAGCTCAATCTCTTCGGCGACAACGAATAAAACAGGAACGACTATGGGCGGAGCATCAATCATAAATACGGCGGAGACAAGGGCAAGGACAATGCTCGTATGTCTGCTCGCATGGTGGGCAGGAGCGTGTGTGTGCCTTGCACAAGACAAGGTGACAACCAACTCAAGGATGCTCGGCATAGGCGGAGTGGAATTCCTCGACACGTATCTGTCGCAGGAGAAATACTCCGGCACCGAGCTGCGCTACATATCCCACACGCTGAGGGAAAGGGAAGGCAAACGCCTATCACGCATCATCGTGCATCAGGGCAGCGTGGCAAACGCAAGAAACCGCGCCGACAACTGCAGCGAAATGGCTGGAACATACAAGTTCAGCTACGGGCTGCTGTACGGATGGAAGCTGCTCGGCGGCACGCTCGACCTGAGGGCAGGAGCCATTGTCGACGCTGCCGCAGGCTTTCTCTACAACACACGCAACAGCAACAACCCGGCGCAGGCACGCTTCAATGTAGACATAGCACCGACGGCAACGGCTGCCTACAGCTTCAAACTGGGAAAGATACCCATGACGGCACGCTATGAGGCAAGCACACCGCTCGCAGGACTGATGTTCAGTCCGAACTACGGACAGTCGTACTATGAGATATTCTCCGAAGGCGACTACGACCACAACATCGTGCCCACCACATTCATTGCCACACCGTCGCTGCGCCAGATGCTGACACTGGACCTGACACTCGGCAAGACCACCCTGCGGCTGGGCTATATGGGCGACTGGAGACAGTCGGAAGTGAACAATCTGAAATACCACTCGTATTCCAATATGTTCGTGATAGGCATAACACGGAAGTTCAAAATCATAAAGATGCAGTAATGAAAAGACTGAACGACATAAATGTTTCCGTATGCAGGGCTATGTCAGCGTGGCTGTTCGTCCTGCTGGCAGCGGTGGCAATGCTTCCGCTCATGGCGGGCTGCGTTGACGAGGACGAGCTCGACAACACGCCACGCGACAACTTCGAAGCGCTGTGGAATATAATCGACCAGAGATACTGCTTCTTCGGCTACAAGAGCAAGAAGTACGGACTGGACTGGAACGAGGTTTACGCACGCTACTCGGCACAGGTGGACAACAGTATGACGGAGCAGCAACTGTTCGAAGTGTTGGGCAATATGCTCGGCGAACTACGCGACGGCCACGTGAACATGTACGCCTCGTTCAACACTGCGCGCTACTGGAGCTGGCAGGAAGACTACCCCAAGAACTTCAGCGATACGCTGCAACGCAGATACCTCGGTACCGACTACCGCATAGCCGGCTCGCTGAAATACAGAAGGCTTGACGACAACGTGGGCTACGTGCGCTGCGAAAGCTTCGCCAATGCCACAGGCGACGGCAACATCGACGACGTGCTGATGTATCTCGCCCCCTGCAACGCACTCATAGTGGACGTGCGGAACAACGGCGGCGGACTGCTCACCGCGGCGGAAAAGCTTGCCGCACGATTCACAAACGAGGAACTGTCAGTGGGCTACATGCAGCACAAGACCGGGAAAGGGCATTCCGACTTCTCGGCAATGAAGGAACAAAAGCTCAAGCCATCGAGAGGCTTGCGGTGGCAGAAGAAGGTTTACGTGCTCACGAACCGCTCTGTATACAGCGCGGCAAACGAATTCGTGAAATACATGAAATGCTGTCCACGCACGACAGTGGTGGGCGACCGCACCGGCGGCGGTGCAGGAATGCCGTTCAGCAGCGAACTCCCCAACGGATGGAGCGTGAGATTCAGCGCCTGCCCGATGTACGACAGAGAGGGGAACAGCACCGAATTCGGCATAGAACCCGACCACAAAGTGCAGCTCACCGATGCCGACACAGCAGCCGGCATCGACACAATAATCGAGTTCGCACGCCGTCTGGCGGCAGAATAGAAAGTGTTTTATAACATTTAACGATGTTATGAAGCCGTAAGTAACGGAAAAAACGTAACTTTGCAAAATCATTCAAAGGATTATAACAAAACACTATAAACAATTATGGCACAGGAAGACGTTTTCAAGAAAATCGTTTCACATTGCAAGGAGTACGGATTTGTATTTCCAAGTAGCGACATCTACGACGGACTGGGCGCAGTCTACGACTACGGACAGAACGGTGTGGAACTGAAAAACAACATCAAGGAATATTGGTGGAAGAGCATGGTGCTGCTCCACGAGAACATCGTGGGTATCGACTCTGCAATTTTCATGCACCCCACGATATGGAAAGCAAGCGGACACGTCGACGCTTTCAACGACCCGCTCATCGACAACCGCGACTCGAAGAAGCGATACCGCGCCGATGTGCTCATCGAAGACCAAATAGCAAAATACGAGGAGAAAATCGACAAGGAAGTAGCAAAGGCACGCAAACGCTTCGGCGAGGCATTCGACGAGGCAAAGTTCCGCGAGACCAACCCACGAGTGCTGGAACACCAGCAGAAGCGCGACGCACTGCACGAGCGCTATGCAGAGGCAATGCAGGGCCCGAACCTGGAAGAGCTGAAGCAGATTATCATCGACGAGGAAATAGTTGACCCGATAAGCGGAACAAAGAACTGGACCGACGTGCGCCAGTTCAACCTTATGTTCTCCACCGAGATGGGTTCCACATCCGATGCAACAAGCAAGATATACCTGCGTCCGGAAACGGCACAGGGAATATTCGTGAACTATCTGAACGTGCAGAAGACCGGACGCATGAAGATTCCATTCGGAATAGCACAGATTGGCAAGGCATTCCGCAACGAGATTGTGGCACGCCAGTTCATCTTCCGTATGAGAGAGTTCGAGCAGATGGAGATGCAGTTCTTCGTAAAGCCGGGCACAGAGAAGGAATGGTTCAACAAATGGAAGGAGTTCCGCATGAAATGGCACCAGGCACTGGGCTTCGGCGCAGACAATTACCGCTTCCACGACCATGAGAAGCTTGCCTTCTACGCCAACGCCGCTACCGACATCGAGTTCAAGATGCCGTTCGGCTTCAAGGAGGTGGAGGGAATCCACAGCCGCACCGACTACGATCTGAAGCAGCACGAGAAATTCTCCGGACGCTCCATCAAATACTTCGACCCACAGACGAACGAAAGCTACACACCGTACGACATCGAGACGAGTATCGGCGTAGACCGCATGTTCCTCTCCATCATGTGCCACTCTTTCGAGGAGGAGAAGCTGGAGAACGGCGAGACACGCACGGTGCTGAAGCTGCCCGCAGCCCTCGCTCCGGTGAAGCTTGCCGTGATGCCTCTGGTTAAGAAAGACGGACTGCCAGAGAAAGCACGCGAGATAATCAACAGCCTCAAGTTCCATTTCAACTGCCAGTACGACGAGAAGGACACCATCGGAAAGCGTTACCGCCGTCAGGATGCCATCGGCACACCTTACTGCGTGACCGTGGACTACGACACGCTGACCGACAACTGCGTGACGTTGCGCTTCCGCGACACAATGGAGCAGGAGCGCGTGAGCATCGATCAGCTCAACAGCATCATCGAAGACAAGGTGAGCATCGCAAGCCTGCTGAAGAAGCTGCAGTAAGAGAAAAAGCCACAAGGATGCCCCGGACTACGCGCTCTGGGGCAATCCGAACGAAACAAATTTGAATATAACGAATGAACAGAAAATTCTTTTTAGTGTTTGTAGCCCTATGCGGAATGGTGGCTGGAATGATGACTGCCTGCAGCGAGACCGACGACGAGCCGGTGGAGTATGCCAACTGGCAGGAGCGCAACATCGCCTATTTCGACAGCATATACAATGAGGCTATCGCCAACAAGGACGGCAAGTGGGACACGATAAGGGCAGTTTCGCTCAACGACACCCTGCCGCGCCTCGACAAGTTCCGCTACATCGTTGTACACAACGAGGGTGGGGAAGGATGCCCCGTGAACAGGTTCGATGTGAAGAACCGCCCGAAGCATTCCGACTCCGTGATGGTGTACAATATGGGCAGGATGCTCCCTTCAAGGAGCTATCCGCGCGGCTACGTGATTGAGAAGAGCTGGGACGGCGACTTCGACGACTTCAACCCTGCCACGGCGCGCGCCAAGAAATGGGCAGTAAGCAGTCTCATCGACGGCTACTCCACCGCCCTGCAGTATATGCACGTGGGCGACCGTTGGCGCATATACGTGCCATACACGCTGGCATACCTCGATGCCGACTACAACAGCATCCCGGCATACAGCACCCTAGTGTGGGACGTAACGCTCTTGGGCTACTACCGTCCGGGAGCCACAATCCCGAACACCGACGCTAAGAAGAACAACCAGAATCTCTGGGTGACGGAATAATAGAAAAACATTCCCCACCCCGGAACCATACCCATAGGCTATGCAGCATATCAACCCATGCTGCATAGCCTTTTCTTTTTACCAAAACCGGTCATTTTAGGAATTCTCAGTATCGTAAAGAAAAGAAAAATTCTAATGACCGATTGGGGGTAAACATCCTAATGACCTGAGTTCGGGATAAGCGACAGTCGTTTTTCTTGCTATGCCAGATTTCCGACAGGTGCATATTACATTTGCCCTCCAAACAATATGGATGGCAAAATGCAGAATTGTAAAGTCCAAATGAAGTTTACTTTATAACAACAAGCTGTCCGTCAACATTCTCTATGCAATAGTCAATGTTGATGGATGGCTTCTTTTCAAAGAAGCTATACGCAGCCAAAACAGAAAGGACATTCATTACGAAATTGAACACGCTACGAT